>Ga0302309_10000210_pt1 | contig 78473 bp, 64 predicted proteins | sample III_Palsa_N1_1_FD_200453 | JGI IMG/M metagenome (GOLD analysis project Ga0302309, IMG submission 200453) | Peat permafrost microbial communities from Stordalen Mire near Abisko, Sweden - III_Palsa_N1_1 | ecosystem: Environmental > Terrestrial > Soil > Palsa > Peat permafrost | place: Sweden...
TGAGGTTCGTGCGCGAGCAGTTCTTCCTAGCAGCGGTAGCTCAGAACATCAAGCGACTGGTGCGCTTCCTCAGTCAGCCGACAGCACCGGTTCTGCCGGCCACCACTTAGTCGAACCGAGACAAGAACCGGCTAAGGCATGCTCGCGAGATGAAAAGTCGTTCCGTTGACGGACTTTTTCAACACCCACGCCTGATTGCTTCAGCCATGCGCTAAACTGGGGCCGGCGGTAATTCGGTACGAAGAGGAGTCATACGTGGAAATACGTCAGCACATTACTGTGATCTTGTGCTTGGGGATAGGCCTGGCGTCGTCGGGGCTCACTGTGGCGCAGTCCTCCCCAGGTTCGGGAGCAGAGATACGTCATGCAGAAAGTGTGGTGCCGGGACTGCATGACTTCGATTTTTTATTCGGACGCTGGCAAGTCCATCATCGAAAGCTGAAGCATCGCCTCGTCAACAGTCACGAGTGGATCGAATTCGAAGGGACATTATTCTGCCAGCCACTGATGGGTGGCTACGCTAATGTCGACGACACCGTGTTCGAAGTTCCGGGCGACACTTACCGCGGCGTAGCTGCCCGATCGTTCGACGCCAAGACGGGGCAGTGGTCGATCTGGTGGATGGACAGCAGGACGCCACTTGGGCCGATGGATCCGCCGGTGAGAGGCAGCTTCTACAATGGCGTAGGAACGTTCTATGCGAACGACGATACCGAAGACGGGAAACCAGTCCGCACGCGGCTCATATGGTCCGAGATCACACCCACCTCAGGTCACTGGGAGCAGGCAGAATCACCCGATGGTGGAAAAACATGGGAAACGGACTGGATAATGGACCTCAAACGAGTGCAATAGTTCGTTGAATGGATATTTGCCTTCGAGCACCCGGCGCATCGTTAGCCGCAGCAAAATTGACAATGTCGTTGACGACATCGTCAAGCTGCTCGAATACGCGAAAGGTTTTCCGCGCAGAACACTTGATGTCGGCGGGTCAACTGTTGCTAAATCGCATAACGCTCATTGACTGGGTTGTGAGCGCATGAGTTGATTTCGCCAAGATACAGCTTCCGGCCAACGCTGCCCTAGACCGCTCGCGAGAGCAGCGTGGGCAGCCAGACCCCGGTATTTAGGAGAAGGGTGTGGTGTGCCGTAAGATGGGAGGGTACCTTCAGTATCGGATTCGCAGACTAGCCAACCTTTGGCAAACTTTCCGCGATTTCATCCGTCCAGACTTTAAAGCCCTCCAGGGTATATGGGCCAAACGTAGTGGCGATGGCGACATCGGTTGCATCGCGGCCGCGCGCGATCAGCACTCGTCCAATCCTGGGCACGTTGTTCCGTGGATCGAACGTGTGCCAGGCGCCGCCGAGATAGACTTCAATCCATGCGGCAAAATCCATCAGGCCGTAAGGCGGCAGCGTTCCCATGTCGCCAAGGTATCCGGTGCAATACCGCGCCGGAATATTCATGCAGCGGCAGAGCACGATCGCGAGGTGCGCGAAGTCGCGGCACACGCCCACACCCTCGTTGAACGCCTCCCAGGCGGTTCGCGTGGGGCGCGCTTTCTGATAATCGAAAGCGATGTGGTTGTGGACGAAATCGCAGATCGCTTGGACGCGCGGCCAGCCCGGCGTCGTCTGACCGAATCGCGACCACGCTGCGTCGGACAACAGATCGGTTTCGCAATACCGGCTGCCCAACAGGAAGACCAAAGTATCTTCCGGCAATTCCTGCAAAGGGTGCTGTCGAGCCGAGGGCGTCAGCACGTCGGTTTCGCCCGAGTCTCGAACCAATCCGGTGCTAGTCAGGCGGATTCTCCCGATGGGCGCCACAATTCGGGTGCACCAGTTTCCGAAGCCGTCCCTATACGCCTTGATTGGCGTTTCCGGATCTGTAATCAGGAGATCGGGGGTAACGATATCCGAGGCGCGAGAATAATGGACGTTGACCATCAGGATCATCGGCGTCTCTTGTGGACAGTAAAAGGCTAATTCATAGCCGACCTGAATCAACATGCAGGATTCCTTCCGCCAGCGATCTCAAGGACTTTCAATTGTCGAAGACCTGGGACACTTACCAAGTTATAACCGAACGGCCTCGTCCAACAAAGAAGATGCGGTGGCCACTCCGGCAGTTGCCGCACTCGGCTTCGCCATTACAACTTCCAGCCACGACCAGTTCCTTATCTTACAGAGATGGTGCGCCTTGCGGGGGATGGCGCAATGTTCACAATTGCTCGGTTCGAAAAAAGATTCAGCTCTTTCACGTATGGCCGAATCCCCGGTTTATGATCGCATTGCATTCGCCTAATGCCCTCCTTGAAACCGGACTGCGCATGTGCCCTTCAGAGTAAAGCCGGGACACTGACCTCTCGCGGCCAATCAGTCCGTTCCCCACAGTCCTGTTTGTCCGAGCGCAATCGCGAAGTTACGGGCATTTTTCGCGTATTTCAAAGGTAAATAGCCGACTTTCTCTGCGTGCAGACGGCGTGGCGGAGGGCGCAGTCTCGCGCTAACCTTTCTCCGGCTAAATTCCCTGCTACCAGGGAAAATAACAGGGAATTTGTGAGATTTCGCCCTCTAAAATCGCGTCTTTTCTCTCTAAGTTACACATTTGGCAGGAGAAGTAGCCTCTTGCAGACGTAAATCGGAACAGGGAATTAAGAGGGAGGTATCAGGGAATTAATTTCCATTATCAGCGAAGCCTCGCGTCTGCATTTGAGCGAGCGCCAGGTGCAGCGGCTCAAGCGCCGCTACCAGCCCCATGCTATTGACTGGGTGCATCATGGCTGTGCATTTCATGAGGTTGTTCACATCCTCCGCACTCAAATTTCCCTGCTTAGCTTCGATCGAACGAGTGGCTCGGTTTGTGTGGGTCCGCTCCGGAATCATGCTGGTTAGCCTGATGAATCCCGTACTAGTAAAGTAGAAGATATGACCCTGCACGAAATCGGCCGCCAGTGGAAGAAGGACCCAAGTTTTGAATCATTTCGTCCATCAGGACGCTCAACGCCGCCAAACAAAACGGGCCACCAGCGTTGACTGGTGGCCCGAAATGCACCTACAGCAGAGACTAGAAGTTCAGATGCAAACCAAACTCCAGCACTCTAGGGGAACCCAGACCGAATACGCCCGTTCCATTTCCGACGCGGAAGGATTGAGCGCTCGAGCTTCCAGCGGCGATACTGTTGATCGACCCGCTACCTTGGGTGAGCCAGCCGGTCATCACGCCCGGAGGCTGATTGAAGTTCGAAAAGTTGGCCACATTGTAGAAGCCAATACTAGGTTCGATCGTGAACCGCTCGTCGAACTGACGAGACCAGCTAGCTTTGAAGTCCAAGGCTCTAGTCCATGGATAAGTCAACTGGTTTGGTGGGGCCTGCGTCACGATCGGAGCCACGGCGCCAATCTGTTGCAGTTGCGCGACGGTGAACAAGCCAGCGGTGACCAGCTTCTGGCCGGCCGGGGTTGGCTCATTTCCGTAGGTCGCGTTGTAGCCGTTGATTGCGTTGTTCATACCAGACACTCCGAACTGGCGCATGAACGAGCCGTTAGTGGTGCCGGGCATGGGTTGGTTCTCAAGCCCACCTCCCGTGAAATCGGTCTGGTAGATTTGCCCCGGAGTAAAATTTTGACCGATAATCGCCGGGCTGGACAGCGGGCTATAGAAGTGAGAGATGACTCCAAAACGGAAGCCATGGGCTACATCGAAGCTTCCGCCAAAGGAGATCTGGTGGGTGCGGTCGAGCAGTGACGGTCCCATGAATCGCAGCGGCTGGTCGTTGTCGATCGCAGTCAGGACGAAATCCTGATCATTCTGAGCCGCCGGATTTCCCGGAGGTGGGGGCCCTTGGAAGGCCAGGGGATTTACAAATCTCGACAGCGAGTAGGCGACCTGGAAGTTTGCCGCCTTCAGCCCGGGAGTCGGGTTCGCCACGTTCTCCGTCAACTTCATCTGGAGGGCGTTATAGACCGAACGGCTGATGGGCTCTTCCATGTAAAACTGGCCTAGCGCCGGATTGTTCCCCGTGAAGGCGCACGCGCATGCCCCGCCGCTATCGAGAGGGCTTCCCATCCCGTTGCCTACGAAGTCGCCGATCTTAGCTCCCGCATTGATGGTCGCCTGGAGATCTCCAGGGTGTCCGAAGGCTGTCTCTGTCGTGGCGATCGCGGCCGCGGCATTGGCGGGGTTAAAGTTGGAGATGTCGCCAGCGCGATTGAGATCAACCGCGAGCAGGGCGTGGGTTTCGACATTCCGCAGTAAATCCGCACTGAGCACCATTCCGTGACGGATTTCGCGCTGGATGCCGAGGTTCATCTGCACGGCGCGTGGGCTGACATAATTCGAATCGAACAATCCCTGGCTATTGTCGTAGGCGTTTACGTTGGCGCCTGCACTCAAAAAGTTGCCGATATAACTTCCATTGGGGTTGGTCAGGCTGAACGGCGTGTTGGCTTTGAACGTATTCTCGAAGGCAACTATGGTCGAGGCTGCATTGCCGATGGTATCGGAGCAAGCAGTTGCCGTAGTTTCACCCAAAGCGAGCTGCGCTGGATCAGGCCCGATCACTCCTGTGCCATTGGAGCAAGGTTCCACAACCTGAAGGAATGCACCATTTTGTAAACGTGATGGCCGGTCAAAGAGAACATTGTTGAAGATGACGTTCTCGTAATAAAGGCCGATGCCGCCACGCACCACGGTCTTGCCGTCACCCTTCGGATCCCAGGCAACGCCCAATTGCGGAGCGAAGTTGCGATTGGGGTTTCTCACTGCGTTTCCATGTCCCGGGAAATACTGGTTGATGGGAGCAATGGCGGGAAGGTCGCTGTCGGTCCGGCCAGTATCGCGTGACCAACGCAAGCCGAGGGCAACAGTCAGGTTGGACCGCACCTTCCAGCTATCGCCGAAATAAAAGGACAAGCGATTGTCTGGGCCCAGGCCGCCGGCCGGGAAGCCCAACGCAGGTTCAGTAGTCGAGAAGCCTTGACCATTCGATGCGAGCACCTGACTTATGTGGTCGTCTAGCGGGTTGCCGTCCGGGGCAGGAGTGTTACCACTGATCTGCGGAGCGCTACCAAAGAAGCTGGCAAAGCCGCCGCCCTGGATATGGTTGTAGCCGAAACCGTAACGCAGAATGTGCTTGCCCATCATCCTGCTGCCGTCATACTTGATCTGATGGTCGCTTTGCGGCGTGCTCTGCGGCGCCAGTTCGTTGGGGCCCGTGCTGAAGCTTCCGATGAAGATATTGACCCCGAGATTGGCGAATGGCAGGTTCGACCCCGTCACGGCGTCGACAATCTGGTTCTGAAACTTCAAATACGAAAAGCGAATGGTGTGGGTAAATCGGCCGGTGTTAAAGTCCAGGCCTACGACTTCATTTCGTGTGTAGTCTTTGTTGTTGTAGACCGAGAAACTGCTCGAGAAGAACGTGGCGTCGGCTGAATTCTGGAAGTAGTTGAAACGGCCGAACAGACGCGCGGTCTTGGTCAAAGAATAGTCCAGGCGGCCGGTCAGCTCACCTTCTTTGAAGGGAGATTGAAAGGTCCCCGAATAAGCCTGGAACGGATCCGCTTGGAGAACCGGCGCGGCCTCATGCTGCAGCGTGCGCTCGCCGTCCAGGAAGAAGAACAGCTTATCCTTCATGATCGGTCCGCCAACGTCGGCGCCTTCCTGGTTGCGCTGCCAGGGGGTTGGGATTCTCTGGCCCGTCGCTGGGTCGATGGGTGAGGGCAGGTTTGCTGCGCCGACAGTGCTGTCGCGGAAGAAGCCGAAGGCCTCGCCGTGGAAGGCGTTAGTGCCGGACTTGGTGGTCACGTTGACCGCGCCGGACGAAGTCAGATCGTTCGAGAGATCCAGGCTGGATTGTGCCAGTGAGAACTCCTGGATGGAGCTGGCAGGAATATCTTCGGTCGTAGTGCCGACGGTTTCGTCACTGACGTCCACGCCGTCAACACTGATGCGGGCGGTGCGCCCAAAACGTCCGCCAAACGAGATCGAAGAATAGCCTACCTTGGTCGGATCGAAGTTTGCGCCGTCCTGAATCTGCACGCCGGGTTCAAGCTGCGCGAGATCAAGAAAGTTGCGGCCGTTCACAGGCAGGTTTGAAATTTGCGATGCAGTCAGGACGCCTTGCACTTCAGCCTGTTCCGTGTTCACGCTAACTTCACTGGCTTGTACTTCCACTACCGTGCTCTCCTGGCCGATTTCGAGCTTAATGCTGCCGTTGGCGGTGTTGTTCACCTGAACGTCCACCGACAGTTGCGTCGTCTTGAAGCCCTTGGCTTCCGCGCGCACGGAATACGTGCCCGGAACCAGTGCGCCAGAAGAATACGTTCCAGCGCCGCTGGTGGTGGCATGGACGGTTTGCCCAGTGGGGCCGGTCATGGTGACTTTGGCGTTGGGCACGACTGCGCCGCTGGCGTCAGCCACCGTGCCAGAAATGCTGCCGTTTGACACTGAGGTCTGAGCGAATGCCACAGAACACAACAGCAGTGCGAATAACGCAACCAATGGCCGCAACATGAATCGTGCGCTGAGGCAAGGGGAACTAAACATGGGCTGAGATTTCAGCTTAAAACTCATTACTTCCTCCATCACACTGGATTTGCCCGCAAACTAATTTTCAGCAGAATGCTCCCACCGTTCCTGCGACCGCCTGTCACTGACTGACAAACGTTGAGGTGCATCCCGTAGAGTGCTGATTTGGAATAAGGCAAGCCGATGGCCGTCTCTAGAGGAAATACGCGAGACTCCGTGGCTCAGGTACGTGTTCTGGGGATTGGAGAGTGACGAATCGGCCGATTATTGAAACAAAGTAAAACGAGCTCACCGATCGATTCGTGCGGATATCAGTAGAGATCGCCGGAGATGCTACGGGATTCGGGAGTCCGGAAAAACATCAGCCTCAACTCTTGCAGTCCGTAACATGCATACTGGTTGGTATGTTAGTGGAAGCAGGCGCGCGCTCTAGCCGCAGACAGTATGGTCACGCCGATATTCGACGTGACCCATATTGTCCTGTACAAACCCCATATCTTCTGCCTTCGCGCAGCATGGCTGGAATGCATGGTGCGGAAGCTCAGAAAATGCCTTTATCGTGGATTGAGCAGTGTGCGGACCTCGGCAAAAGCTGCTTGCCAACATTCGCCGCGGGCAAAGTGATTTCCGGATGCGTCGGTACGACGTCTGCAACCGACTTGCCCTGGTCTTCGTCTACCGGGGTTGCCAGAAAGGCGTGGACGATAGTTCTTCCCGCGTTCAGCCCGGCCATGTCCACCGCCATACCCGCGATTTGTCCGCTCTCATTGATGTTACTAGCCGAGACTACGAAGAGGTTGGAACTTGCGGGAAATACAGTGTTAAGGTCGATCATCACGCCGTTCTGCCAGAGCAGGCCGCGGGACCAGTTGGATCTAGAGTCAAACGAGCTTCCCACCACCTGGCCTTGGTTGTTGATGCTGGTGGCAAAGGAGGCAACATCTCCCGGCAGAAGGCCGCCGAGGGCTGCGACTGTATGGTTCTGCCAAATAGCGGCCAAGGCGGTGCCGTCAGAATTAACGGCTTGCCCAACAACTTGGTTGTGGCTGTTAATGGCGTACGCGATGCCGCCCGGATCTCCGAGGTCCTGAAGCTTGGTGACAGTGTTGTTGTTTTCCCACACTACGGGGTGAGTCGCTTGGATGCAGGTTCCCGAGTAGCCTACGGCTTGGCCTCGATTATTGATGCCGTATGCGACCCCGTCTGGATCGCCAGTGATCGTAGGAAGAGCTTTGGCATTGCCATTTGTCCACACGACCGGCAGGTCAATCATAAAATTCTCCGTGCCGGCCGGGCAGGTGGAGTCCGCGATACCATTTTCCGCATATCCTGCGACTTGTCCGCTGTTATTGATGGCGCTGGCCTGCCCGTTATTCCCGCCCACGGTTGGGAGAGCGATCATGGTGCCGTTTTGCCAAAGAAACGGACTACAGGTAAGGTGCGTGCCGAAACCGCAAACATCTTCGCCATTCGGATCTGAAACAGATGTTTCGGACATACCGACGGCTTGCCCGGGGTCGTTGATTCCGTTCCAATTGATCGAACTGTTCTCTCCTCCAAGCGTGCCGAGTTCGAGGTTGAGATCGCCCTTGCTGATCCTCACGGTGCCTTTCACGGCCGGGTAGAGGACGGAAAGGGGGAAATGATCCAGGAGTTGATCCATGATCAGCGTCCCGCCGTAATTGTTGAGGCCCATGGCCATGCCCAGGTTGTCAGGGTTCTGAACGCCCAAATCCTGAACTTTGTAGCTCGCTTGCGCGACCGCATTGCTGAAGCAAGCCAGAACAATCGTCGTAACCCACAGAATCCAAAAATTCCGCAAATGTGAAAGCGTGCTCATATCTCTTCTTCCTCCGGTAAAGTCGCGGCGCCGAGTTACTGGCGATTTGCGTCAGATACGACTCGGCGCTCTGGCAGTTCGTTGAGCACGCGGTCATCCGATAAACATGGAGTCGGTGTTTTTGTGACGAATGTTTGTTGGCGAGGGGCGAAAGAGATAGCAGCAAGACACGAAACGACCCAGCGATGGGGTGCATCCACCGCGCATTTCTGTCACGAATCGCTCGGCTCTTTCCACAATTTAATAAGAAACTTCTAATTGGTACTTCGCGATTCCATACTGGAGCTTGATTTTGACGATTCAAACATGCATACTGGTCGGTATGTTGGCGAGTAAAAACAGGCCGAAACGCAGCGGGGCAGCGCCACCGCGCGATCCAGAGCGCACGCGGGGGCGCTTGTTGCGGGCCGCCTCCCAGGAAATCCACCGCTCAGGATTTCGAAACGCTGACCTGGATGCCATTCTGGCCAGAGCCGGCGTGACCAAGGGGGCGTTGTACTACCACTTCGACAACAAAGAAGCCCTTGGTTATGCTGTAGTGGACGAGGTCATCGCAACCGGCCTTCACCAGAAGTGGGTGCAGCCTTTACGGAACGCCAAGGATCCCATCGATGTTCTGGTCCGCATTATTCAGTCCGAATCGCTGAAAAGAGAGGACGTTCAGCGTGGCTGTCCCTTGCTTAACTTGTCCCAGGAGATGTCAGGTCTTGATGAGGGCTTCCGCAGCAGGACGGCAAGAGTGTACAAGGATTGGCACGTCGCCATGGCGGAGGCACTGCGCGAAGGACAAAAACGCAGAGTCGTACGGAGTGACATAAACGCGAATGAAGCGGCTATGTTTGTGATCGCGGCGTGGGAGGGGTACGTCGTTTTAGGGAAGAATTCGCAGGATCCACGGACGATGAAAACAGGCCAAAGAAGGGTGAGCGGCCACCTCGAGTCGCTGCGCCCGGCGCGCGGCCGGACGCGAACAGCAGGCCGGGGCTAGCTCTCCGTTTCTTTGGAAAGTTGTAACTTGTTTCCTGATTATCATAGTGAAGTCAAGGTTATGTTCGTCCCGATATCTATGTTTTGTTGCTCGGGAACATACGTACTGGTAGGTATTACGGAGATACAACGATCGGAGTAGATTGCTGTTCGACGGTGTATTGGAATCCGTATCCGGAGGGAAATCAAATGAACCCAAAGATAGTCAGGATATTTACATCAGGAACGTTTGCGTTGGTTGCCGTATTGAGCGCGGCGCTGCCGGGATGCGCAGCAGACTCCAAAACTCCGTATCCCAGCATGGCTCCGCTGGATCAGTACCTGATAGCGGATCGAAACGCTGAGATTGCTCTGGCACGGACCGCGGCTCCGCCGTCCATCTCTCGTGATGCGGAAGTGGTGGTCCTGGGGCCGCACGGCTACGAAACCGCCGTCGAAGGCAAGAACGGCTTCGTCTGCATCGTGGAACGCGCGTGGATGAATCCGTTCGACAGTCCCGAATTTTGGAACCCTAAGAATCGCAGTCCGATTTGCCTAAATCCGCCCGCCGCTCGAACCGTGCTGCCGCTCACCATTATGCGAACAAAGTTAGTCTTGGCTGGAAAGTCGAAAGATGAGGTCAAGGAGGGTATCAAGGCGGCGATTGAGAAAAAGGAATTGCCCGAGCTCGAGGCGGGCGCGATGAGCTACATGATGTCCAAGGATGCGTATCTTACCGACGCGGGCAGCCACAACATGGCCCATCTTATGTTCTACACGCCACTCGGTACGGAATGGGGTGCAAATTTGGTGGACTCCTCAAATCATTTGTCGGAAACGTTTCCGGGATCTCCGCTCTTGCTGGCTCCATCGTACAAAGGCAACCCGGAACCGATCCATATGTTCCTGATGGGCACCGGCGTCTGGTCGGATGGAACAACGGCTCCGATGTAGGACGCAGCACTGAGAGAAATGCGGAATGCCGTGCCCGAGTTTTTCCTCATCAATTCAGTCACCATTGGAGTGTGCGGGCGTGATGAACACAGGCTTTCAGAGAGCGGAAAAGACTATCTCGCAGCGCGGGACGCTTCTCCTGGCCGCCTTGTTTTTGCTCCCGTCAATTGCACTGGGACAAGCGCCAGCGCCGGCAAAGCCGGAGCCTGCCACTATCCGACCGTTCAAAGTGCATGTTCCCGACAGCGTTCTAATCGATCTTCGGCACCGTTTGGCGGAGACCAAATGGCCCGATCAACTTCCTGGCACGAACTGGGAGTATGGCGCCGACATCAAGAAGGTCCGGGAACTCGCGGACTATTGGCAGAACGGCTACGACTGGCGTGCCCAGGAAGCCAAGATCAACCGTTTTGACCAGTTCACCACGGAAATTGATGGACAGCAGATTTATTTTATCCACCAGCGTTCGCCCCGCCCCGACGCAATACCCTTGCTGCTGATTCACGGCTGGCCCGGTTCGATTCTTGAATTTCTCGCACTGATCGAGCCGCTTACCCATCCCAAAGACAGCGATAGCCCGGCATTCCACGTCATCGTTCCTTCGCTTCCTGGCTTTGGATTTTCCGGACCCACCACAACTCCGGGCTGGGATCCACGGCGGATGGCGAAGGCTCTGATCGTTCTGATGGATCGTTTGGGCTATTCCAAATACGGTATCCAGGGCGGCGACTGGGGTTCGGAGGTCGCGCGCGACATGGCTTACGAAGCACCCGCGCACGTGATCGGGCTTCATCTCAACCTTCTTTACGCAGACCCGCCGAACCCGGAAGCAATTGCGCAAATGAGCGATTCGGAGCGGAGACGGTTTTCGTACTTTGACCGCGAAGAAAGCAGCTTTTACAGAATTCAGGCCGCTGAACCGCAGACGCTTGCCTATGCCCTGACGGACTCCCCGGTCGGGTGGTTGGCCTGGATGATCGCTAGATTTCAACTGCTTACTGACAATAACGGCGATTTTCTTACGGCGGTGGACCGGGACACATTTCTGACCGATGTCACGCTTTATTGGGCGACCGGTACGATTGGCTCCGCCATGCGAATCTATCGTGAGCACCGGCTCACCGGCGGAGAAATGGCGCACTCTCCCCGGCTGGAGGCTCCCGTGGCGTACGCGGATTTTCCAAAGGAAGTATTTACGGCTCCGTTTAGCTGGATTAGTCGGACTTACAACGTAGTGCAAAGGACGGAGATGCCGAAGGGCGGACACTTCGCGGCTCTGGAACAACCCGATCTTTTGCTTGACGATATGCGGAAGTTCTTTGCAAAGGTTGATCAGAAATAAGCCGAAATTGTGCCCTGACACGAAATGGACCGGGGCGTGCAGATCGTCGCTCATGGACGGCTCGGTTGAGGCGTAGATTTGCCTGGCTCTTAGGCTCGGGTCTGGAGCGGTCAGCCAGGACGTTTACGCGATGGAACAGAGATGGATGGTGAGTGGAAACCATGCGAGTGCTGATCGTGGACGATGAGCGCCTGGCCCAAGCGGCTTTGGCGAAAGTCCTGTTGGCAAGGAGTGACGTGGAGCATTTCGATTCGGCCAACGATGCGAGCGAAGCGCTCGATAAATTGGCCACGGATTCGTACGATGTCTTGCTTCTCGATGTTAATATGCTGGACCTGTCGGGAACTCAACTGGTAGACCAGCTTAGGGAACGAAACCTTCCGTTGCCGTCTATCGTGTTTGCAACGGCGCACGTTGAACGCGCGATCGCAGCCTTCGAGAAGCACACCGTAGACTATGTGCTAAAGCCTTTCTCGAACGAAAGCATCAACGAAGCCTTGGACCGGGCCTCTCGGAGAGCAAAGGGCGAGCGAGCCGCAAAATTGATCGAAGCTTTGCCGCAGTTGCAGAATCTGTGTCGTCCGGATCACCCAATGATCGCAATCAAAGCTAAAGGAAGGATTCTCTTCATCAATCCTGGCGATGTGGTCGCAGTGCAGGCTGAGGGCAATTATGTGTCACTGCAGCGGGAATCGGACTCCTATCTGCTGCGCGAGTCAATCTCGTTGGTGGCAGAAAAACTGAAGCCGTACGGATTCATTCGGATCCATCGATCAGCGCTCGTGAATACCTCGTTTGTGGTAGAGATCAAACCGTACTCGACGGGAAAGTGTGGTCTCCGCGTTAAAGGTGGGAAGGAATACGCAGTTACCAACGGTTACAAAAAGAATCTCAAAGCCCTCACCGAATTCCGGATCGGTAGCGGCGCTTTCCTTGCGGAATAGCCCAATCATAGACGCAGCGTGGACGCGAGCACCTGCCACCGACACTGGACCGTATCTTTGTTGCAGCCGCCAACCATGAATACCGCAGCGTTCCCAACACCGCGGTTGCCGAGTTCAGCAACCAATCCTCGCAAACGCTGTGATGATGCCAAGAGCCTTGAAGACTCGCCGCCAGGTAATAGCGTAATTGAGAGTTGTACTCAGTCGGCTCGAAAAAGCCAAGGTTATCGGATCAACCCCTATTTTTCAATCGTGACCAACCCACTTGGTCCGCAGACTCGGTGGCCGCATTAAGGTCTGCATCACCACGCAATACTGTTCTGTTTTTTCGCGCAGGCCGCGTAGTTGTTCCGATGTTGCATGAGGCGCAACTACTTCAAAATGAAGTTGAATGCTCTCGAAGCCGACCGGTACGTCTCTTGATATGCCGAGGGTACCTCGGAGATCCAAGTCTCCCTCCACCGTGACCTGAATGCGTTCGGTCGGTATCCCCATAGCCGCAGCCACCATCTGACAGGTAATCTGCGCACAAGCTGCCAGAGCCCCGAGCAAAAGGTCCCCGGAACAAGCGCCGGCACCGGCGCCACCGACTCCCTTGTGAGCCTCGGCTTGGTAGATGGCTCGTCCGATATCGACCGAGCAGGCCACCGGGACGTCGGTCTGTCCGCCCTTCGCCCGAATTGTGATTCGCGAGGAATTCGCGTCATTGCGGTATTGGTCTTTTAGCGGCTTCTGAAGGGATCGGATATCCATGCCAACCTCGTTCCTATCATCTTGATTTCTGCTATTCCCGGCGGCTTTCGACGAACCGCGACAGCTTCCACCAGGCCGTCTTGAAGCCGTTCCATTTGCATGGTAGCATCAGTGCTCGTCCAGGCGGAGGCCCATGCCCAAGTTCGTCATCGAACGCGAAATTCCGGGAGCTGGTAAGTTGTCCGACGCACAATTGCGGGAAGTCTCTCAAAAGTCGGTCAGCGTTCTGAGGGGAATGGGTCCAGAGATTCAGTGGCTCCATAGTTACGTAACCGGCGACAAGGTGTACTGCGTCTACCTCGCCCCGGACGAGCCGACCATCCATGAACACGCCAAGCGTGTAGGTCTTCCGGCCAATCGCGTCTCCGCCGTACGCCGACTCCTTGATCCGACAAGCGCGGAGTACGCATAGGCTCAGCCTTCCGCGCCATGCGGGTCTTCTCCATCCACACAAGCTGGTGCGCTCCCGCGCACTAATACGAGGGAGATACAGGCTCGGGCAGCAACACCTCATCAATCGCTTTCTCCATTGGCAAACCCCAACCTTCCAGCCACGCAACCGCGCCTACCGTATCGGGCAATGCCTGCCTCGCGGGGTGCAAGCTCGCTTCCAGTTTGGTTTGTTCTGCCGGGGTAAGCGGAGCGCCGATATTTTGGCGCAGCGCTGCCGCCGCTGCCGCCAGTCGCAGCGAGCGCTTGGCTTCGAGTTGAACAGCCGCTGCGCATGCGAAGCACTCCAGCAGGCGCGCAATTCCGCGTTTGTGATCCAGTTCCTGGAAAAGTTTTATACTTTCCCGGTACATAGAGTGCGCTCTAGGATAATCCCCCTGATCCCTCGCTAAGCTCCCCAGATCAGCGAGCGTGCCGGCAATGCCCCAGCGGTCGTCGAGTTCGCGAAAAATTACCAGGCCCTGTTCGTACAACATCCGCGCGCCCGCGGAATCACCTTGGTCGCGAGCGACATCCCCTTGGTAGTTCGTCGACCAGGCGACGCCTGTCCGATCTCCCAATTCCCGGAAGATTGAGAGACACTCCGCGTATAGAGAGCGCGCGTGGGCATTGTCACCCTGCAATTTGACGATATTCGCCAGGTTACTGAGAGAACGAGCGACCGCTTTCTGGTCGCCCAACTCTCTCCACAGCACCATGCTTTCCTCGAGCAAAGAGCGCGCAACCGCGAGGTCCCCGCGGCCCCGAGCAATCACCGCCAACGCATTGAGAGAAACCGCTGCGCCCTGCTGGTCACGGAATTGACGCGCGATGTCGAGGCTTTCCCTGATGAGCGCATCCGCCGAGGCATAGTCTCCCTGCTCCACTGCGAGTACGCCTGCGGCAAAAAGCGCGCGCTCTCGCGCCTTCGTGGGAGCCACAGCACTTGCGAGCCTCAGCAGTTTTCCCAGACTGTCCCTTCCTTCGGCGAGATACTCGCGCGCCTCCCAAAAGCGAAACAGGGCCGCGCCAAGACGCAGGCCCCACTCCGCATCTCCGCTTTCGGTCAGCCACTCCAGCCCCGCACGAAAATTGTCATGCTCGACCACGAAGCGTTCCAGCCACTCCGGCCCTTCCGCGCCGCTCTTCTCCGTAGCCTCTTCCTCTGCCAGCACCAGGCAGTAAGCCGCATGGGCGCGCTTCGTTAAGGCCTCCTCCCCGCTCGCCTGCAGTTTTTCCAGAGCGTACTCGCGAATCGTCTCCAGCATCACGAACCGTGATTCACAGTTCGCTTGTTCGACTTGTTGCACCAGGCTTTTGTCAACCATCGATGCCATGCCGTCGAGCAGGTCCAGATCGAGATCACCTTTGGTATCGCATACCGCTTCCACGCCTTCCAGACTGCAGCCCACGAACACCGAGAGTCTTCGGAAAAGCTTCTGTTCGGGCGCGTTCAGCAGATCGTAGCTCCAATCCATGGCAGCGCGAAGCGTCTGCTGGCGCCGGGGCAGGTCCCGTGCGCCGCCCGTCAGCAACTGCAACCGGCTCGCCAGGCGTGCCCGCATGGAAGAGGGTGAAAGAACTTTGACCCGAGCGGCTGCGAGCTCGATGGCCAGAGGCAAACCATCCAACCGGGAGCATATCTCGGTGACGGCCGCAGCGTTCCCCTGGTTAAGTTCAAAATCTGGCTTGGCGGCGACGGCGCGTTGCACGAATAACTCCACCGCAGGACACTGTGATAGGACTTCCACTGAAGCCGTGGATCGTGAATCCGGCAACCCAAGCGGTGGCACCAGAAATTCATGTTCTCCGTAAACGTGCAGTGCGGAGCGACTGGTTACCAGGATTTTAAGATTGTCACCAACGGCCAGAAGTTCTCCTACGGTAGTCGCGGCCTTGGCTAGATGCTCGAAATTATCCAGCACCATCAGCATGGGTTGGCGCAATGAATCCTGCAGATTCTTCTTTAGTATTTCGAGCGGCGACTGTCCTCCCGCTTCCCGGATTCCTAGCGTCTGCAAGATCACGGATGCGATCAAGCCTGGATCGGCTAATGGGGAGAGCGGCACAAAATGCGTGCCACCTGGAAAACGCTCAACCAAGCCACTCGCCACCTGGATCGCGAGACGCGTTTTGCCGATCCCGCCCGGACCTGTGATCGTGACCAGCCGGACGTCCTGATGTAGCAGGAGTTCTCTGGCAGCAGCGATTTCTTTCTCCCGTCCCACAAACCCGGTTCGCTGCATAGGAATGTTTATCGGGCGGGTCTCCATCTGCTGAACCGGCTGCTGAACTGGCTTCTCCGAGAAGCGGTCGCGTAGGGCTGCAAGTTCTCGCGCGAAGATAGAGGCGTAGCGTCCAGAGCGGGGGTTCGGCTTTACCGGCGCGTCCGTGGCAACAGGCATGGGCGCCTTTCCCGTTTCCCGCTTGAGTCGCTTCAGGTCCGAGCAAATCTCGGCGGCATGCTGGAATCGCTTCTCGCGGTCTTTTTCCAGCAGCCTTGCGAGGATGGTGTCCAGAGCGGCGGGTAATGACCGATTCAGGCTGCTGGCCGCAGCGGGTCTCGCGTTCAGGATCGCATTCATCAGCACTACCCGATTCTTACCAACGAAGGGCCGCTGGCCGGTGGCCATTTCGTAAAGCACCACACCCAGGGAAAACAAATCGCTGCGCGCATCAATCTCTTCTCCGCGCACTTGCTCGGGAGACATATAAGAAGTTGTGCCCGGAATAACGCCAGCCATGGTAAGCGATTCTTCCTCGGACTGGTCTTCCGCAGGACGCACCTTGGCCAATCCGAAATCCAAGATCTTCACCCGCACCTGGCCGATGATGAAAATGTTTCCGGGTTTTATGTCCCGGTGGATGATGCCCTTCGCATGGGCTGCTTCCAGGGCATCGGAGGCCTGAATCCCAAAATCCAAAAGCTCATCGGTCGAGATTGGCCCTTCGCGGATTCGCTCCTTCAAGCTCTTGCCTTCCAGCAACTCCATGACGATCACCGGCTGGTGATCGTATTCTTCCACCTCGTAGATGGTGCAGATGTTCGGGTGATTCAGGGAAGACGCGACGCGGGCCTCGCGCTCAAACCGATGCAGGGTTCGTTCATCATGCGCCAGCCTTCCGGGCAGGAATTTCAAAGCGACGCGGCGTCCCAAACGCATATCTTCCGCTTCGTACACCACGCCCATTCCGCCACTGCCCAGCTTGCCCAGGACGCGATAGTGTGAAATGGTCTGCCCGAGCACTGAATCGCCTGCTTCTCGCAACTCAGTTTTGGCGACCGTCTGCGCCGCAACGCTGATGGCGGGACGTTCCAGAAAACCACCGAGGTTCCGGTGTGAGTCGAGGAGGGACCTTACTTCCTGTTCCAGTTCGGCATCGCCCGCGCACTCTTGTCGCAGAAATTCGTCGCGCCGGTCGGAGGGCACTGCCAGTACCGAGTGTAGCAACTCATCGACTCGCTTCCATCGTTCAGCATCCATCGCCGGCCCCGCCACCCATTTCCCGGTAAAGCCAAGTCCGAGCGGTGCTCCAGTCACGCATCACGGTGACCGGCGACACCTTGAGGACTTCAGCTGTTTCCTCCACGCTCAAACCGCCAAAAAAGCGCAGCTCGACCACCTGCGCCTTTCGCGGGTCGATGCGGGCAAGCATCTGTAAAGCATCGTCGAGCACGACCAGATTTTCATCTCGACCGCCGCCCAGGACCGCTGTGTCTTCCAGAGCAACGTGCTGGACGCCGCCACCACGTTTCAGGTTGTGGCGCCGCGCGTGATCCACCAAAATCCGTCGCATGAGTTGCGCCGAGACGGCGAAGAAGTGGGCACGGTTTTCCCAGCGCATGCGCTTGTAATCCACGAGTCGCAGATAAGCTTCGTTGACCAGGGCGGTGGCTTGCAAACTGTGGCCGGTGCGTTCCCCCCTCAAGTAGTGCCCAGCGAGCCGGCGCAATTCGTCATATACGATCGGCGTGAGTTGATCGAGTGCCTTCTGATCCCCGTCGCTCCACGCGCGGAGCAATGTGCTCACGTCACTCCCGCGTGACGTTGTTGCTGGATCGCTCACGTCCGATGCCCCCAGGCCCCAAGTCTGGCCAATTATAGCGATATTGGCCGCCCCCTCAAAGAAAGTTCCCACGAATGATAGTTCCGCCACGCGGCTTACGCCTATCTAGGTGTACGGGCAAAAAGACAAGTGCCCAATATCCTTTCGCGTACTTTGCGGAAAACTAAATTTCGAGGAGAAAGTTATGACGACACGAATCACGAGTCTTATCCACACATCAACCACGAACATTCTGCGTTTGGCGTTGCTAGGTAGTCTAGTCACGGGGGCGCCTCTTTTCGCAGCTGACAATGCTGCGACCACTCATTCCGCTCACCAACAAACCGCGCCGGGCACGCTCGTTGAACAGGTGCGCGCCGGCACGAGGAAGTACATTGACGTGAACAACGCCACTGCCGCCGGCTACGGACCATTTCTAGGTTGCGTCGCCGGTACCGACCACGGGGCGATGGGCGTGCACTACGTCAACGCGACCCTGATGGGCAATCTCACCCTCGACCCCTCGCAACCGCAGGCCCTCATCTACGAGCCCGTCGATGGCAAGATGATCCTTGTAGGCGTCGAGTTCATTCTGGACTCGGCGAGCTGGAACGCCGCCAATAACAACACCACTCCGGTACTGGACGGGCAAGTCTTCAACTTTGTCGGCTTCCCGAATCGTTTCAACATCAATTCGTTCTTCGAACTGCACGTCTGGGCCTGGCGGGACAATCCCCAAGGTGCTTTCGTGGATTGGAACAATGGAGTGAGTTGCCAGGGCCAGTAGATCAATGGGAGACGTCGGCTGATGACCTAACCGGTCTTTTGTACCAGTATAGAGCGTTAGCGTGACGCTTCGTTGGACATTTGTCCGTAGTAGCTCCTGGGGGATGTGGGGATATGGGAACCGCGGAGCGCTTTCCATATCTCCATGCCAACCGGCCATCTTTTGGCTGTTGCGCGTAAGGCTGAGATCTAATTATTGAAGTCTGTCAGAAAAAACTAAGAAGCGAGGTATTACCATGCCGAAGTTCGTTATCGAGAGAGATATTCCGCAAGCGGGCAGCCTATTGCCGGAGCAACTGCAGGCAATATCACAGAAGTCGTGCGGAGTTTTGCGTGAGATGGGCCCGCAGATTCAGTGGGTTAACAGCTACATCTCGGACGACAAGGTCTACTGCATCTACATTGCCCCCGATGAAGACGCGGTACGTAAGCACGCCCAGCAGGGCGGTTTCCCAGCCAATCGAATCTCGCAAATTCGGTCCGTAATCGATCCGACAACCGCCGAGTAACACCGACAACGGTGGCGCTTAAGAGCGAAGCAGATATCCATGGCCATCCTGGCATTTTTGGCAGCCGACGTTCAATTAGTGAGGAGACAAGAGTTGCACGCAGTTCGCGGGCGCGTTGAGAGGGGGTATCGGTCGAACTTCGGATTGGCCTGCCAACCGGAAGGTATCCGGAAACGCGCCTCAAAATGCCGACAGAGTCAACTCGCAATGGCCGAATCCCCCAGCTTCCGATCATATTGCATTCGCCTAACGCCAGCTAGGATCGCTCCGGGAGCTGATGAGTCGAGGTAACCGTGCGGTCCACCTTTGTATCGAGCATTCCTCTAATTAAAATGTTCTTCCTGTGTAAGCTACCGTGTTGGCAAGGTGGGCTACGGAATAGCGCTCAGTCCGTTTACACCATCAAGCTTTTTGTCCCCCACCACAAAGGTCGGAGTCCCAAGAATCCCAAGACTTTGGGCCTCGATCAGATCTCTGGAAATGATGGGGGCATACTTGTGGCCATCAACCTCCACCCAGAGCTTTTCCTGGTCGAGTTCAGCCTGCGAGGCCACATTTCTTAGCTCCTCGCGGTCCTTGGATTTAGGGTCCGCCAGCAACAAAGACTCGACCGCCCAGAATTTCCCTTGGGCGGCGGCAGCCAGCGCAAACTCATGAACCAGCATCGCCTTGGCGTGATTCTGCAGAGGAAAGTTTTTGAACTCAACCAGCACATTCCCTTGGTGCGCCGAGACGAACTGCTGGAGCGCCACCGCTGACTTAACCGTCAGGGGGCTGGTCAGATCCACATACCACCGAATCTTCAGAGGGGCGTCCATAGGCCCCGAGGACAGGGGTAATTCTGGAAGGCCCATCGGTAAATCTGCCGTTGATTGTTGCGCGCGAGTTTCTTGTCCGTAAATCTTAGCTCGGATTTGTTCAGCGGAGAATCCGGTAACAATCTCGCCCTTCACGACGAAACTGGGAGTGGCCACAATGCCCAGCCGCTCCCCCTCGCTTCTATCGTTTTCAATTCTCGCTGCCAGCCGAGGGCTTTCGATATCATGCCGAAACTTGCCCATGTCAAGCTGTAGGTGTGCGGCAAAACCCATAAGATCAGAGCGCTTGATCGCATGCTGAGGAGCGAAGATCAAATCGTGCATTTCCCAAAACTTTCCCTGTTCTCCCGCCGCCAACGCTGCCATGTGGGCAAGGTGCGAGTCGGCATGAGCTTCGAGCGGGAAATTCTTGAACACCAATCGTAATGTTCCCTCATTCGCCGCCAACAGCCGTCGCAAAGGGATCACCGCCCCGGCGCAGAACGGGCATTGAAAGTCTGAAAATTCCACGATAATCACCGGAGCCGATTCCGTGCCCCGCGAAGGCGCGCCGCGCAGATCCACGCTTATCGGTCCGGTTGGCTGCCAGGGCTGCCCGTTCAGCTCAGCTTCGATGATCTGCTTTAAGCGTCCGTAGCTCTGTCTTCCAACCAACTTGTGACCATTCACAAAAAATGTTGGAGTCGCTACTACACCGAGGGCTTTGCCTTCTGCGATGTCCCTTTCGATCACACCCAAGTAAGTGGGATCCGCCAAAGACTCCCGAAACTCATCTTCATCCAAACCCACTTCAAGCGCATAGTGATCAAAATCCTCGGTCGAGAGTTGCCCGGGATGACTATAGATAAGGTCGTGCATTGCCCAGAATTTTCCCTGCTTCCCAGCTGCAAGGGCTGCTACATGCGCCGCCCGAGATTGCTTATGAATGGACAGGGGGAAATTCCTGAAGGTCACCGTCAGAACTTCCGAATACTCTGCCTGGAGTTTTCGCAGGTCACTCGCCTGTGTCGCGCAAAAGGGACACTGAAAATCGGCGAATTCAACCAGATCGACCCGTCGGGCCGCAGTGGATATCTGCTTAGGCGAACCCGCTCCACTGCTCTGGCCGAGAAAGGCCTGACCCAGCAGAAAGAACCAGACGAGGGTTGCAACGCGCCACTTCACGATGACTCCTATAAGTGTGCCGGCTATTTTACCGTTAGAAACGCGGTAGGCACCGCCTTGGTGCGCAGGCTGACGACGGATTCTCCTCCGTTTGTCCGCAAGGTGATCTCGGCCCGTCCGTTGTAAAGCTCCAGGTTGCGCGATCCCGTGGACGTACCTAAATCGTCGAGCAGTGTGCCATCTCCCGTGAGCCCAAACACGACACGGTCACGCGCCTCGAGGCAAGGAATATTGTTGGCATCCAGCAGTCGCCCTTGTACGGTCACACGTCCTGCACCGCGAGCTAACTCTGCAAGCTCAATCCGCGCAGGAGCACCCCATTTTTCGGTTTGATATTGGAAAGCCAGTTCGTCTTCCACGGAAGCAGTCTTACTGCGTCCGACAGCCTGGAGGCGGTTTTGACCAAGCTTGAACTTTACCAGCCAATGCAGTCCAGCCGCTGGAAAATCCTGAGCGTTGCGCTTCTTAACACCTTGCGAGTGTCCGTTGACAAACAATTCCGCCACTTCGCAGTTCGAATAGACCTTCACCAGCTTTAACTCGTCCGGCTCTCCCCATCGAGACGGCCAGGAGTGCCCATAGATACGAATCATCGGCTTCTCCGCCCAATACGATTGGAAAACATAGTAGCCTTCCTTTAGCGTCATATCGCGTTCCAGCAAACCTTTCTGGTTGACATGCGGGATGGGATTCTCAGGTCGCAAAGGAGTAGAGAAGTCTTTGAATATCCACTGGGCAGAGCCCGCGAGGCGTGGAATAACTTCTTGCTCTTTCAAATGCCAGTCAAAAAGGTTGCAAGCATAGGTTTCCGACCAGTCGCCTTCGCGGGAGGCGCTCATTTGCCCACCATTAAGCAACCGTTCGCGCTCGCTCTCCTCAAACCCACTGCCCGACAGGAATTTCGCGAGTAATCGGTCTGTCTCTTCCGAGTGACGCCGCGCGTGGCTGTCCGCTCCCCACTCCACGTGCAAGAAATGGTGAACGGAATCCATCCCTTTTTCGGTTTTGTCACGGTAGAGAGTGTACGGGCCGTGATACCAACCCGCCCACATCGAGGGCGAGTAAACATCAACCATGTCTTTGCAGAACTCATCGCGCCGGAGGAATGTCTTCCTCCCCGGATCAGCGGCGTGCGCCTCATCGTTGAGCTCTCTTACAAATTGAGATATGGCCGCGTTGTCGTAGTTCGGAAAATCGCCGGGCCAGTCGTTCTCATTTCCCAAGCCCCAAAGAATTATGGAAGGATGGTTGTAGTGCTGGTCAATCATGGCGCGCAGCATGTTCCGGGCCTGCGATTTATAGTTCTCTCCGCCCAGCCCGCCGCGCGACCACGGAATCTGTTCCAGCACCAGCAAACCCAATTCATCGCACAAATCCAGGACGGTTCGTGACTGCTGGTGGTGCCCCAGCCCCACGAAATTCGCGCCCATGTCCTTGATCAGAGTCATCTCCTGTCTGATCAAATCTTCCGGCATGGCAGCGCCGACGCCAGCATGATCTTCTTCCCGCTGCGTGCCTCTCACAAAAAGGCGCTCGCCATTCAGCTTGAACGGGCCATGGTCGACAAATTCGAACCATCGACAGCCAAAGCGTTCTACTACGCTCGTCTGCCCATGAGCGCTGGCGATCTGAACTTCGCAGCGATAGAGCGAAGGATGGGAAGGCGACCACAGCTCGGGGCTATCCAAGTGGAATGTCGAAACCTCCTGCTCCCCTTGCCAGGCGGACATACGCTTGCTCGCCGTCCGGACGACAACTCCTTTAGGATCGAAAAGCTGAACTAGGACTTGCAGTTCGTCAGGGAACAGACTCGGGTTGCGCAGTCGCGCCTGGACTCGAACCTCGGCAACTGCCCGACTCGATACACCGACATCAATATGAACTCGCTCGATTGAGACTGCCGGCAGATAAGTCAGGGTTACACTGCGGTACAAGCCGCCAACCCGATCAAAATCGTTCATCGCGGAGGGAATCGTTTCCCGATCGCGTGAGTTATCGCACAACACGGCCAAGCCGATCTCCCCGCCGGGCAGTCCAGTTTTTAGTGCGTCAGCGGCAGCTTCGGTGATGTCCACCGTAAACTCATCGTAGCCGCCAACATGCATCCCTACCTGCTCATAGGCGACAAAAATCTCGCACTTCTGCCCGGCTGCCTCAAACAGCAGAAGCGTACGGCCATTCTCGAAGGGATTTCTGAGCTGTAACTTGCGGCGATACCAGCATGGCCCCTCGTAATAGCCTGCATCGGGATCAACCGCGTCGCGAGCATTGAAGCAGTGGGGGATCTCAATCTTCTGCCAGACCGTGCTTTCTGCCATGTCTGTACGCCACACGTCCCACACGCCTCCCAGCGATCCGCGAAAATACTCCCAACCCGTCGCCAGCCTTTCTGATGTGGGGCCATTCGCGAAACTGGAATTTGCGCTGGCGCTGGAAGCAGGAAGAAGTGCCGCGGCCGCTGCGATCACAGTCGACTTTAGAAAGTCCCGGCGGCTGACACCCTTGACGTTTCTTGAACGAGCCGCTTGCCCGGACCTGACTGCGGGTTTATGCATGGATCACGGGGAGGAAGTCGTGGTTGAGGATAACACCGCGGACGACGGCCCGATCAATTCAACTCTCGCCCCATCGGGATCGAATAAATTCGCGCGAGGCGGCAGGCCGCCACCAGTTACCACAGAGATGGGCGAGGACAAAAGACTGCTGGCCGTTTTCTGTTGGAGACTTGCGACAGTCTTGCTTACGTCAGAACTTGCCAAGCCGAAATGATTCTGCGTTTTCAAATCGACCGCGGAAGCTACTCCCGCAAAAGGCAGCAGCTCAATATAGTCGCTTCCATTCGGGACTTGAACATTGACCCAATCGGGCTGTCCACCACCGCCGCCGCCGCGCGAGATCTCGCGGAAGCCCAGAATGTCCCGGTAAAATTTCATCGCAGTCCCCACCGAGCTTACGAGAATTCCGACATGTGTGATGTGATTCGATATACGCTCCGAGGGCATGAACTTGCCCTGCGATCGGGCGGACAAACTAGTAGAAGAGTATTGGAGAATCTCGATGTAATGGCCGTCAGGATCGCGGATGGTAAGAAACGAATTCCCGACGCGTCCCAAATGGATATCTTTTAGCAGCGGGATTTGCTGCGCCAACAAATGTTTCCGCATGCCGGCGAGGTCGTCGGTGTACAAGGCAAAGTGGTCGAGCTGACCATTACTTGTGGCGTCGCCCGGGAAGAGTTCTATGTATTGCTCATCGTTCACTTTCACGAAAGCGATGGTGGGACTTCCGTTGGCGGCATTGAGCGAGAACGGCTCCGCATAGCCCAGAAGATTCTTGTAAAACGCTCCGGTCGTGCTCAAATCGCTCACTTGAAAAGCTACGTGCGCCACGCCGAGAACGCGAGGTGTTTGCGCGTTATTCTGCGCTGAAAGGATCGATGCGGTCAGCAACATCGCGGTCAGAACGTAGCGCACATTACACCTCCTGGCACTTCATTGCGTGATCATGCACGTTCCTCCCATGCTCAAGCTGTAGCCGGTTGAGCAGGTCGAAACAGAGCTCAGGCTCCATAGCCATTCGAAGCCCTTCTCAGAAGAGAAGGAAGGGACAGCGGAGAGATTCCCAATTCCAGCTTCCTCGTCCACGGCGAACCTGTCCGGTGGACGCGGTCCGAGATTTCTGCTGTTAGTTGAACTCTGTACAGAGACATTGATCGTAGTTATGGTTCCCGGCAAGGCCACGAATCCCTGGCTCTGGCCAGTCGCACCGGTTTCTGCAGTGGCGCTCACTGTCACGGGTCCGATCGGAACCCCAGTAACGGAGTACGAACCGTCGACCGCAGTGGTAGTAGTTCCACCTCCGCTCACCACTACTTGGGCGCCTGATACAGGAACGCCAAAATTGGTTACCGTACCTGCTACGGTGCCCACTCCCTGAACGAGATTCAGATTCTGGCTCGCAGTCTGGCCGGCAACCACGTTCACTTGTACCCCCGCGCCACTTTGGCTCGCCGGGTCATAGGCTACTAACTGAACTGAACCGGGGATGACTTGGGGGAAGCTGAAGTTACCATTGGCATCCGTAGTCGTTTGATAATCACCAGTGCTGACCTGCAACTGAACCGTCAGATTAGGGAAGGCCGCCCCGGTAACTCCGAACACCGTGCCGCTGACGGCCCCAGTCTGCTCCAGTCCAATGTCAACGGTAGCTTGCTGCCCCGATATGATCGTTGCCGAGGCCGTTCCGACCAGCGCCGGGCCCGACTGTCCGCCAGGCACGGTGGCGGTCAGACTGTAGCTGCCGCTGCCCAGACCGGCGAGGTTGTAACTTCCATTGCTGCCTATCTGCACCACAGGATCGGCTCCAAGGCCGCCCCCGTTCTGCAAGAGTGCAATATCCACGTTTCCGGAGGTTGCAGGTTCCCCGTTGCTGTAAAACACGTTTCCACTCAGAGAACCGCCCCCCTGCAAAACAATATTCTGCTGTGCAACCGTGTTACCGCTCGCGAAGCTCCCCGCTGTGTTGGCGGATTGAAGGTTGGTGGCGGGATCGGTTGCCTGCACTATGAATCCCGTGACCGGCACTGGCGTGGAGGCTCCATAAGAGTTCAGCTGACCCGCAAAACTATAATTGCCAGTTGCATTTGCAACCGCGGATTGCACATTGCCAAACAGCGGATCGTTACTTTGGAACGTGACTTGCGCCTTGGGTATTCCTGTCACTCCGTCTCCCGCCAGCACCTGCCCAAAAACCTGCCCGGTCAATGACTCCAGCGGGCTTAGCGTGCTCACTCCATTGGCGGGCATTACAAAGTTCACAATCGTGGGCAAGTCAGTTGCGAGGATGCCGGCAAGGCCCTCCGGCGGAAGCTGAACCAGTCGCTGCGCAGTGGCAATGGCGCCGGGGACATTCACCTGCGTGCTGAAGAAGTGCAGCAACGCCGTCTGTCCGCCGGCAGGCACGGTGATGTTATCGAACTCCTCCTGCAGAATCCCGATATGATTGGTATTGTCGATGGTCCATGTGGCACTCGTGGCTTGCAGCGTTCCTCCCGGTCCATCGAATACATCGGCCACAGGCGGTAAGACCTGGTAACTTACCACTCCTGTAACATTCTGACCTGTATCCTGGAATACTCCCCAATTATCTGACGTATTGAAAACGTTATCGCCGGTTGAGGTCGTGACGATCGCTGGAGGAACGGCGATTTGATCGCCACTGGCGTCGTAGTTGCTGGTGAAACGGATCGTGGTCGTCAACTGAAGGCCCACTGAGACGGAACTGCCCCCCGGGTTCTGCAGAACCTCCAGATAACGCGCAAAGTATCCGTCGATAGGAATATAGACCTTGCGGGTTATATTGAGTCCGTCGACCCCCGATTGCGTAATATCCAACTCACGCCCGTTGCTGCTCGTCGCTGCGGTACTGCTGCCCGTGAAAGGCGTGGCAGTCCCACCCGAAATCACGTTCAAGAGCATCGCGCCTTGCGTAAGGGTACTAACAGCAGTGTAAAACTCCTCCTTATATCCCAGTTGCAGTGAGCCGTCGAGAGAAACCATGTACTCCTCAGCATTGGCGTCATACAGTGTCGCTGGCAGCACTTGCGATTGGCCAGTCAGAAAAATATTCGCGGTCGTAGTTGTGCCGTCAGCTGTGATCAGTCCTTGAACAATTCCAGCCTCCACCTGTCCGGGGAGACCGAAAACCGCGGTCGCTGTGAAAGGTCCTACGGCAACCTGGGAAATCGAATAGCTGCCACCCTCGCCGCTGAAGGCAGTCTGCACTTTACCCGATGCGTCCGTAAGCGTTATAGCCGCATTGACGATGGGTGGCCCGCCCGACGTTGACTGCACAACGCCAGTGACCGTGCCATATCCGACAAGGATCAGATTCTGTTGCACCGAACTCCCTTGGCTGGCCACACTTACGCTTGCGCTTGCGCGTACGTTTCCACTGCCATCCACTGCCTGCAACGTATACGTTCCGCTCGGGACAACGCTAAACAAAAAGCTCCCATCGGAGCCGCTAGTCGTAGTTTGGGTCACTTCCCCCACCAAGTTCACGCTTATCCCGGAAACTGCAGTTACTCCGTTTGCCGCGAAAATGAATCCGGTCACCGAGCCTACCGGCTGCAGCTGTAGAGTAACGGCGGCGCTTCCTCCCGGAGTTACAGAACCGCTTACCGGACCGGCTCCCGCCTGACTTACTGGATCGGATGCGGTCACTGCAAATCCGCCCGCAGGCACCTGGCTGAAGGTGTAGGTCCCGTTTGCCTGCGTAATTCCATTGAAGGCACCGCCAAATTGGGTTTGCCCCGTTAGCGTAAGGATCGCGCTGGCATCAGGCGTTCCTGAAGCATTCAGCACGGTGACCGTCACATTGCCCTGCCCATTAAGATTAATGTTCACCGTCTGCACTTGCCCTTGGCTGCCGATGGTGACGCTGCCCGCGCCCTGATCGCCATCGCTCGGATCGGTAACGGAAATTGCATAACTCCCGACGGGAACAAAACTCAAGGTGTATATGCCATTTACGTCGGCCTGGATTGTAGCCCCATCCGACAAAGTTACTTGAGCGAAGGAATCAGGTGTAACCCCGTCGGAGTGGAAGATTGTCCCGGTAACCGTACCCGCCGCTGTCAGGGTTATGTTCGCCGTAATACTCTGTTGATCGGCGGTAATAGTTCCACCGGCCTGGCCGCCGAGTTGCAGAGCGCTGGAACTGGCTGTTACATTGAACGGACCCACAAATATGTTGGAGAGCGAGTAATTGCCGGCATAGTCGGTAGTAGTTGTGCTCACGCCTCCAAAAATGCTTTGGCTATTGAGCGATACAGGTGCGTTTGCGGCCGGATTTTGTGAGCTGTCAGTGACCAATCCTGAAACCGTTCCTTGCCCCAGGAAAGTAATATTGCTCTGCACCACGCTACCCGTCTTCGGGATGGAGCCCGTGCTGCGACCGTGATTACCTGTGTAATCGGTGGCATCCAAGGTGAACGCTCCCACGAAAACAAAACTAAAAGTAAACTGCCCGGCTTCATTCGTGGTCGTAGTCGCCAAGGAAGAGCCGGATAGAACGACGTTCGCATTGGCGACGGGAGTCGTGCCGTTACGCGCAAACACCGTTCCGGTGATGGTTCCCGATGCCGAAAGTTGTATGTTGGCAACCGCCGAAGTGTTGGCAAACAGGTAGCCCGAGGCTTGCCCATTTAGGCCCGTCGTCGGATCGACGGCACTTACCACAAAGTTGTTCGGAGTAAAGCCGCTGAAGGCATACAGGCCGCTTCCATTGGTGCTGGTGGTTCGGGTTTCAGAACCTATGGTGATGGTGACCTGAGCATTTGCGACAGGACTATTCTGCACATTGGTCACCACGCCTGAGATGCTTCCGTTGCTCTGACCAAGCTGAATGACGCCAACGTTAGTAACGGACCCGGTTGGGCCCACCGGGCTTACGGGATTGGATTCCCCTTCTAGAATCACGTTGTTCACTGTTACTCGCGCGATCGCCGTAATCGGTCCAATGTCCGCAGGCACGTAGTTAATGGAAAAAAAGCCGGTGCTGTCGGTTACACCGGTGATCAGGCCAAAGGCGACGACGGCTGCTCCTGTAACCGGAACGTTGGAATTCATTACTCGCCCTTGGACGGTCGTCGTTGGATCGAACACCAATGGATTGGTGCCTAACTTCACTTCGATACCATCGGGAATCCCGTCGCCGTCCGTATCGGGGTTAAGGGGATTGGTGCCCAGCGCGAGCTCCTCGCCATCCGAGAGCCCATCGCCGTCGGTGTCGGGATTCAACGGGTTTAACCCCAGCTTCACTTCAAGACCATCGGGAACTCCGTCGCCGTCAGTATCTGGATTTAACGGGTTTGTTCCAAGTTGGTATTCCTGCAGGTTGGTCAATCCGTCGCCGTCCGGGTCCGCCCCGGCAACCCCTGGATCGGTAATGCTGAAGCCGTACTGAATCTTCCAGGAGTCCGGAATGCCATCTCCCAGCGTGCTGAGGGGAATGTTCACGCTCAGCGCGAAGGTTGACGTCGCTCCCTCATTGATGGCCGTGATGAACACTGCCCCAGCTCCGACTGCGGTAACCAGTCCGTTATTGCTGACTGAGGCGATCTGCGGATTGCTGGTGACGTACAACGTGCCCAACGCCTGGGTGCTGAGATCGGTCTGCGTCCCATTGGTCAACGTTCCCGTCACTGCCAGTTGAACCGTCTGCCCCGTCGAAGTAAGCGATTGCGAGGGCGCACTTACGCTGATCGAAATCGGAGGCGGCGTGACTGTTCCGAATATGATCGGCGGAATTTTGGTATTGCCGTTTGCCACAAGAGTGACGTACGCAGACTGCCCCTGCGTCGTCACGCCATTGTTCTGACACAGGACGCGTACCCGGTAATAGCCGATGTCAGCCGGAACGTTGGGCACTGCGAAACTTCCATTCGCGCTTACCTGCACCGACTGATTCGCAACCGTAGCGACGCAGTTCTGATTGAGCTGTTGTGCGAAAGTATTGCAAGAGCCTGCTAGAAAAAAGAAAAAGGCTAAGAACCAGGATCGGTTGAGAGGACAGGCACAGCCAGAGAGATGCCCTCTTGACCAAAAGGCCACTCTCTTCTCCACTCTATGATTGACCGAACGAACCACCTTACGCCTCCTCTTTTCTTTTCCTGTTCCGCCTCTTTTACCGATCAGCCAGTACGCTTATCGCTTTTGAAAGGTCCGGCAACCCCGTCTCAATTGCTCTTACGGTTGCTCCGCTCGGCAAACTGACTACGTAGATCGAATTGTTCACGGCATAAAAAAATTGTTTTCCATCAGAGGAGAAACAGAGCAGGCGATTGCTGGAAAATGGACCGGCGACGTCCGCATCGCTGAATTCTCCGATCTTGTTTCCACTGGCCACGTCGTACAACCAGAACTTTGCTCCTAGCAGAGTTTCCCCAACATTTCCGCCGCCATCGTTGTGCACTTGCGACTGCTGAATCAGAACTTGCGTTGCATCCGGTGTGAGCCGAACTACGCCCAATGGAGCAAGGAATACCGGAGATAGCTGGGAGGTCGGAAGATCCACTGTCCAGTAGGCGGCCTCAGTCCGGGAGGCATTTGCCACTTCAATTAAGGTCTTGCCCGCCGCAGAATCTGCCACTCCGTAGTTGAAATAAGGCTTCTGGCTGCCAGCTTCGATCGTTTGAAAAGGCTTTAATTGTTCCTGTTGCTGAGCCGAGAGTCTCTCCAACGGGTTTACATTGTGGGCTTCCATCGAGGAGCCCGAAATTTTGGCGGTACGCAGACCGTTGAAGATTGTGCTCCCGTCGGAACTGAAGTAGCTGTTATACAAGAGCGCCACATTTAAGTTGAACCCTTGTACCAATGTGCCTCCCGGCACACGCCTGACCTTCGTCGCAACCTCCTCCCGCATACTCGAAAGTTTGGTCAAAGTCGAACTGCTATACACGTCAACGACGGAGACGACAGTGGGTTCCGTCGCCGATTTTTCTGCCGCCCGGTCTCTGTAATTGAGGAAAAAACGCTGTCCATCGGGAGTCAGCAGAAAAGACGGCCACTGTGGCTGCGCCTGCGGGATCGGTATCGTCCCTATAATCTTCATTTCTGGTATCTGGAATACCAGAACCTGATATGTACGATTGCCTTCTTCATCGGGGTTAGCCTTCGTAGGAAAGACCCCATACAATTTGCCTTCGCCAGCTTGCATGCGGTCAAACAGAACATCGCACCCCGGGTCGGCATAAGCCTTGACCTTCTGACAGGGAGGCAGAGCCGCCGACGAGCCGTCGATTTGGGAAAGATTCCAATCGGCCGCGACACGTCCGTCATTGGCCTGTAACTTCAGAAATGAGCCGTCAACGGTGAAGAAGTAAGCGAACTCAGGAGCCTTGGGTGACGAGGAGGCGATCGCGACCGGGGGCCGGACACACTGTAAGAAACTCAAGCACGCCAGCGCGCCCAAGATGGTCGAAGCGAAAATCTTGCCAATAATCCCGCCTCTTCGGGTCACTATTGACACGATGTACCTCCATTCAAGGGCGGCTGTGAGGTCACATTACCCACGTAGTTGGGGTCTCCGAAGCTCTGTGGTCTTTGCGAAGCTGGAACTTCCTGCCAGATGGTCGAGGCCACGTGTGTAGTGGGATTAATTGGCGTTAGCGCGAACGTCTGGCCTGTAGCCATCTGCACCTGGAATTCATGAAGGACGAAGCCGAAGATGTCGTGGCCGCCAAATCCGTTGTAATACCGGATCGCTTCCAGTTCGTGCTGCCCTAGAGCTTGTGCATTGGAATTGAAAGTACCCACCGTGAAGTCAGGAATGATTATGTCCGACAGCGTGATACCCTGCTGCGCCAACGCGGTTTGCATGTTGGTCACGATTTGATTGAAAAGGGTCGAACCCGAAACTTGTTGGGCGTAACGTCCCGGAGAAAGCGTTTTTTGGCCAAGAAGGGTCGTGCCCGCAGCCGTGTTCTGCGTCCAATCCCAGACGACCTGGGTCCCAAATGACGAGTAAGGCGTCAGCTGCATGACCCCCACTCCCTGCAAATTGTCATGACTCCAGAGTGGGCAGGCACCGGCGATCTGTTGCGGGCTGTTATCCGACACAAATTGAATTCCCCGGCTTTCGTCGCAAGCTATCGCACGCAAGGTATTGTGCGGTAATGAGGACATCACGTCGGACAAGGCTGGGTTGACACCGAGAATATGTTCGTCGTCGTTGTTGGGCTGCTTTTTCGTATCCCCAGTGAGATTTAAGCCCTGAACGGTAGCGGTCGCCTGAATATCGAGCTGCCCTCCATATAACGTCGAACCGTACGCACCGGCAAAGTTTGGCGTCCACTGCCCCCCCACCACCGTCTCCGTGACAGCGGGAGCAGCTATGGTTGCCCCGTTAAAGTTGCAATCCCCTGCTTGCAATGTCACCTGTGCCGTCCAATTAAATGTTGTATTGGGTGTCGGATCCGGATCAATTCCAACGATCTTTGCGCTTAAGCCCTGAATCATGGGCATCGCCGGAGGGGGGCTGAGCGTATTGCTCAGCGAACACAACGCTGGATTGTCGGTGCATGGGGAATTGATTTGCAACTGGACTATGTTCGTGTCGACTTCCGCCTGAAGGCTAGCGGCACAGGTATCGCAGCTGACAGTCACTGTGGGCAGATAAGAATCAGCCGCCATGTAAGTATGGGAGATCGTGTCAGTCGTTGAAGTGCCCGAGTCGGTGACCGTCGTCCCATCGTTAAAATTCCACTGATACGTGTAATTCGTACAATTGTCCGCATCTACAGTTGCCGAAAACTGCACTGTATTGCCGGTGGACGGCGTAAATGCGACGAAAATCGGATCGCTGGATCCATTCGCGGTCATGGCAACATCATTAATTTGTTGTTGAGTTTGGCATGCGCCGTTTACGCATTGGCCGCAACTTGTCGGGCTATTGCAACCGTCGCCGCATGTGGGGGGCTGGTTGTTGCCGCCGCCGCCGTGCCAGCCAGAAACGCTGAGCCCGAAGCCGGGATCGGTTACGACTACCGATCCGTCCTGGCTGACTCTTGCCGTGCCTTCCACCACAAACTGCTCCAGATCATGATGGAAAGAAAAAATCTCTTCCACCTGTCCGGGCGCCAGACCATCTGTATTCGGCAGCTGCATCTGAATCGGTGGATTGAACAGCACTCCCGCCGGCTGCAACGTGCCCACCAGTCGAGGCGCGGTACCGTTGGGGGGAGCCATAGGCACGCGGTCGCCGTGCACCTGCGACAGCGTCAGCGTCCCTACATGGCTGCCGTCGGGGAAGGTCACGGAATTCGGCGCCACGGTGTACACCAGTCCCGGAACTCCCGTCATCGTCAACTGCACGGGCTGATCCCCGCCCACTACTTGCGAGTTGCTCGTATCCAGCGCCGGCAGATAGACCGGATGTCCCAGTGTGTTGTTTACTCCCGGAATCGTCGCCATCTGGAACGACAATGTGGGGAATGTGAAGGAACTCGTGCTTGTGCCGCCGTTGATGTAAAGCACGATGTCGCCGACGGGAGCATTCGCGATCGTGAACTGGCCCTGCGCGTTGGTGAGCGCAGAAAGGTTCGTACCCTGAAGGCTCGCGGTCGCGTTGGGAATGGGCGTATCGGTATCGTCCACTACGAGCCCGCTGACGATCGTATTGGCGGCCGGGCCGGCCACCACGCCGGAACTAATAAAGACGGCGGACTGCCCCGTCATCCCCGAAAACGACGCCGTCACCGTGTTGTTGTTGATGCCCTCCTGCTGGCCCAGCACCAACACGGCGTAGACCTTGCCGTCTCCGTCACTATTGGTCACGTATGTGCTCCCGCCGCCGATCAAGCCTCCGCCCGACCGTACCGTGAACGTAACCGGCACATTCGCCACCGGATTGCCACCCGCATCGTCGACGATTGCGACCAAGGGTTGTGCCAACGCCACGCCCACGGCACCCATTTGCCACTCTCCTGATACCGTGTGAATCGCCGCCGCCGTTCCCACGGTGCTATCCTCGGAGAACACCGCTTGTCCGACAAAGCCAGGGGCACTCACGGAAACCTGGTTGATCCCCGCCCCGTTGCGGCTGCCCAGTTGCAATTGAACACTGGCTTGGCCATTCGCACCCGTCTGAATCGTCAACTGCCGTCCCTGTTGCTGGCCCGAGATCATGAACCCGTCGCTTTTGAGCACGGAAAAATTCAGGGCGACGTTCGCCATCGGCTGCCCCAGCGCGTTGGCCGCCATCACTACAAGTGGCTGCGGCAGCAGGGTTCGGATCGCCCCGCTCTGGTCGTTGCCCGATACGATCGACAGCGTTTGCCCGGCTACCTGCTGCAACGTCACCTGCACTTGGTTTTGATTGGTATTTCCCGCCCGGTCGGTCGCCACCGCCGTAATCGTGTTCTGCCCCGGCACGAGCAGCACGCCGTGAGCGGCAAAGCTGCGGTTCGCCACGGTTGCATTGACGCCGTTCACCATCACGGATACTTGATCGCCGTTTACCGTTCCCGTCACCATATCGTTGACGCCGCCCGTGACGTCGATCTGCGAACTGGTGACTACTGCGCCCGCGATCGGGCTGTCAATGTGAACTACGGGAGGTGTCGTGTCCAGAATGACGGAGACACTGTCGGAGCCGATGCCACCTGCCGCTGTGTCCGTCGCACTCGCGGTCAGCAGATTGTTCCCCTCCTGCAATACCACCCCCGGTGCAGTGAACGAAGTGCCATGCAGGGTTGCAATTACTCCCCCCACCGTCACCATCGCGTTGGGATCGCTGACACTCCCTGTCACCGTGACCGGAGTGCTCGAAAACAATTGCAGCGGTGTTGGCGTCGCGATTTGCACCGCGATCGGCAACGAGTACACCACCGTCAGGGTCGAAGTCGCCGTGTTTCCCGCTACATCCGTCGCGGTGATCGGTACGCTATTGCTGCCGGGTACCAATCCTGCAGTACAGGAAAACGTCGAGTTTGTGACTGTCGCTGCCATTCCATTGCAAGTTACGCTGGCAACCCCGGATAGCCCGTCGGAAACCATCCCCTGGAGCGTCACTTGGCTCGTATTAACGTTGCTGCTGTTCAAAGGCGTGATGATATTGATGAGCGGCGGAGTTTCATCCAACTTGACCGTGGACAAGGCAGTCGCCGAAAAACCTGCCACGTCCGTTACGAATCCAGAAGCGGATTGACTACTTCCCTGCGCACTTATCGTTTGGGGTGCCGGGCACTGCAAGATTGGAGCCAGACCCGCGGTGCAATTGAACGTCACGGTGACATTGGAATTGTTCCATCCGCTCGCGTTGGGTGCAGGAGAAGCCGTCGCCATAATCGTCGGGCCGCTCAGCTCCAGGCTAATGGTGGCGCTTGTAGTGGCCGTATACCCGGCATTATTTACCGCCGTCCCGGAGATCACCTGGTTCGCTCCCGCGCTGGAAACCACCACAGGATTTGGACATTGTGCGATATCCGAAACCGCATCCGAGCAAGCGAAGGTAACCGTCGCTGGCTGGTTGTTCCAGCCCGCCTTGTTGGGTGCAGGAGACACACTGGCAACGATTGTGGGTGGAGTCAGCCCGATGTTAATTACTGAAACGGCACTGGCAGTGAGGCCAGCCGTATCGGTTACAGTACCCGTGATCGTCTGATTGGCTCCCGCTGTCGATACCGTTTGTGAGCCCGGACAGGTTGCGATGGGCGCCGCACCCGCAGTGCATCTGTAGGTCACAGTAACCGGCGAATTGTTCCATCCATTGGCGTTAGGTGCGGGCGTTTTTGTGGCTGCGATTCCAGGACCCCCAAGAGACGCTACCACGGTGAATGGCTCGGAATTGCTAGCGCCCTGAGTGGTTGTTACTACCACCGGGTCCGAACCGGCCGCCGCCCCGGCCGGAACCGGAACCGTAATCTGAATGTTGCTCCACTGAGTGGGAGACGCGGAAACTCCGCCGAAAGTAATTGTGCTTTGTCCCTGGGAAGACCCGAAACTCGCGCCATTGACCGTCACCACTGCTCCCACAGGATCGGATCCCGGGGAGATGCTTGTGATCGTTACCGGGACGGGCGGTGGTTCAAACGTGGCCGCATACATCTCCCAGTCCGAAGCAGGACTGATGGTCATGGTCGCCGTTTGCGGGGAAGTCGAAGAGGATGGCAGCCACTCCACCGCGTAGGCAACGGCAGGCACGTCTGATGCGCCGTCGCCGGCGATGGTAAAGCCGGTTCCGGCAGTGAAGTTGTAGCCGGGGCCGAAGCCCGAACCGCCCAATCCGATCACGAGTTCATTGGGTTGCGCCAGCGTCCCGGTGGCTCCGCTGTTCAATGCGGTCGTATTCGTCCCGCTGTCGTCCGCGGAACTGACTTGATCCAACTTCCAGCTTCCCGCTACGCCATCCGTCAGCTCCCAGATAAGGAAGCCGCAAGAGGCCTTCTTGCTCGAAGAATAGGTAACGATGTTGGAACCACCCTTCGCGTCTTGCACATAAAAAAGCTGCGATGTCGTAGTGTCGCTCTTGTTCACCAGGGCGGTTTTCACCGGCAGCCACGAATTGCCGGCGGTGTCCGTCGGTGTCTCAAGCGTTGCCGTCGTGCTTTGGCATACCTCAAAACCGAAGAGGATGTTGCCGGCAGAATTGCTGGCACGGTAGGCACAGTTTCCTGACTCAGCGTTGCTGTTATAGGAACACCAGACCGGATTCTGCAGGGGGACGATTGGACCCTCCACCCCAAATTTCATCCCGTTGCTGGGGCTTCCGGCTACCGTGACCGCCGCGTAGCCGGTTGCAGCACCACTGGGAACGGCAACCTGGATGCCGCCGTTGCTCCAACTGATGGGCGTGGCCGCAACCCCGTTGAACGTCACCGTGCTGGTGGCCTGGCTGGAGCCGAAATTGTTGCCGTTGATCGTCACCACTGTTCCCACCGGGCCCCCGTTGGGCGAGAGACTGGTGATGATGGGAGTTCCCGCCGCCGGGGGCGGCACGAACGTCGCCACATACATCTCCCAGTTGGCATTCGAGCCCATCGTCATCGCGGCCGTTTGTGCAGCAATGGAACTCGACTGTAACGATTCCACCGCATAGCTAACCGTAGAAACTTCAGAGACCCCGCCGCTGGGAATGGTAAAGCCCGTTCCCGCTGTAAACGTATTGTTTGGCCCACCACCTTCGCCGCCGACTCCGATCACCAGTTCATTCGGCTGCGAAAGAATTTGAGTGGCATTGCTGGTCAGAGTTGAATTATTCGTGCCGGAATTGAGATTGTACTGGGTTTGGTCCAGTGTCCAGGTTCCCGCAATGCCATCCGTGAATTCCCAGATCAGAAGCGCGCAAAAGGTTTTCTTACTGGAAGAGTAGGTGACTGTATTGGCGCCTCCTTTGGCACTCTGCACATAAAAAACCTGGGAGGTGGTGGTATCGCCGCTGTTCACCAGGGCCGGATTCACGGGCAGCCACGAATTTTCGGCGCTGTCAGTGGGTGTTCCGATTGTCGCCGTGGTGCTTTGACACACCGCAAAGGCGAAAAGCATGTCTCCCGGCAAATTGCTGGAACTATAAGCGCATTTCGCTGAGGTTGAGTTGTTGTTATAGGCGCACCATACAGGTTTCTGGGCCGCAGTGATGGCTGGGCTGCTTTGGGCCGCGGCAGTCGGAGGCCACAGTGTGAAGGCAAAAGCAACCAATCCCAAAATAACTTTGAACAAGCCTGGGATAAGCCCGTTCTGAAGCCACAACCGGTGCGACTCCTTGGATCCTGCGTATCCAGTGGAGGTCGGGCAATGAGCTTCCATGTTTTGCGGATCCTGGTGTGACGTGTCGATGCAACACTAACTGGGCCTATGGGATACGACAGCCGGTACGCAACTAATATGAAACTATTAGTCGCATCGCCCGCGAAAAAGTTCCGCCGAGACTAGCAGAACTTACATCTTTGTCAAGAGTTTTTTTATCAGCCTGTTTCGAAAGCCGGACAAGCAGCGCAGAGGAGACCGAACTTTCAGGGAAGTGGTCCGCCCACAGTAGTTCGCATTTCTTTGTGCAATGCCACTCCGTGCACATGGTACGGAGCTAACTCATCAGCCACGGCGGGATAATGCCGCCAAAAGTCTTGGGCTAGCCTGCCTACTGTCGGATCGTCGCGATGCTCCGAGTAAGCGGCACCCTCTTCGACGGCTCTCTCTCTCATTCCCAGTTGATCGCAGATCAATGACAAATAGTAATGCGCCGTCTGGTCATCGGGATTGATCGATTGCAGGGCATCGAACTGCGTTTGAGCTTCCTCGTATTTCTTCTGCAGGTAGTAGATATAACCAAGTTCTTGCCGTGCCTGCCGCATCCTTGGAAACTGCGATATGACATATTTCTGGTCCTCGGCCGCCGCTCCCAGTTTATTTTGTAGCCGGAAAATCAGTCCACGGTAATACAGCGCTCTGGGATTTTGGGGTGAAACCTCCAGCGCGCGGGCAAGCAGCTTTAAGGCTGGCTCATACTTCTCATAACTGGCGTTGGCAACCGACAGATTGCCCACACCGTCCGGTCCCTCCCGCTTGTTCTCAATCAGCTTGGAATACTCCGACAGCGCTAGGTTGATGTATCCGTCTGCATAGTTCGGATCGATTGCAACTACCCGACGAAAGGCCTGGTCGGCCCGCCAGTATTGTTGTTGCCCCAAAAGAGCGATCCCATAGTTGTTCCATCGCAGCATTTCTGCCTTATGATCGGCACTCGCGGAAGCATCGTTAGCCCCCAATTTAAGGGTTGCGGACTTCGACGCCACTTCAATGATGGGAAACTCTTTCGACGCCTGAAAGACAAAGTCAGTAAAGCCTCGCCGGAAACGGCGATAGTTCACCTTGGCCGTGAGCGTGATCGGACTCTTCGCGTCCGCAGGAACCCAGAACCGGTATTGGACAAGATCGGAACGCCCGGGCGGAATCGTGTTGTCATAGGTTTTCACTTTTGTCGCCCACACCTGATGTAGATCCAGCAACTTGCCGCTCACCGACGCCAACCGGTTCGTATAGGTATGGGCGTGTTCTTCAACGTAGCCGTTTGGTTCGAGGTACCCGCTGTGATAGATGACCTGCCCGCTGGCATCCTGCGCCTTGAACTCTACCCAGCTTTCGTAAAAATCCCGCTGTTCGGGCACAAGGGAGTGTCCAATCCTCTTGTTTTGGATTACCAGACAAACAGTCGCCGCCTGCCCGCTGGCAAACTGAAACGCGGAACTTCCCAGAGGAGCAATCATCTCCTCTTTTCCGCCGGCACCCTGCTTCTCAATGGCAAAGACATCGATGGCAACTGCGTCCTTCAAGAATTCCTCCACTTTATCGAGTTGCTCTTGATATCCGTAGAAAGTAGGAATCGCCGTGTTGGCGCCGAGAAATCGATGGGACTTGATCTTCCCGTCCTTGGCTGAGTAATCGCGTGAACTGTCCGAGGGCGCCATGTGGCAGGTCTGGCAAGTTGAAACGCTGTCTTTCTTATAGAAAGGAAGTGGAGACTGTTGCGACCACGATGACTGCTGCCATTCGTCGTAGACGGAAAACGCCCGCTGCCATTTATAGTCGTTCAACATCTTGGGAAGAGCTGCCTTGTGGCATACTGAGCAAAATTCCGGTGTGCGGTAAAAATCCTTCATAACGGCTTTGCTGTGCAGCTTGGGATGCGCCAGTATGTCATCGAAACTCGCTTCCCCCGGTAAGGGCGTTCCGTCCTCAGCCACCATCGTTGCGGGAATGCCCATGACATAGCTTCCCGTCCCGGCTGTGTTTTGTATTTTCTGGATTGAATGGCACACCGTGCAGGTAATACCGTCCTCGTCAAAAGAACGGTCTAACTTCGAGTCCTTCGTGAGAGCCCCCGACAAAAGCGCAATGGGATTGTGACAACCTTCGCAGTGCCGGGTATACTCGATGCCTTTTTCCTGAATGAGCAGGTTGATATTCCTCACATAAAACGGCGCGCGAAAAGAGTTTGCATGTGCCGATTGGCGCCATTCTCGGTGAGCATCTTCGTGACACTTGGCGCAATATGTGGCCTTTGGAAATGCTTCCGCTGGAATGAATTGGCCAGTGCCCGAAAGCGCACGACTAGGCAAGAAAGGATTTGCCCCAAAGCGGAATTGATAGCTCTTCTCGACTTGTACCTGATAGGTGCCATTCCCCAGCAAGCGGGAACTCAGCAACGCGAGAATAATCACTGAACAAACGACCAAACCTGCTGCGAACTTTACTACTCCATTCATAGACGGCCACCGGCCACTCATTGCCATCGAAAACGCCCGTTCTCGGTTGACACAGGTGAGATACTGTACAACGTCGTCGCACGATTCTCAATTGCTATCTTCTGCCTTTGTCATGGATACCAGCCGCATCAGGTTGCTTTTTGTCGTTCTAGGTGTGCTTACGCTTACGTCTGTAGGTGGCCACGCTTCCGGTCGACGCAGCGCGAAACAAGACTTGACTGGTACGCTCGTCGATATCACCTGCGCCACAGATCCTAAAAGGAACTTGGCCAAGCTCAGGTCGGAACACACTCGAAAGTGTTTGCTAATGCCGATTTGCGCAGAGAGTGGCTACGCGCTGCTCACCGATCACGACGAGGTTCTTAGGTTTAACGCAAAAGGGGATGAGTTAGCACGAAGACTGATCGAGAAGCACTTGCACACTCAGAGCTGGCGCGTATCCATCGAGGGCACCATTCAGGGAGATCAATTGACAGTTGAGCGGATTCGATTGCTTTGAAGCCTGCTTTCGGAATCACCCATCACTGTTCTTTTGGCATTTGACTCACTCGCCGGCAACGAATGCAAGACTGCTCATTCCCGTCAATTGCTCCAAGGCTGTGCTACGCAAAAACCTCATCCGGGAGCGTAACTCTCAGAAAGATTTCGCCCGTTTCTCCCATTTGATCCCCGCAGCATCCAGATCCAGGTCCTTGATCTCGGGCACGCGACCCGCAGCATGCACAACCATATCCGTCTGAAACATGCCCGTCTTCCCAGCGATTCACTGCTGGCAAGGTCAAATAAGTATTGAAAAATACCGATAATGTCTTACCGATGCCGTTTGCAAAGTGGATGGCATCCATCTCCTCGTGCCAGGCCGCAATACTGGCGCTCGTTGCAGTGTCGGGTTCCATACATCGGCCGCCTTCCCAAGAAGGAAGTATCCCGCTACTTTATTCCCCTAATCCGTGCCGCGATATCAGGTAAGGCAGTGCTTCGACCTTTTGAATTTCCCATTTCAGGAAATAGCCTTACACATTTCCGCACTTAAGTGTTTTGGCGACCTGAGACCGGAGTTACAATCCGCTTGTTTCACGGGCCTTACTCTCCCAGTTATAAGCGTGCAGGGACAGGGACGCAGGTTACAACCGGGCATCTGCGTTCCCTCCTTCTTTGGTCTCCGAATAAAAGAGGACGGGGCGACTCGATGTACAGAGGCAATGTCACTCAGAGCGGGTCAGTGCGTGATGGGGCGATTTTGCAACAGTAACGCACCGAAATTCGTCGTGTCGGGTGGGACTGCGAGTTTCAGGGTCAAGTGAGCAATTCTGGTCGGCCCTCGGAAATTCTCGGTGTGACACCGGATGTGCGCTGAAAAAGCCAGTGCGCTCGATGCGATCCGTGGAACAGCAGTCACGAGCCGAGCAGAAGATTGAGGGGACTTCAGTGGCAACTTGCGCAATTTCCACAGCAGCGACGAATTCGACTTCCACTGGGAAACGCGAACGAGACGCAAACAAGCCGACCTTGGTTCAGCGCGCACAGCGAGGAAACGAGGAAGCACTTGCTACGCTCTTTCAGCTCCATAGAAGTCGGGTCTACTCAGTTTGCCTGTCGATGACCAGAGACGTTGCTGAAGCAGAAGATCTGACACAGGACGCTTTCCTGCAGATGTTTCGCAGCATAGGAACCTTCCGTGGAGATTCGGCTTTTTCGACATGGCTGCACCGGGTCGCAGTAAATACGGTGTTGATGAAACTTCGCCGGAGCAAGTCCCCACCCATGCTCTCGCTTGACGAGCCGGCATCGCCGAATTCGCCATCGTCACGGCCCGAACTTGGAAAACGTGATCCGAATCTCTCGGGCGCCACTGACCGCATCTCACTCCGCCGGGCGACCCAGGCACTCCCAGCAGGTTGCAGAAAGATCTTTGATCTTCACGAAGTTCAAGGGTATCAACATCACGAGATCGCCGAACTGTTGCACTGCTCCATCGGCAACTCTAAATCGCAGCTTCACAGGGCGAAGCTGAAGATTCGGGGTCTGTTGTCGCCCAAGAGGAACAGTGACGCCCTTCGGAAGGTGCCCCGCGTGACGGGTAGCAGCCATACGACATAGCGCGCCGCACCTTTCTGCAAGCTTTCAAACGCTATTGTTGCTTCGTCTCATTGTCTAGGGTATTTCGTCTGTGACAAATGTGACAATGCATGTATCTCAGCGGAAGATGAAGTCCTATCCGATGCTTTCCTGCTCGCCCTCATCCGCCAGATGTTTGCCGCTGAAATCCCCCTTGTTACGAATTGCGAACTAGAGAGAGTCCGGTTAATTCTGTGGCAGACGATTGGTATATGGTTGAAAGGCCCTTTGCTATGCGGACGTTGGATATCGAACAGTCACCAACATATCGAATCGGTATAGTCCTCTCATCTTGAGGGCGCACCGGGTTCGGGAGCATCTGAAGTGGTGAAAAGGTCGAAAGAAGCCCGCTGTCCCTATTGTGTCTTGGGCACGGGTTTTAGGGCGATGAAGGTTCTCTCCAACGGGCGGCAGATTTGCGAAAATTGCGGCCACATCGTTTTTCCAAACGACTTGGCTTTCAAGTGCCCGTGCCCGAAGTGTATAGAGTTCGATTTTTCTCCGAGGATTCGCCGCTTGCGGCAACGGTAGTTTGAAGACCGGGAATGGAGGTCGCGTTCGTATGCCAAAACGAACACTGCGCGTAGTGAATGCAGAGAATCCCTTGGTTTGTATTTGTGCGGCCTGCTCCGCGTCCTTCAAATCGTCGTCGCCCTCATCCGAGCAGGCTGAGCGGGAGGTTAAGGCTCAGTTCGAGGCGCACGAATGCGAACCGCAGGAACACAGCGATTCTTGCTAGCCTGCACATGCGACAATGAGAGAACAGATCGTAAGTACTAAAAATGTGGTTCCGAACAGACGAGAAGGGTGAGAAGGATAGTTATAATCTGCCCTTTCGCATGCCTATTACCCCTCAAGATCAGGCACGGAATAACTACATCCGGTCGATGGGTCTTCCTGGCAGCGTGACTGACGGCCGGCTCATCGGCGCCGAGCGGAACGATAACGGTCACGGGACCTCGGCCAACCTATCGGAAAGCGCAGTTCTATTGTTGACGCAACCTTGCTTGCCGCGCATTCCAAAGCGGAAAGTCTCTCTGCAGGGTGTGTTCGCAAAAAGGTAAATAAATGAAGATTTTCTAAAGATTCTTGCCCATGCGTTGTGACAGAACTTCTGCCTCTTGATTAGGAAAGCGAGACATCCATCTGTCTCAGATTGTTTTGTCGGCGGGAAACGCCAACTTCCCAAAAGCGGCCTTCTGGCCCGAAGTACTGTCCCATCTCGCCGCGACTTACTCCGTATCGATGCTGCTTCTTGCTTGCGATGATCAAAGCGAACGACTCGCGAGATCAACCGCCCAGCTCAGAGGTGACCGGATTACTTGGGTGTAGCCGCGATCCGCTCACCGATTCGTGCGCGTAAGGTCTAATAAAGTTCAAACAGTTCAATGGCGGGCGCTCCAGGATAACTTCCAAAAGGTTCGTCACATCAGGTTTGTGAGGACGCTTACACGTGATAAATTTTTGTCGATTGGCTCTTTTTCTCTTTGCGCTGCCCGGCGCGGTCGTGCTCGCACAGACTTCCGTATTTACTTCTCCTTTACCCACCGGCGTCCGCCTCGATGCGGTTGGTGATGCAGTCGAACTTGGCAGCATGCCGCTCAATGTAGTGCCTGCCCTTAGCGGTGACAAGGCTGTGGTGGTGCTCGGCGGCTGGCGCGAGCAAGGTATTCAGGTCGTCGATCTGAAGACCCGGCAGGTCACGCAGACGCTGTTGCAGGACGGCGCATTCTACGGCGCTGCCTTCTCGCTGGACGGCAGCACTCTCTACGTCTCCGGCGGCAACACAGATATGCTCTTCGTTTACTCCTGGAAAGATGACACGGCGACGCTCAGGAATAAATTGGAACTAGCCAAGGCGAAGACGGCCGACGGTAGGGGCACGAGCTATCCGGCTGGCGTCGCAGTCGCACCGAGTGGCAAGTTCGTTTACGTGGCTGAGAACGTCGGCAATCGCCTTGCAGTCGTAGATGTAGTGACGGGAGAGATCGTGCAGCGCTTTCCCACCGACCAATATCCCTACGGTGTCATTCTCGGCGGCGGCGACCATGTCTTCGTATCGGCCTGGGGCGGCAGCACTATCTCCGATTTTCGTGTTCTCCCTGACGGCAAGCTTGCCTATCTCGGGCGCATCGAAGTTGGCCGCCATCCCTCGGCATTGGTGGTCAGCGGCTCACGGCTTTATGTCGCACTTGCCGGTAGCGACCGGGTAGCAATCGTCGACGCCCGCTCTCGTAAAGTGACCGATTATTTTCACGACTCCGCCCCCGGCGCCCCGCCGGAAGGCAGCACGCCGAACGCACTTGCAATCAGCGCTGATCGCAAGCGGCTCTTCATCGCCGAAGCCGATAACAACGCCGTTGCCGTCTTTAATCTCGCCGACGGCAAGCTGCTCGGACGCATCCCGGCTGATTGGTACCCTACCGCGATTGCGGAAGTCGGTTCACAAATTCTGATCCTGTCGGGCAAGGGCCATGGCACACATGCCAACCCCGATGGGCCCGTGCCGCTCACGAACTGGCCAGATGGGAAACCACTGGCTTACGCGCTTGGTCAGTTGAATGGCAGTCTTCGGCTGATGCCGTCAAAGATGACACCGGCGCAACTGTTCGCCTTCACCAAGCGTGTGACCGCCGCAAACAACTGGCAGCAGACCCGCACGAGGCGGCGCTATCCTCCCTTCAAGCATGTCATCTACGTCATCAAAGAGAATCGCACTTACGATCAGGTGCTCGGTGACTTGAAGGATGGCGACGGAGAAGCCGGCCTCGTCTACTTTCCCGACATCATCACCACTCCGAACCATCACGCGCTGGCGCGGCGCTTCGGACTATTCGACCGCTTTTTTGTAAATGCCGAGGTCAGCTCGCAGGGCCACATCTGGTCCACTGCCGCATACGTGACCGACTATGGCGAGAAGATCGTACCTTCGGCATACGCGGGGAAACGCGGCGACATCGACGGTGAAGACAGCGACGAGCCGGAGCGTGGCTTCCTGTGGACGCTCGCGAAGCGATCTGGCATTAGCTTCCGCGACTACGGAGAAATGGTCAAAGGGAACCCCGGCTGGCCGGTTACACAACCCGACCTCGGGGCCGATGTGAGTCCCGATTACGTTCCCTTCGACCTGGTTACCCAAGATCAAAAGCGCGCCGACGTATGGATCGCTGAGTTCCAGCGCTTTGTGCGCGACGGAAACATGCCGCAGCTCGAGCTCATGTGGTTGCCGATGGACCACCTTACTGCGGCGCGTCCGGGTAAATGCACGCCCTATGCGTGCATGGCCGATAACGATCTCGCGCTCGGACGCATTGTGCAGGCGCTCTCGCGCAGCCCGTACTGGAAGGATACGGTGATCTTCGTGGTCGAAGATGATGCCCAGGCCGGACCCGATCACGTCGATTCTCACCGCGCACCGTTCTATGCGATCTCGGCCTATAGTCGGCCCGGTACGGTGCACCGCTTCGTTAACACGACGGATGTTATCGCCGCGATCGAAGACATCCTCGGAATGGGGCGACTCTCGAAGTTCGATTACTTCAGCCGCTCTCTGGCCGACGTCTTTGCCTTGACACCCGATCTAACACCCTTCGATGCGATTACACCCAAGCAGGATCTGAATGAGAAGAATCCGCAGAACACCGCGGCTGCACGCATGTCAGAAGGGTTGGACCTGAGCGCTCCCGATCGCGTGGACGACCAAGTGTACAACCGGATCCTTTGGCTGATGTTGAAGAACGACGCCCCCTATCCAACCGCACACAATTGGGCGCCCCTCCATGCGCTCGAAGCGAGCCGGTGATGAAAGATGTGGAGTGCATTGCTGATTAACCCCGGGCTTCTCGATTGGCTCAGGCCCTTGATACGCAGAACCTAATTCCTTCCGGCTGGTCCCGACAGACGCATTTATCGCCATTCAGCTTCAGCATCGAGGCCAACGGAGAAGCTCCGACGAACCCGGTGGCGAGCAGCCGGCGTGGCATTACACATTTTGACCGAGGTCAACGAGTGTAATCGCGATTTATCAACAACCCTCTTGAGACACCCGGCGTCTCTGAGCTTTCATTACTTGGCGTTTTTCTGACGGGCCCGAGCATATTCGGAGGTATATAGTGAATGGAAGCAGGAAGAGAATTCCGACTTATGACCATTCGCCGACTGCTGAAATCATCGGTGGCCTTCTCAGTGACGCTCTTGGGCCTCGCGCCGCTCTGTCTGGCGCAGAATACCTCTGGAAACCAGTCCTGGACCGCCAGCAGTCAGCAGGAGGATCCGAACGGAGCGATAAATCCTACCCGCACCAGGGAAACTCATACGGTAGTTGACGGTCGAGTGGTCGAAGGGACGTTAGTCGAAACCTTGGGTCCTGACGGGCAGTACGTGCTCTACTCAGACACCGAAAGGGAGTCTGGGCGCGTCAATAATACTACTGTGCGCAATGTCGAGCGGTCATTCGCACGAGGTCCGGATGGTGAGCGGACTCTGATTCAGGAGAGGCAAGAAGAAACGCATAGCCTTGCTGGCGGTGAACAGAAAGTGGTTCGCACGATTTCCAATCCTGACGCCAACGGCGCACTCCAAGTGGTGCAGCGCGAATTGGAGGATTCGAAGCAGTTGAGCCCCGGTGTGCGGGCGACGACCACGACTGTGCTCACTCCTGACGTGAACGGAGGTCTTACGCCGGCGGTGCAGATCGTAGAACGAGAGACGCAAAGCAGCGATGGCACGATCAATTTCAAAAAAACTACGCAACTCTCGGATGGAACTGGGCACTGGCAGCTCAGCGAGGTCAGAGAAGGAACCAGCAAACAAGAAAACGGCCCGATGCGCAGCAAAGACGAGCGCGTACTCCGGCTCGATGGGAACGGCAATCTCTCGGTCGTCGAGCGCACGGTTAGCAAGCAGACGGAAATCGGCTCGGGAGAGAAACGCGGCACAATCGAAACGTACTCGACCAACGTACCGGGCCAAGCCGGCAACGATAGCCTGCAGCTTGTCCAGCGCGAAACCACGGTTCAGCAGAATGCCGCCGCAGGCGGGCATAGCACCACTCGGCAAATCGAGCGGGCGAATCCTGGCGATCCCAGTGGTGGTCTTCGCGTCGCGGAGGAAACAATCAATATCGTGAAACCGGGCGGGAGCGGTACCGCCCACGAGAAGCGCACGATCCTCAGCCTTGATTCCGATGGCCGTCTCGGTGAAGTTTGGGTCGACGTAGGCAAAACCGGCAACCCTTCCGTGATTCAGGTGGACACCCGCCCACCCGCAAAACCGCAGTAGGCTGAGCGCCATTTTTTCGGACGCGGTTTGGCACATGGCCGAAACCTACACACTGCGTGCTATGGAGATCAATGCGTAACACAACATCCGGGGAAATGTGAGAACCTGACTTTAACAAAAATATTTTTCTCGCAGCTACCGAAAGTCACAAAAACTACAGTTTGTCGTCCCAAGCGTACTTTTTGGGCGAAATCCACCACTGCCTGGCCGAAATCAACCGGTGTAAATCGATCAAGAGAACGGAACTCTCTCCCATCTCCCGTGTTCGATCTACTAGCAGGGATTCTGGGGGACATTATGAAGAGCAAATTATCTAAAACGATTCTTACGGCGGCATTGACGAGTGCAATGGCGCTGGGAGCTGGCACTTCCTTGGTGGCGCAGGACCAGCCGATGGACAAGCCTTCACCGGGTGTGAGCGTTCAGGTGGATCAGGGACCGCCGCCCGAGCAGACCGCGCCGCAATACAATGCGCCGGATCAGAGCGCGCCTCAGGATGTTGCACCTCGACTGCCGCAAGATCAAGATGCATACCAAGACCAGGCCCAGGCGCAGACACCGCCTCCAATGGCGCCGGATCAACGGCAGTACACAACGTTGCCTCCTGAGCAGTTGAATAAGCTGGTAGCTCCGATTGCTTTGTATCCCGACGCGCTCGTGGCGCAGATACTAGCTGCGTCAGAATATCCAACGCAGATCGTAGTGGCGGACCGGATGGCACGGGAGAACCCGGGGCTGAAGGGACGCGATCTGGCCGAGGAAGTGGACCGGCAGGATTGGGATCCGAGCGTGAAGTCTCTGGTGGAGTTTCCCACCGTGCTGGCGAACATGGACAGGGATTTGTCGTGGACCTCGGAGCTGGGCGAAGCCTATCAGAACCAGCGAGATGACGTGATGCAGGCGATCCAGCACATGCGGCACAAGGCTTACGACGCGGGCAATCTGCGAAGCACGCCGCAACAGCGCGTGTACGAGCAGGGGCCGGATGTTGAGATCCAGCCGGTTAATCCGGATGTGGTGTACGTGCCCACTTACAACCCGGCGTATGTATATGGGTATCCCGTAGGCCTGTGGCCTGGGTTCTATCCGTGGTGGGGATTTGGCGGCCCGTACATTTCGTTCGGCTTAGGCTTCCCGATCGCTCCGTTCTTCGGCTTTGGCTGGGGATGGCATGGATGGGGCATCGGCTGGGGCTTCCACGGTGGAGTCTTCTTCGGCGGCCACCCTTGGGCGTTCCGCAGCGGCGGGTTTTATAACCACGCAGCGTTCGTGCACGGAAATTATCGAGGATTCTCGTCCGCGCGTGGCGGATACGGAGCGCGCGGGTTTGTCTCAGCAGGTCACGGATATGCGGGCGCATCTCGAGGCTACGCGGGGACGTCCCACGGCTTCGCCGGCAGCAATCGCGGAGCTGCGGTTAACCGGGGCGCTGAAGGTAACCGAGCCTACGCAGGCAACCGGGGATTCTCCGGCGGTCAACGAGCTTTCGCTGGGCGCCAATCAAGCGCGCCGCGCGCTGGTGGTTTCAGCGGCAGCCGCGGCGGTGAGTCGCGCGGTTTCTCTTCGCATGGAGGCTTCGGCGGTTCGCACGGCGGCGGACACATTAGCGGCGGACATGCCAGCGGTGGACACAGCAGCGGTGGAGGTCACAGTGGCGGCGGACACGGCGGCAGGCGCTAAGTGTTCCGTATAGTCGTCACCGTTCCAGCCCAAATCGAAGGCCCCGCTCTTACGAGCGGGGCATTCTTTCTCGGACAATCTGGGTAGCGGCCTTCTGGCGGTTTTAATAGGCACGTGCTGCCTCTCGACTCAAAATAACTCTTGTCCTAAACGAGTTTCCTCACGATAGTTGGGAAGCACAAAAGAGTACCTATTGCCTGCTACGCTGCCGGCAATGGTGAGCCGACAAAACAGCATATCCGCCGTTTCGAAACAGGCCTGAAAACCGCGAGAATCATAATGGAGTAACACTTCCCCTATTCCACCCAAAAATTCTCTCGTGCGCGTTCGCTTTTCCGACTTCGTAACAGTTCGAGAAGCTATTTGAACTTTGGGTAGTGGGCCAGTTTGGTTTTGCACAGGCCCACCTTAACCGGTAAGTATCCCGTCACGCCAAGTTTGACAAAACTTGCAGCTTTTTGTATTGCTCGGGGATGGATTCACAGGTGAAATTAATCTTTGATGCAGTGAAAGACCTCCCCTCACACGAGCGGCGGTTAGCCATCGTCCGCGCCGGAGCGATAGCGCAGGTCTATGCGAGCTGTGATGAAGCAAAATTTACAGAAGTGTTCGGGCCTGCTACTTCGCACGCTCAAGAACAAGATAAAGCATAGTGGTTCCCATTTTGTCGTTTGCTGCCGACATCAGTAGGGGCTTCCATCCTCCGGCAGCTTCGCGTGCCAGTTGAGCATCCGCTTGTCCGGGTTCGCTGGTCGATTTCAGTAATTTGTATTCGTGAGTTTGTGGCATATTGCTCCTTTCGGTATGCTTCTTGCATGGTGCGATTTATTTCCAGTCGGGATCGGGAACCGCAGACTCAAAGCTCCCGGATACAATTCGTCCAGTTAAATGACCGGATGAGCATCGCACACGTCCGTGCTTTTCTGTTTGAAACCAATCGGCGGGCAAAATGCCTCCGGCGGCGAATTCATGAGCTGTCAGTTGTAGGTAGATTGGAAGTCCGTAGTTTGATATTCCGCATTGGGCTTCAGCTCGGTAAACGCCGTCAATTTCATCTCGTTGATCTTGGAGCCGCGTGTCACCCGGACCAGAATGGACTTCTGAGCGAGTGTATTCGTGTGCGTGATTGCAGTGCAGACACAGAAAGTTTCGCGGCTTCCCGTCCCTGGGCCACAATAATCGACTGGCAGGTTTTTCGTGAAGGATGGGAAGCGGGAGCACAATGGTCTCGGGACAATCAGTGTTCTTGCATGTCAACCAATAGAACTTCTTCATAAAGTCAGTCCCCTTTTTCCTCGGAACCGACTCTTGTGGTAAGGTGGGAGTCAGTTACCCGAATGGCTCCTCGTCCTGCATCTCCGGCTAAGAAGAATCAAGACGAGCTGCCCATGTTTACTGAGTCAGACTTCTTTACCCTTGTAAAGCGGGCTTGCGAGACACCATCTCGCTTGCCCGCTCCAAAAGCGCGGCGAAAATCAAGTTTCCGCAATCGCGGCGATTGTACCGGAAAGAATATTCGTTCAGGTAGCTCTGCAAGTACTTCGCGCTGACTGAGTGATACACGCCTCCGATTCCTCGTTTCACCAAACTCCAGAACCCCTCAATCGTATTCGTGTGAACTTCGCCCGCCACATAGACTTTTTGCGTGTGATTGATGCGATGGTGCTGATAGCCCATGCCGCGCAATCGAGGAAGCGCGTTGTAGGCCGATGCCTCATCCGTGAAGATAGTGCTGTCCGGCAGGACGTACTCTTTCACTAGCGCGTTGGTTGCGCTCATCGTGATTTCCGGGCTGACTCGCGCCACGATGCGGCCCTTGCGTTCCACCATTCCCGTCACCACCGTCTTGTTGCCGCGATCCGCGCCGAGCAGCCGCCCCGATCCGCCCTTGCGCCGTCCGCCGTGGTACATCTCGTCCATTTCGACTCCCGCGCCGCCGGGTCCGCCCAGCCGTAAATCTTCTGCCATCAATTTCCGAATCTGGTGGAACATGCGCCACGCCGTTTTGTAGGTCACGCCCGTCTCCCGCTGAATTTGTTTTGCGGAAATTCCACAGCGGGTGGAACCCATTAAGTACATAGCGTAAAACCAGAGTCGAAGAGACGTGCTGGTTTTCTCGAAAATCGTCCCTGCCAGCGGGAAGATGTGGTTTCCGCACGTCTCGCAAGCGTAGGCCGTCCGGCCTTTCACCCGGTAGTGCTTGCGCTGTTTCTCGCACTTGTGGCAGACCGCGATTCCCCCCGGAAAACGCTGCTCTTTGATCTGTTCTAGGCAGGCATCGTTATCGGGGAATCGCTTGTGAAAGGTTTCGACGGTGTAGCGGAGTTCGGCTGGAATCGTCTGGCGGCGGTTCATGCAACCACTATGCCAGATGTTCGCCTTGGTGTCAAGGGATAATTACCACCTTAACCCGGCTACCTAGCCGAGAAATGGCGGGTGTAAGATTCTTGCGCGAAGGCTGCTACCTCCCAAAGTAAACTTTGACTCCTACCTCAGAAACCAGCGGCTTCAGCGAAGGGGCAAGGATATGACCGTCTGCGTAGCTGCAATCTGCGAACATGGCAACCGCATCGTTATGGCATCCGACTCCCGAATCGGGGATGACGTAATGAGCGCCGATACGCCCATAGCCAAGTTCGAGTCTTTCAAAAATTGGACGGTAATGTTTGCGGGGAAACTTGGCGATAGCTGCGCCATCGTCAAAACCATCAAGAGAACCGTAGAAAACAGTCCCACAAAAGTGGACGAAGTAGCCATGATGCACATTGCCCAGCGAGCGTTCACGGAACAGAAAATGGAAATGGCTTCGTTCCCGATTCTAAGTTCGCACAATCTCACGCACGCTGAGTTCGTCCAAGATGGAAAGAAGCGATTCACTCCGAAAGAACATGCGCGGATCACAAATGAAATAAACCAAAACGGATACGGCTTTGACGCACAACTGCTAGTGTGCGGCTGGGGACAATATGAACCTACCCTCTTCACTGTGGACGAAAAAGGCTTAGTCCATCGGGATAGAGAGGGATTCGCGGCAATCGGGATAGGCCACATCTCTGCATATACCATGATGATGTGGGCTGCTAAGAACGCGCTAAACAGCTTCCATATTGATGCGAACCTATGGGTTACTTTGCTCTACGTTGCGGGGGCAAAATTTTTTGCTGAGAGAACTGACGGCGTAGGAACGAACACGTATATCAGGATTGCTACACGCGGGATGGAACAAGTCTTTGCGTTAACTTCCGACGACATTGCTAATTTACGTCACTGGTGGAATACGACGATGGCCCCAGGTTCGGGAGCTAATAATATTCAAGACGGCGTAGCTGAGATGCTAAGAGAGCGAATCCCGCGCCAAACCTAGGCGCTCTCGCCCAACGCCTTGCGTACCAGATCGCTGCCAATCGTGGAAGCCTTGACGGTGGGTTTCGGCAGAATCGAGCACAATTCCTCAAGAGTCCAAACGTGATCGCATAATCCGGCTTCCATCGCGGGAGTGACTTTCAGCGTTTGGTGAATCCGGCAAAAGTTATAGAACATGTAATGCAGGGCCACGGAATGCGCGTGGTTTTCTACTTTCTTGCTGAAAGCGTTTGTCAGGCGAGTAAAGCGGCGCATGTGCATCCGCATCGTAAGGTTCTGGCGCTCCACGTAAGACGTGCTCACATGCTTTGGGTCTGGATTCCCGCTGATAACTTTCATGTCAGAGCCGATGCACTTCGCCGGAGAATAGCGCGTGTGATTCTCTGCGGGAGCGCCGTAAATCTTTTGCAGCATGGCGTAATCGCAATCCATTCCGAACGCGCCTTCGACTGCTTCAAGGTATCCACGGTGACCGTCTGTAGTGACCTGCACGCGGCCAATGATTCGGCTGGCGCAATCGTTCATAAAATCCATTGCCCAACCCGCATCCCGTCCGCCTACCAGATACGAAAGGACCAGCTTTGTATCCGCGTCAATTCCGACCCACGTCCAAACATCGCCCCAGCCCTCTTGCTTCTTTTCCACGCTGGTATTCTTCGCTTTCGCTCCCACAAATTGCCAAATCTCATCGGCCTGTAGGCGGCGCACTTTCAAGTTGCGAACGTAGCGGTCATGGTAGGCGGCGCACGCGGTTCCCAGATCGGCCAGCAGTTTAACAATCGTGGTCTTGGAAACTCCGGTCATCCGAACGGTTGCGCGAACGGAACAGCCTTCGATGAGGCAGCTAACCACTTTGGCGCGGGTCGCATTGTCTAGGCAATTCATACTTACTCTTATACGACAGCCGCTTTAGCATGTCAAGAAAATAGTGCGTAAAGGTGCATAAAACCTGTGAATTTCTCTGGTTTATTAGGCGACGGCCAACGGCGCGGTTTGCTGAAAGAGGCTTTTCAGTCCTTGGCTGAATGCACTGCAAAGAGGGCCTTGCTTTACCGCCTCAGCATCAAAGGCAAAGAGTTCTCACCTAGACTTCTTCCACCGGGCTTTCGCGGCCTTAGCTGCAACCTTGGAACGCTCCGCCTTCGTCATGGTTTTAAGGCGGCGCTTTCCGCCGATCTGACCGCCCTTGCGCCCGATAGCGGCCATGTACTCAGAAATGCTCTGAGGCGCGGCGCTTCCGGTCACTTTGGGGACTTCGGGTTCTGGCGGGGGAATCTGGCCTGTGGAGACAGCGACAGTCCACGCGGCGAGTTGATTCGGATCACGCGGACGTTTGCCCTTGCCGATTGTCATATAATCCTCTTGTGGCATCCGCTAGGAACATTCCAGAACCCGCGATTGTATTCGGTCTGGTAGACCGTATTCTCGCGTTGCTCCATGAATCGGGAGCTACAGCGGAGCAGTCGATTGCGGCCCTGAAAGCTACAGAAGCCATTGTCCCGGTTGCGGATTTCCAGTCGCGTCAGCATTTATCGTTTCATGCCCATTAGTGCATCTTTTCCCGTTCGAGAAAGAATTGAGCAAGGGGAGTGCCTTCGGGAACTACGCTGTGCTGGGCTATCAGGGCGAGGATGCGGGTTACAGGTTCCGCATCGTGTATGGTGATAGTTTTCCCGCTGCTGAGTTCCAAGGTAACTTCTTCGGCGCTAATGTCGCGGACGAATACAATCTGATTCAGATTGAGCAGTAGTTCGCCTTCGGGGAATGAGAGGTAAACGAAAAGAGGGCTGGCAGCTTCGGAGTCCATACGCAACCCCATGATGCCACAGTCGGGATGCTAAAGCGAGGCTGTGGAAATTGAAACTGGTCCACTACCGAACTTTGCTCAACCTTGCGCCCTTCGCTTGTTCATCTCGCGATGGGCTAGATCAATGGTCGGAGCAGATGTGTCTATGGCTCACTTCCCCGGTCGGTGCGCACCGCCGGGAACACGGCAGCGAGCGTTACCCGCAGCACGTCTTCAGTATGCCGACTTTCTTTGACGTTTCGCCCCCTAACAGCATGGGCGCTCGCAGCTTGATCTCACATCCTCTCCTCGTGTGATCGATGTCGAACAAAATCAGGCCGACTTCAATGTCCTCGAGGCACTACAGCCAATTCCAGTCGTATGCCAATGCCACTTCCAGCGCCCGCGTGCGCGAGTCGCCTACGCCGAATTAATCCGGTTGACCGGGTCGAAGGCCGCGGCTCGCCGGCTGATTGCGCGAATTCGCTTGAAACGCGCATGGGAAGCCTGGCAGCGCTGCGGCAAGTCCGTCGTGAATGCAGTCTCATCCCTGATATTGATCTTGGTTTTCGTTGTCGTCGGACCGTTTTGTTTCTCTTTGTGCCGGTCGAGGTTGGATCAGGTCACGGTGACTGAAGATTGGCGCCACGCTATCCATGAAAGGCTTTGCCAAATGGGATCCGGCTCCGCACTGCGCACATTTTCTGTGACTAATAAATGCGGTGTACGAGGAACACAAACGAGCCCGCCCCGCAACGAGAACTCCCTTAACCTTGCCGCAATCAGCGTCGCCGTTACAACTTCCAGCCACGACCCATCCCCAATCCTATAGAGATGATGCTCCTTGCAGAGGATGGCGTTAATTGCTCGGTTCGAAAGATGATTTAGCGACCTTACAGTGCCACAACGAAATCCTACGAATCGCTTCCAGCGGAGCATACGTGAAACAGGCGCTGGAGTATGGGCGCAACGACAAGGAAATAATTCTGGATGCGGCGGGGAGTAGGCGCGCCTTTGGATGAACGATCAGTTTGTCAGGCAAGTCGCTGAACGCCATTCTGGGCGTCGCACACGGCCAAGCCCCTCAGCCTTGAACAAAGAACATACCGTCCCACGGACCACAGCGAGGTCATCGACAAAAAAACAACAATCCTCGCATCCCTTCGCATGAATAGTTTCCAATCTTGAGTTTGGCCCGCACCGGAGCGGCATTGAGTTTAATCGCCCGGGCGGGAAAATATTAAAGATTGATCGACTGGTGCCGATGATTGATTTGATCGGCAGGTTAGAGGTGGTTGCCGCTGGGGCGCGGACATGAGGCAACGCGGCTGTTGCGGAATGGAATTCGCGTTCGGAAGCGCAGGACCAGTCTTACGGTCTGCGCCCAAGTGGCATTTAACCATTAAGGAGAGGAAAATTTATGAAAGCGAGGACGAGGGATGAGGTCGAAGGCACTCTTCACGAAATGAAAGGCAAAGTCAAAGAGAAGGCAGGCCGAGTCACGAACAATCGAAGCCTGGAGACTAAGGGCAAAGCCGAAAACACCGCCGGTAAAGTTCAAAAAAAGGCAGGGCAGATCGAAAAAGTGTTGGAGAGGTAATGATGCGGACTCCTGTCCGGCACACCTTCGTGCCGGTCGGGACCGCCGATGACTTAAACAAGTCAGCCCCTAAAATGCAGCCACCTAAACCCACAATAAGGAGAAGCAAGATGTCAGATCAAGTAAATCGCAACCCACAGCACAACGACCCGCAGAAGCCCGGGTCAGAGCAGAAACATGACAACCCGTCCACCCAACCAGTTCAGCGGAAAGAGCAGGGCTCGTGCGACCACCCCAAGAGTCCGCAGTCGGAGCAACAGAAAAACGATCAAGAGAAAAAACAGGCATAAGGCGGGGCGGCTTATACGTCCTGATGAACGCGGCAATGAACTTGCTCGGAGGCCGCCGGACGCGATGCTACGGCGGTTTCCTTTTTTTGTTTTGCGAATCGAGCGACTTGGCTGAACCCAGCCCCGTGCGTCGATTGCAGTCTTCGAATCAAGCGGGACGGAAATGTGCGAGGCCAGCAGCGTACGGGATTTGGGCGCAACCGGGCTAGTCCGCCTTGGGAAGCTTGCAAAGTGCGGCCCAGGCGGATTTTCAGGGTGGTCCGGTGCACGAGCGATCTTCACTTGCGCTGTATCGAGCGATTCGTACCAGGAAGAAGGAAGAAGGCAAATGACTTGGTCGCGCATGCGGTTCAACGTTCGAACGAAAGGAAGATGAACATGTTGATACTGATTATCATCTTGGTATTGGTTCTAGGGAGCGGTGGAGGGTATTACGGTCATAGCCGCTGGGGTTACGGCGGTGGTGCGGGCATAGGGCTGGGAACTATACTATTGATCCTCCTCGTAGCGTACATGCTGGGCATCTTCCACTGAGAAGAAGTCCGCAGCTCGATAGTCCGCAGGCCTCCGAGACCTCGCGCCTACGCTCCAGGCAAATCCAGCACGATTCTCCGGGCAGTCTCATGCAAGCACCGGCTCACGGGCTTGAAGAAGCTCACGCAACATGACAGGCGTATAGCGAAAGCTGTCGAGCTTGCCATACGGCTGGAGATCGCAGTGGCCAATAATGACAGCCAGTTTGTTAGATCGTGTATAAAAGGGTCCGTAATAGACTCCGACTGGCTCGCCCGAGTGAAACAGGCTCGTGGACTCAACCACTTTGTTCTTGGGGACGCCGAGTCCACCTGCCATCTTCCCAAACTGATTGATCATTTAGTTTTTCGCCTGAATAGGCCGATTACAGGTTCGCCACAGGATTCCGATGCCGTCTGTCCCCCAGTCGCCGTTCTACATGGGGAACTGCGACATACTCAGGGGATTCGCGATTCATGCACCAGCATCTCCGGAGTGTACCCCTGGAGACTCCCATTCGTCGGATTGTTTCCAAGTCCCCCGTCATCCGCTCCAATCACTGGCCGGCTCAGACTTCCCCCACGCCGACGCATTATAAAGGTCGCCCCTTATGAGGTAAGCGTCCGAGCGTGATCTGGAGTCTCTACGGAGGGAAGAAGCCGTATGAGCAGTAGGTCATCGGTATCGAGGAGTACCCGCGATTCGTTGTCTGCCTGCGTCTGAACCTGAATCTTGCTGTTTGAGAAACTCGCCTCACGCGCGACGCACGAGCCACACAATCACCAGAATCACAATAATTGTTCCTACCACACCCATTCCTAGCATAGCTCCTCCTGGCGGACACATTAGGGCATCTAAGGTCACCCATTGCAGAGATGATAGGACGGGATTCCGGCTGTCGTCTGATCAAAACTAGACACTAAATATCGGCTTACACCTTGATTCGTCCGTCGCAAGCATGGCCGAGCGGCGTGGATCGAACACATTTCAAGAGAAATCATTCCGTTCATTAACCGAATGCTTTTTGACATACCGTGGCACTGATTTACGAGGCGATCAATTCTGATCAGTTTCCCAAAGCCCAAAGTTTGATACTGGCCATTCACAAGGTTCTTAGGGGCCGAGGAACCTTGAGCACACATTTGGCCCTGTGGACACCTTGATGTGGGAGGTTTCGATGAATCTAAGTGTGACGGATCCGAAGTTGATAGCGCTCGCGGCGGTGGTGATTCTGATTATCGCAGTGGTTACTTGGATCTACGTGCGAAGACGCAGGAGTACGACTGCAGACCTTCGACAAAAATTTGGGCCCGAATACGGGCGGGCGGTACTGAAGCATGGGTCAGAACGAAAAGCAGAAGCGAAATTATTGGATCGCGAGAAGCGGGTTGAAAAGCTCAACCTTCGCGACCTCGATCCGATGGAACACGAACGCTTCTTGAAACGGTGGGAGTCGGTACAGTCTCGCTTTGTCGATTCCCCCAAAGGCGCGGTCACAGAAGCCGATGAGCTGGTGTCCTCTTTAATGAAGGCTCGCGGCTATCCCGTATCCGATTTTGATCAACGTGCGGCCGACATTTCTGTCGATCATCCGCGAGTCGTTGAGAACTACCGGTCTGCGCATGAAATTGCGCTGCGGGTGGGGAAAGACGCAGCAACTACGGAGGATCTGAGAACGGCGATGATTCACTATCGTTCTCTGTTTGAGGAACTGGTGCAGGGACCGACGATTGTGGAGAGGAAAGAGGTGGCGTAGTGGCTGAACTGAAAAGAAAAGAAGAGGGACTTACGGCGACCGAACTGGCGAGCTACGGCATTCCGCAAAAGCAACCCGACAGACCCAAGCCGGTGAAAAGCCAAGAGCCGGAGACTCTGGATAGAGCGGTTGCAGTTTCGGAGCCTATGCCCTTGTTTTCTGAAGCGGAGATGGGAGACTTCCGATCGCAGTGGAGCAAGATACAGACTGGCTTTGTCGACGAGCCGCGCCGGACGGTCGAAGGCGCAGACAAGCTGGTAGCTGCGCTGATGCAGCGACTCGCGGAAGGATTCGCCAACGAACGGTCCGGCTTGGAAAAGCAGTGGGATCGCGGCGACAACGTCTCCACTGAGGATCTGCGGATTGCCCTGCAGCGTTATCGTTCCTTTTTTGACAGGTTATTGAAACTGTAACGATGACAGGCTTTTCCGATGTGGGAGGAAGCACCTCGACATGCGGATGTACGGACTTAAGCTTATTCAACGACAAGGAGAAAACAGATGAACCCGAGTACTCAGGACGAAATTAAAGGCACTGTCCATGAAGTGAAAGGCAAAATCAAAGAGGCGGCAGGCAAAGTTACGAGGAATTCTAACCTAGAGGCAGAGGGCAGCGCCGAAAAAAACACTGGCAAGGTTGAGAAAAAAGTCGGGCAGATCGAAAAAGTCTTCGAAAAGTAAATCCGGCGGACTCTACCCGGAGAATATTTGTGCGTTCGGGACACATAGAGTGCGTGCCCTATCCCTGGCCCTTTCCTTGGCAACCGCGGGTTACACGGCGAAAGCGGCGTTGGAATGTGCCGCCCTGTACGGTTGCGTCGCTCGCTCGATGATCGGTACCAGACGTTCCGGCAACTCGCTCCTCATTACGTATTCGTCCACCAGCCAAAGGATTCGCTCTGGCAACTCGGAGTACGCTGAAAGCAGAACGATCGGCAGGTGGGGAAATCGTTGCTTGATGTGGCAGGCTACGGCTTCGGCGTCCAAGCCTTCCAGCTTGTATTCCAGCAGAACGGCGGCTATCGACGCTTCCTCCAACAGCTTCATCGCGGCGTAGCTGCTGGACGCGATTTTAACGCAATAACCGTGAGATTCCAGAGTCGTTTTGCGAAGCTCCAAGGCTTGGGGAAGGTCGTCGATGCACAACAGAGTGGGGGGTTCCATGGCCACGCCTCCTCATGGATGGTTGCAATTTTTGGTTTGGCGTGCCGTTGCCCGACGCGCCTAGCGCGCAGGACACGGCACATGCCGCCACGACGTGGTGACGATGCGAATGGATGCAGCCTTTTGCCGGTTTAGACTGCCGCCATGATCACAAAATCTACCCAACCATAGGAACGACTGTCTGTTCAAAATTGATCACTTTCCAAAAGATCCCCAGACCCCGTCCCTGGACCTGGAAGCGATGAGTTCGATTGCGCCGGTCATGAAACACCGGAAAAGGTCAGTATTGCTCAGGTTGCGTTCAGCTTTGGGTCTACGCTGATATTAGCCCGTTATAAGGATGCGCTTTATGGATGACCGCCCCTTCCCGGAAACACGCTGCATACTCTGCAGCAAGCCGGTAAGCTTGCAGACCGACTTGGCTGCCGATGAGAACGGCAAAGCCGTCCACACGGAGTGTTACATCAAGCGTGTTACGGGTGTGCCCAGCAATCCTTCTCCAACCTCCATTGTTAATTAAATTCAAACGGCCCGCTTGCCGGAATGGCATCTCCGACATCGATGGTTGATGGTGAGTGCAAGCTGCCACGGTAGCTGAGGGTGCGGGCGGTCGTAAAATGGTTTCTGAACCGGTGGATTTGATCAGACTCGGCAAGTCCGCCCAGCCATGTCGCGCGCTAAACCTTCTTGAGCCAAGGTTGCCGGAGTCTCATACGCCCGTCATCATCCCATTTGACGACCGCTTCATCTTCGTTCGCTTGCTCAACTGTGCCCAATTCCCCAGTCGGCTTTCCAAAGTTGCCCAAACCCTCGACCCGATCTCCGGGAGTCAGTTCCTGGCCGGTGGCAGCCGGCTCGGCGAGGCGTGGTTTCCTGGCCCGGTCTGAGTCGGGAGTCGCCCCGGGGTGTGACAGGGGCGGACGGGGAGCTTTACGCAGTTTGGGTATCGGCTTGTTGACGATAAGGGTCATATTCCATGATCTCTTTCTGGTGAGGCCAGAGCAGCGGCCTGCGCTGCGACTGATCATCCCCTCGATGGATAAAGCATAGGCGTGGAAGCGACGGCTCGGCTGATCCAAACAGCACAGTTTGGACAATGTTTGCTGGTATCCGGCTAAAGTGCGGCTCGACGGCGGCTCGACGGCAGCGAGATCCGCTATAAGCGTGCCCTGTGTCTCCATGCTCATAGCTGGGGAAGACCAATTGTGAAATCAAAATGGGAAAGTATTCAAAACAAGACTTTCATCCGTCTGCCTCCGGCGAGTGGCGGCCCACGGCGCGCCCTACAAATCGGGCGCTCAAAGTGATCCAATGTGACCAGACGTTGGGCTTAGACAGCCTCTAGCATGTTGCATAAGGGAAGAAGTGAGACGACCGTCGCAAAGGCCGGTCCAGCTTCCTTAATTACGAGGGAGGCACTACATGGAAACCGTATTGATCGTTCTTGTGGTTCTGTTTTTATTCGGTGGCGGGGGCTGGGGCTACTCTCGTTGGCGCCGCTAGCATTGTAAAACGATCATGACCCTTCACATTTAACACGCAACGCACTACGCGGCGGGAGTGGCCAAGACCCATTTCCGCTCCTTAGAACCAAGGCAAGATTCAACGATAAGGAGAAAACAGATGAACCCGAGTACGAAAGATAAAATCAAAGGTAATTTTCATGAGGCGAAAGGCGAACTGAAAAAGAAGACAGGCCAAGTCACGAACAATCCTAACCTGGAGGCAAAGGGTAGAGCGGAACAAAACGCCGGCAAAGTCGAAAAGAAGGTCGGGCAGATCGAGAAAGTGTTTGAGAGGTAAATTGTGCGGGCTCCGTCCGGAGCAGGTTGGTGCATTCTTCCTCACGGGAACACGCTGCGGTCTGGCTAAACGCCTAAGTCAGGCTTAACACGAATCGCAACAACTCATCCATAACAAATTAAAGACACACAAAGGAGAAATAAAATGTCAGATCAGGAAAATCGCAAACTCCAACGTACCGATGAGCGGAAGCCGGGTTCGGAGCAGAAATCTGGAAACCAGCCGAACCAGCCAGTACAGCAGAAGCAGCAAAACCCAAGTGGACAGCCCAAGAGTCCGCAGTCGGAACAAGAGAAACACGATCAAGAGAAGAAAAAGCAGGCTTAGGCCTCAGGGCGGTTCGATTGGCATCGAGTCGTCATCCCGACAAACGTCGAAGTGGTTTTAGCTTTAAAGCCGCCGGCGCAATCTGTCGGCGGCTTATTTGCAACCCTGACACACCAGGCGGAGGAAAAGTTCTTATCAGTTCGTGACGTTTTGACGAACCACAGCCGACCCGCAGAGCGACTTCGATCTTGTTTTGCGTGCAGCGGTCTCCCTAAGTAGACCGGCGCATCAAAGGCGATTTCCCGCCGGTTATTATGATTCAAAAGTCCTTCAGGTCAGCTTCCTTAAGGACGAGTTTTCCTCGCAATTCGATCTGTTTCACAGACTGACCCACGAGAATGTCAAATTCTCCGGGATCAATATGCCACTGTTTGAGGTTAATGTCGTAGTAAGAGAACGAGCGACGGTCAAGCTTTACCGTAACATGCCGAGTTTCGCCAGGGCGCAGGTGGATTTTCGCAAAGCCTTTCAGTTCCTTGGCGGGACGAGGAACGTTTGCATGCTTGTCGCCGACGTAGACTTGTGCAACCTCATCCCCCTCACGCTTTCCAGTGTTGCTAATATCGAAGGACACAGCCACGTTATTTCCAGCGCGCGTCACGGAGAGACTACGGTAAGCAAACGTCGTGTAGGAAAGTCCATAACCGAAAGGAAATAACGGCTTGGTTCCATTATGTTCGTAGCCTCGATAACCCACGAACAACCCTTCTTTGTACACCACGTGCTTGGTACTGTCGCTGGGATAGTAGCTGTCGTGCACGGGATTATCTTCCCATTGGCGTTCAAACGTCACTGGCAAGCGTCCTGAAGGATTTACATTGCCGAAAATAATTTCCGCCAAGGCCGTTCCACCTTCCTGGCCGGAATACCAGGTCTGCAAAACCACGGGGACTGAGTCCAGCCATGGAGTCATGTCCACGGCCCCGCCTGCTGTGATCAAAAGGATCACACTTTTGTTGATCGCGGCAATCTGCCGGACCAACTCGTCCTGCCCCGGAGGCAAATGGAAAGTCCGATCTGCGCCTTCACCTTCGCTCTCCGCATCAAAGCCCACGGCCAACACAACAACTTCCGCGGTTGCTGCCAATTTTTTCGCTTCCGCGCTTACGACAGCTTCATGCTGCATGATTCCGAGCTGCAATCTGTCTCTCGGCTGGCGTGAGCGGCCACGGTGTTCTAGGACTATCTTATGGGGCGAAGTCTCGAAGGAAAGAGTCGTCCACGGCACCATGGTCATTCCAGAACTCCAATGATCGAAGATCAACTTGTCATCCACATACAGCCGAAAATAGCCGCCATCTTCACCAGTGGAGGCGACAAAAATATCGTAAGATCCGGCGCTCGTTGGAAGGTAATACCCTGTCCAGCGATCGGACGCCGTGCCTTCGGGCAGGACGATTCTGGAGTCGGGATCAAAATCAATATGCTGCTCGGTTCGTGTAACCGTGGGAGGCCCTTTTAACTCGACTCCTTGAAAGTATTCAGCCTGCAGTCCGCGCTGACCACCGATCTCAGCGGTCATAAATTGAGTTGCCTCTGCCCATTCGTGCAGGGTAGCCAAGCCGGAAGCATAGAAAACCTTTCCTGGTTCGCCAAGATAGTTGCTGAGTCCCTCAAGGAAGCTCACCGACTGGAAGGGGTGCGCGCGCGCGCTGCCTCCTCCAACCGGCACCGCAGTATACGCGTCCGGACCAATGACGGCGACAGACTTGATGGTTTTCTTATTCAACGGAAGCAAACTTCTCTCATTTTTCAACAGCACCATGCTTTCTCGCGCAGTCCGGAGTGCAACATGACGTCCCTGCTGGTTGTAACGAGTGATAGAGAGATCAAGCTGATCGTGGTCCAGCCATCCGAAACGCGCGCCGATGCGCAGAATGCGGCGCACTTTATCATCAATGGTCGCCATTGAGATTTTCCCCTGCTGGATCGCAGGCAGCAGATTCTCTCGATTCATGTGGAGCGCAACCGGCATTTCCAAATCCAGCCCGGCATTGACTGCATCCAGAGTGTTGTAATTGGCATACCAGTCGGATACGAGTATGCCATCGAACCCCCACTCTTTCTTCAGCACCTCGTTTTCCAGATGGTTATTCTGCGCCATGTACTGCCCATCCGTCAGATTGTAGGAGTCCATGACGGCGCCGACGTGTGCCTCCTTCACTGCCGCCTCAAACACGGGCATATAAACCTCCCGCATCGTCCGTTCGTCAATGACGGAATCCGTGTTGTGCCGGTCAAACTCGGAATTGTTTCCTAGATAATGTTTAACAGTTGCACTCACCCCCTGATTTTGGACACCGTTGATGAATCCAACAGTGATACGCGAGGCAAGGTACGGGTCTTCGCCAAAATACTCAAAGTTTCGGCCATTCCAAGGTGCGCGATAAATATTGACACTAGGCCCAAGAAGGAAATGGACGCCTCTAGCCCTTGCATCCCGACCGAGTTCTGTCCCCACCTCCTGGGCGAGTGCTGGGTTCCAGGTGGCCGCCAGCGCAATTCCACCTGCCATGGTAGTAGCGGGGCCAAAGTTACGCACTCCAAACGGTCCGTCCGCCATTTTGAAGCGAGGCACATTGAGTCGGGGCACGCCACGAGTGAAAAATCCATCAACTCCGCCCAGGAGATCAATCTTCTCCTCAAGAGTCATCTTGCTGACGATTGCCTCGACCCGCGATTCAATGTCAGCAGATATGGTCTGTGAGGACGCCAGAGTCGCCAGAAGTAGAACCAGTACGGTGGTTCTGAGCGCAAGAAACACGCGTGAGGTGGGATTAGTCATGTTGCGCATGATAGACAATAGTTGGTCGGTTTCGGCTCCGGTCTTTCATTTACATGTACGGCGTCGCGGCTGGCCCCGAAGACCATCAGTAGCACGATTTCGATATCGCCACGAATACTAAGAAGCTCCAAAGTAAAACCATCACTTAAGCGGCAGCTTCGATATTTGCTCAAGGTGGCTCTCCGGGATCTCTTGTGCCGCCGCGGCAGCAGCTGGCATCGAATCTGAGAGCGACATCCGGGCATGCTCTAGGCCTCCATCCAGGTAAAGCTTCCGGAAGTGACGGTGACGCCGCTTTCCACTCGACGTTTTTGCAAGCGTACCCGATGGGACGAGGACGATGTCGCCGGGTGTAATGCCTAACTGCAGGAAACATTTGCGGGAAATCGTCGCCGCGAGATTCTTGAGACTCTCCGTGAGAGGAGAGCGCACTTCTCCGACTATAATCAGGCACTCTGTTCCCAGCTGCTCGTCCGGTACACCAAAAGCGGCGAAGCAGCCTTCTCGAAGACAAGGCGTCGAGGCGAAAATGCTTTCGAATGTGCTGGGATCAATTTTCTTTCCGTGAATCGTTATTCGGTCCCGCAATCGCCCCACCCAGAAGAGGTGCCCATTCCGGAGGTAGCCGAGGTCTCCCGTGTGCAGCAATCCGCCACGGAGTGCACGCCGAGTTTCGCGGGCGTTCTGCTGATAGCGGAGCATCCGCGATGGCGTATCGAGACAGATTTCGCCTACGTGGCCATCGGGAAGCACGCGGCCACGGGGCGAGAGAATTTGGATGTTCATAGCAGGATGGGCCACCCCTGCGCTCACCAGGACGACCTTCTCCGCATCGTTTGTCGCTGGTGACACTCGGGCAATACCACGCTCATCCAAGAAGCGGCGATCAAGATGCTCGCAAGGCGGTAATTCATTGGCGCAGCTAAAAGTCGCTCCGCCGACGTTTTCGGCGCACCCGAAGTTTGTCTTGAGAGCTTCTCGTCTTACGCCCAAGGCCGCGAATCGGCGATGAAACGCATCGAGAGTTTCCGCATGAATGCGCTCTGCAGCGTTCCAGAACGCTCGAACATGGTCAAGGCGCACGCCCTCGAGTTCACTCTCCTGGGCCTTGCGCACAGTAAGCGCAAACCCGAAGTTGGGCGACCAAGTGATCGTAGCGCCAGTTTGGGAAAGGCTGCGCAGCCACAGTGCAGGCCGCCGGACAAATTCCTGCGGCGAGAGCAAAACCAACGGAATACCAAGAGCCAGGCACAAGAAGAAATTGTTGACCAGACCCATGTCGTGGTAAAGCGGTGTCCAATTTGCACATAAATCAGAGGCTGAAAGCGCCATGGCTGCTGCCATTCCGTCCAACGCCGCCAAAACCCCCTTGTGGTTCCACACGCAGATTCGCGGCGCTCCGGTTGTCCCGGAGGTGAGTTGCATGGCAGCGATATCGGTAGACGCTGGAAGCTCTGGCGCAAACGGCTCGTTTTTGAGTTCCAAATCTTCCAAGTCTGGAGGAAACAAAAACCTGGTCGCTGGAAAACCCCTCTCGATACGAATGCGTTCCGGCTGAATGGAGGGCGAACAGACCACCACGCGCGGTCTGGTGCGATGAATCGCGCTGTGCAGGGTCTGGTGCAGTTCCAAATTGCCTCCGACCAGTTCTGGTGGCGCAATAAGGAGAGGAACCGCCCCAAGCAAGAGAGTCGCAAAGAGAGCGTTGACAGTCCTTTCACCGCTAGGTAAAACGATGATGCAGACATCGCCAGACCGGACACCCTCTTGCTTCAGTTGTTGCGCGACAGCGACCGACTTGCTAAAGAGCTGTGAACGCGATTGCCAATGAACAGTCTCCCGAGCTCCGTAAAAGCAGATGCATCGCCCATCGGGCGATTCACTGAGCCGCGCCAGAATCTCCGCCTGTAGAGATCCGCCGGTCACTGGCTCACCAATCGTTTCCCATTTTTCAATGCGAACTCCTCAATTTGATTGCAGGCCGTGATGGCGGCTGGAATCTTTGGCAAGCTCTCCTTGAGTGCCTGCACGTTATGTCTAAACAGCGGATTTTCCAAGACCTCGGCCACGGCGCCGCGTAGCACGTCGACTGTCAGATCGGCCGGATCAATATACTTTCCCAGCATCAGCCCCTGGATCTGCTGCGCACGAAGCAACTGTTCCGGAATTTGGGGAACGACGACCATAGGAGTCTCGCAGTAAATTGCTTCGGAAACGCTGCTGTCCCCTCCGTGCGTCACAAACACCGCCGCCTTCTGCAAAACATCTGTCTGACGCACAAAATGACGTAGTTCGACATTGTCAGGCACCTGGCCAAAGGCTGCCGGCGAGAAGTGCCCGCTCAGCGAAATGATTGCCCGCCTGCCAAGCGTCCCCAGCGCCTGAATGCACATTTGAAAGAATGCCTTGTTATCCACGAAAACAGATCCAAGGGAGGCATAGATCAATTCGTATGATTTTGAATACTCCTCTATCCGCACTGTGGGACCGACAAAGCTGCAGTGCGAAGACAGACTTGACCGCGCCGGCTGAAGCATTTCCACACCCAGCACCAGATGCAGGGCTTCGTCGTTTACAAAGATATCTCCTGCGTCTGAGTTTCCGTTCAGATACTGGCCGTAGAACCTCTTCGCTCTCTTTTGGAAACGCAGGAATGATGACACGTTGGACATATCAACCGGAGACCGCTTTTCTTTTTCCGCATCCAGGATCGTACGCGGATCAAGAACAAATCCATTGGTCAGACATGCAGCCGGAATCCCATGTTTTTTGGCAACGATCTTAGGGGCAGCTGTGAATTTCGAATGCAGGATCAGGTCCGGCGATTCGCGCAGAACCTCGGCTTCCACGAAGTCCACCGTGTGCTCAGCCGTTTCCAGCAACAGTAACCCAAGCTCATACAGGTTCATCGAGCTGTGAAATCTGTTTGAAAAGTAACCCTCATAATTCTTGTAAGCGATAAAGCTGAAAGGCGCATTCTGAACATATCGGTGAAATCCAGGCTCGTTGTAATGAATCACTTGGTGACCGCGCTCCTGCAGCTCCAAAAGGATTGGCTCAATCGCGTGGTACATGCCAAGGTTCGGGATATGAAAAAACAATATCTTCATGTCGGCGTTTTTACTCGAAAAAGACGCCCCATCTGGTACTCCGGAAATAGCTCTTCAACTGCTCATAGTTATCGATTGCTTCTAGAGGGGACGCAAGATTTTGCTTCTTCATTCGTGTTGTTACCGATTTATACGGGACCTTCAGAAAGGCGAAGATCTGTTGCAGTGTGTCCTGCTGTTTCTCGATCAGATCTTCATAAATTACGTTGATTTTGGGATGTTCGGCAAAGGCTGCACCCCCTTCCGCAGCAGAGTTGCTTAACTTTTGAAAATATCGACAGCACTCTTCCGGATCCAGGTGCACAGGGGGCGTTGTCTGCAGGCCGCTTTTCAAGCTCCACCATTGACTTGTCATGTAGGCCTGCTTGAGTGATATGAGCGTATGCAGCATGTTCCTGCGCTGCAAATGAATCACTGCGAGAGACTGATCGGCGCGAAGGAACTCCCACGTTGTCCGGAATCGCTCATCGAGAATCTCCCACGCATAATTGCTTTCTATAAAGCTTGAGAACCGGGCATATTTCTCCCGTAATTGCGGGGCGGCATTGGACACATCAACGAGCTTTATGAAATAGTCCCTCGTCAAATGTTCGTAAAACATCTTGAAACCGACAGCCGCAATTTCCAATTTATAGTTTTGGTACACTCTTTGCCGCAGGAATGTGACTGGATCATCAAGAACTTCGAGCAGGCTTGTTTCAGGCAGCATGTCCAGATTGAACAATTCGCCATAAGTCTTTATGTGTGGGTGAGCACTCAACAGGGAGAGCAAGAGGTTGGAACCGGTTCTCGCTGATCCCAGGATCATAAACCGTTGGACCTTCGAGTCCGAATCGGTAGAAATGGCGCTCAGGTTGACGTTTGATGAGGTCACCGTGTTCCTAATAAGGTCAATTATCCTAAGTTAATACGTATCCACGGGATTTTGCGGAGCCTGCACAACCGCCGTTGTCAATGTCCGAATTTGAGCCGCAAAGCTTTTTCCACAATCTTCCGAGAATAGGTCGGCTTTGTACACGAGCCGGCACAACAGCGCTCCCCCATCATGACGCAGGTGCAAACTCAGGTCCGCAAATGAGTGAAGTTCCATAGGAGTCGGGATAGGTTCTGTCCGAATGCCGGCCCATTCACTATCCGCTCCCGCCAATGTTGGCATGAAATTGAATACAACTTTGTAAGCCGGCCTGGTGGCGATGATCTGCCGCAGATAACCGTATGGCAGGTCTTGATGAACGCACGCATCTACGAGGCTGCGACGTACACGATCAAGCAGATCGAGGAACGTCAACCCGTTTGGGACTGAGGCACGCACCACAACGACATTCATGAACAGGCCAATTATTTCTTCGAACTCAGGACGACGGCGGTCCGACAGGGGCACGCCTACCGCAACATCATTTGAGCCACAAAGCCTGGAGAGAAACAATATGAAGACCGCCAGCATGGTTGCTGCCAAGGTCGTCCGCGAGCGGCGACTCAAGACCACGAGGGAACTCACTTCTTCTTGCGGAATCGTGAACCATGAGGTTCCGGATCTTGTCGAACTCCCCGGCCCGCAAACGCCGTCGCACGGCAGCGTAAGAACAGGCAGCCCGCTTAGCTTATCTGTCCAATATGTGCTGAGCTTGTGGCCACGCTCGCTGTTCAGTTGTTCTCGTTGCCACAACACATAACTCTGGTATTGAACAGGTAATGGACGGATGCCCGGCTCCGAGCCGGTAACAAACGCACAATAAAATCGCCTGAGTTCCAATTCCAGCAACCGTCGGGACCAGCGGTCGAAGATGATATGGTGCACCGCAATCGCTAGAATGTGCTTATCGCTGGTGAGCGCCACCAGAGCAGCGCGGAGGAGCGGGCCGCAAGCCAGATCGAACTGCTCCAGCAGCGGCTTGACCTCCTTCTCCACCATTTCGTATGGATTTGCGGGCGGGAAGGTCCGCCCATCTACAGTCGTAAAGCTGACCCAAGGGGATTGGGAGATCAACCTCATCGGTTGTCCGTTTCGCGCGACAAACCTGGAGCGCAGCACCTCGTGACGCTGAACAATGGCTTCGAGGCTGGACCTCAAGGCTTCCTGGTTCAGTGGGCCATGGAATTGCAAAACCAGCCACAGGCTTCGCGCACAATCGAAGAACGGCAAGGTCTGCGGATCGCCCACGTCAGACTGCCACATCAGCTCTTCGGAAAATGACAGCTCCATACCGGATACGTTAGCCCTCGGGACGACCTGCGCCAGCGATCCTCTATGATCGCGAATCTGCAATCCGCCAATTACTAGATCGCTCACGCGTGCTCTCTCGCAGCCATTTGCCCGGTATTGCGCTGTATCCTCGCAATCTCTGAAGCGACTTGGGCAATATTCGCCGACTCCAGGAGAAAAAGCTCAAGCGGAATCTCCACGCCAAACGTCGCGGCGATCCGATTTATGCAGCGCATGGCCGCCAGGGAGTCGCCCCCGAGGCTGAGGAAATCGTCGTAGATGCCGATTTGTTCCGTATTCAGCACTTCGGACCAAATCTGTAGCAGAGTTCTTTCGGTTTCAGCGTGGGTCGGGGCTGCCGCGCCATCTTGTGCCGAGTTCCCGTTGCTGGTGCTTTCCATCATTCAGCACGGCCTCCCAACTTCAATACTAGTTTGCCAGCGATTCGAGCGCGGTCGCGAGAACCCGCCCCACATAATCCCCGTAGAGAATGCCTTTTCTGGTCACCACGATCGCGTCATCTTCAACCGCGATGAATTCATCTTCTTGAAGCCGCCGTACAACAGGTTCACAAAGCCTTACCAAATCGATTCCATGCCGTTTTCTGAACGAGCGACGGTCAAATCGAATTAGTTTCATTCCCAGAATTACGTCTCGCGTCATCAGCTCAAGGTCGTTGTATACATACCCCCGGAATAACGGCAGTTTTTCCTGCTCCAGCAGCTCGGAATAGCGTTCCAAATCATTCGTATTCTGGTATGCCCAGTTCCCAAGCGACCCGAACGCCGAGCTTCCGAAAGCGTAAACGTCGGTGCCCTGCCATTTGGTTGTGATGTGACGCTGGACGTATTGGCCCCCTCGGGTAAAAGTGAAGAAGTTAACCGGCTGATAGCCGACGCTGGTCAACTCTTCGAACGCGTAACGAGCCAGCCTCAGCTCTTCTTCATCCGAGGGTAGGGAGATATTCTGGCGTCTCAGGTTCGCGTAATACTCGGTGTTTGCGTAAATCTCAAGCTTGTACACGGTGATACTCTGAGCCCCACTTTCGATAGCGCGGCGAACAGAATATGCCCAAGTTTCTGGAGTCTCGCCCTGCAAGCCGCTGATCAGATCAATATTTACCACCGCGCCGGTCAATAGGGCTATCTCAATTGCCTTCAACGCCTGCTTTTCGGTGTCTCTGCGGCCTGTGCGAAAAACGATTTCATCACAGAACGATTGAATGCCGAGATTGATACGGTTCACCCCGTGTTGCGTGAGTATCTCGGCCTTGCGGGCAGTCAGGGACACCGGCTCTGCCTCGAAGTTGATCTCTGGATCGGCAAGTGTGAGGTTCTGGCGTAACGTCTGCATGACGCGCTCAATGTTCGCGGGGCTCAAAAGCGTGGGTGTGCCACCTCCGAAATAAACTGAAATCGCAGGCCGCTCTCGTAAATGGAATCGTTCTGTGGCTATCTTGATCTCGCGACATAGCGAGTCGACATAGCGGTCAATTTCACTGAGTTGCGTGTTGCGCAGAGTTGTGGTCTTGTAATGACAATAGGCACATCGCTGAATGCAATAGGGCAAGTGCAGGTACACGTTCAGCGGTTGTCTGTTCAGGCCTTGTTCTACGGCCTCCTTGCGCCACTGCCGAAAGTCGGGGTAATTCGTTACAAACCCCCGCCTGGTTACTTCCAAGTCATCCTGTATCACATTCAGCATTTTGTCCCCTAAGATTGGCTGTTTCCTGGGTTGCACTGAGCTTCCAGACGCTCCTGAGCTACGAAGCCAGCCAGAAGGGTAAGATTATTGAACAGTTCGACGTCCAGCACGCGATCATCAAAGTTGAGCCCGAATCGGTCCTCAATTCGCGCAATCAATTCGGCAATCAAAATAGAATCGAGACCCAAACCGCTCTCCAGTAGCGAATAGTCATCAGGAATCTCTTCGGGAACGATGTTGAGCTGTAGGTCCGCCACCAGGATACGCTTGATTTGCTGAGTAATATCCGTTGTTTCAATCAACTTATTTTCCACCTTCTCAATCACCGCGGCTAAGATCCGCTGCAATGACGGTGCGCGAGTCGACTGCTTTGCCCGAGCCGTCTTGAATAGGATTCATCACATCGGAACAGGTTCCAGGCAGTTTGTTCCATCAATTTGGTAATTCAATCTCCCCATTGCAGAACAAGATACTCCTAACCGAGCTTGCCCGCCAGAATTAGTTGGCCCGTTCAGGTTCGATTTGGTTTTGGCGGATGTAAAACGCCAAGTCGGGGTGTCGTCCTGACAAGCTCAAATTATTATCGGCAACACATTAGCAACTAACTTCGACGTAATCAAGCGTCAAATTGCCTTCAACCCGGCCATCGTGGTATTAGCGGTGTAATGTGGGCTGCCGGGTGTGCGGAATTGAGGGGTGTGGGCCACCGATCCTATATACTTCAAGCCAGGAGCAAAAGCCCAGCCATGTTGCTCATTGGCACATCGACTAACAGCACACACCAATAGGTTGTGTCATAACTTAGAACACTGTCCACCAATAGGTTCTGTCTTAGTTTAAAACACCAACCACCAATAGTCTCACTTGACTAGATGGCCGAGGAGTGGTAAGCTGCAACTTTTTCATGAACAAACCAATGGGTTGGGACAGGAATCTCACGTTCTTGTTTGTTCTTGGATTTGTAACATACTGCGGCTTCGGGTAACGCGAACCGCTTGATTATGGAAATCAATGTCGATCAAAGTGGGAATAGTGAAGCTGTGTTCAGGTCTAATGAGGGAAGAGATGAATAAGAGCCTACAAGTTCCAAACCTCTCAGATGTTGAAACTGCCGGTTAACCGCTCGAAAATCAAGCTTTTGGGCGCCTAAAGTTTTTTGTGCAATTGCACTGCCAGGGGGTACTGGTTGGAAAACGATTAGGAGTAAAGTTATGGGATGGCTGTCTCAGCTTAGGGCTATTCTACGGCGGCTTAGTCGTGCACCGGTATTCACGGCGGTCACATTGGTGATTCTAGCCTCGGGAATCGGAGCAACCACGGCCATTTTCAGCGTCGTTAATAGTATTCTGCTGCACCCTCTTCCTTATTCGCACCCGGAGGAACTCGTCGATGTAAGAGTTGCAGCTCCCCGCATCGGGATCGACGTTCTACCCATATCGTCGGGAGCCTACTTCACTTTTCGGGAAGAGAATCACGCGTTCCAGGATATCGGGCTCTATGATCCAGGAATCAACTTCAACGGTCAATCCGTGAGCATTACCGGACTCGATGAACCAATGCGCGTGGCGGCCCTGCCTGTAACAGCTAATGTGCTCCCCATTCTGCGGATTACCCCGCTGTCTGGACGATCCTTCACCCAGGAAGACGAGTTACCCGGCGGCGCGGACACGGCGATCCTGACTTACGGCTATTGGCGTAGCCAATTTGGTAGTCGTTCCGTGATTGGAAAAACCATCGACGTGGATGGCAAGCCGCACACCATCGTCGGCGTGTTACCACAGAGCTTTCGTTTTCTGGACTATGCCGACTTGGCCCTGCTCTTGCCTATGAAGCTGGAGCGTGAAGGGCCCGCCCTTAACAATTGGAACTATGTGGGCATCGCCCGGCTCAAGCCGGGTGTGACACTGGCGGAGGCGAATACGGATGTCGCGCGAATGCTCGACATAGTAGGTAGGCGCTTCTTCCCGTCGCTGGATAGCCAAAAAAAGTGGAGTCGCGCTGGGTTCGGGCCGAAATTGCAATCCCTGAAGCAGGCGACGATTGGGGGCGTGAGCAAAGTCTTGTGGATTGTGATGGCTGGCGTTGGCCTCCTGCTGGTGATCGCTTGCGCCAATCTGGCCAACTTGCTTCTGCTGCGTGCCGAGGGGCGAAAGGATGAGATGGCCATCCGCGTTGCGCTAGGAGCAAGCAGCAGACGCATTGCCAGGGAACTTTTCTCGGAGAGTCTCGTTCTGGCGGTGCTTGGTAGTTTGTTGGGCCTGGGACTGGCTTACGGAGCTTTGCGAATCCTGATCGCGTTAGCGCCCCCGAGTCTACCTCGGCTGAATGAGATTGGGATCGATGGAAAGGCTATCTTGTTCACACTGGCAGTGTCCGTAGCTGCTCTCCTGCTTTTTGGTTCTGCCCCAGCTCTTCAATATGCGGGTGCTGGTTTTGGAGGCGGACTGCGGGAAGGCGGACGGTCTATGAGCGAAAGCCGCGCGCGGAAACGTTTGCGCAGCCTGCTTGTCATCGTCCAGGTGGCGCTGGCTCTGGTCTTGCTGGTGAGCTCAGGGCTGATGGTTCGCACATTTCGTGCCCTGACCAGAGTTAACCTGGGATTTGTTGGTCCTTCGGAGATCCAGACGTTCCGCGTCGATATCCCCGAGACGATGGTGAAAGACCCAATGGATGTGACCCGCCTTGAGGAGGAGATTTCGCATAAGCTTGAGGCTATTCCGGGCGTATCGTCAGTGGGTATTTCCAGAAATCTTCCCATGGATGGTGGTCTTTGGGGGGAGCCGATCGCGATCGAAGGCCGTGTCTACGGTCCCGGCGAAATCCCCCCGCGTGCCCGGTACGGGTTCTTGGCGCCGGGTTTTCTCAAGACTCTGGGGATACCGCTGGTCGCAGGTCGTGAATACACCTGGAATGACATCTACAATGAGCCTCCGGTAATTATGGTATCCGAGAACTTCGCGCGCCAGAACTGGGGCAATCCTCTGAGTGCACTGGGTAAGAAGGTGCGCTCGGTGAAAGATTGGCGAGAGATTATCGGTGTCGTGGGAGACGTTCGCCAGGACGGTGTCGATAAGGAAGCACCTGTTTCGATGTATTGGCCGATCTTGACGTTTGAGATCGATGGCAATCCAGCCGAGGGAGTACGGCGCAAGGTGGCTTTCGCCATGCGCAGTCAGCGCACGGGCTCGGAGAGTTTCGATAAGGACGTGCGGTTCGCCGTGCGATCCGTAGCTCCCAACCTTCCGCTCTTCGATATGCGCACACTGAATAATTACTACACTAGATCGATGGCGCGTACTTCCTTCACGCTAATGATCCTCGCTGTTGCAGCGGGCATGGCACTGTTGGTCGGGGCTGTCGGACTTCATGGCGTGATCGCATACTCGGTAGTGCTGCGCAGACGTGAGATTGGTATTCGCATGGCAATGGGGGCACAGAGGCGTGACGCGCTGAGGCTCGTGGTGGGCGATGGGTTGATTTTAGCGTTTGTGGGCATCGCCATAGGAATCGGTGCGGCTCTGGGCTTCACACGGTTGCTGTCGAGTCTGCTGTATGGCGTTAAGCCTGCCGATCCTCTTACATTTGCCGCCGTCAGCTTTTTTATCGTGGCAGTGGCCTTTTTCGCGAGCTACGCACCCGGACGCGCGGCCGCCAAAGTAGATCCGGCAAAAACGCTCAGAAATGAATAGCTTCATTGTTACCACTTAGTTCCCGATTTTTGTTGGAGTAACGCCTCTGGCAGGACCACTGTCCGTTGTGCTCAGGGCTCGCGAAATCTTTGGTCTTGCTGAACATGGAGTTTCCAAAATCCAAAAGAATATGTAAGCCATGCGCCCTCGCAAAGTCAGTAAATCGCTCCGTACGGCGTTCTCGGCTAAGCCGATTTCTTCCCGAAGCAACCACCGATTGCACTGTGCCAGTGTCTCGACATGTTCCAACTGCGCGAGGTCAATGCATCGAGAGACCTGCAGCGTACGGAAGGTGGTTTGCAGCGTATTCGGCGGACCTGCCGAGTACCGCCACGTTTCACTTTTAAAGGGGCCCCATGTATTTTTCTCTTTGTGACACAACACTGCGCAAGGCCAAGCGATGAATAATTCTAGAATTGCACGCCCGATGGTTGGATCCGGGACCAGTGCCCGCGCCGATGGCCAGTTATCGGCATCGGCTGCAATCCCGAGGGTCGAATGTAGAAGAGATTTACCTTTGTCGTTTGCGCAGGAGCGGTTGTGGTTTTTGACGCAGATAGAGGGTGGTAGTAAGGCGTATCAGAACCTGCACGGTCTCCAGTTGCGGGGAGAATTGGACCGCGCCGCCCTTCGGCGAGCGTTGAATCAAATCGTGGCACGGCATGAGGCATTGCGCACAGTTTTCACGCTGGTCGATGGCAAGCCTTTACAACGGATTGTGGACAAGCGTGACAGTCAGTTTCATCTGATAGAGCATGATCTTCGGGAATGCGACGGGGCCGCGGCAGAGCTCGAGCACCTTATAGCCAAAGAGATTGGTACATCTATCGATCTGGAAGCAGGCCCGCTGATTCGTGGACGGCTGATCCGGCAAGGTGACGAAGAGTACGTATTACTCATAACCATTCATCATATTGTCTCGGACGCCTGGTCATTCGGTCTTTTTAGCAAGGAGTTAAGCTCTTTGTATGGCGCCTATGTGAGGGGAGAAGAAGATGGTCTGCCGGAGTTGGGCGTGCAGTATGCCGACTATGCGGTTTGGCAGCGGAAGTTGATGGAAGGCGAAGTTCTAGGAAAGCAGGCAGAATACTGGGAAAGGGTTTTAGCCGGAGCGCCGGAAGTATTGCAATTACCGGCAGATCATGCAAGGCCTGAGCAACAAAATTATAGCGGGGCCGCAGCCAAGCTGGTGCTGGATGGAGAGTTGACAGCGGGGCTTAGAGGACTGAGCCGGAAACATAGGACAACGTTGTACGTGACCCTGCTGGCGGGCTGGGCAGCGCTGCTGGCGCGGCTGTCGGGGCAGGACGAGGTAGTGATAGGAACGCCGGTGGCCAATCGGAATCGAGTGGAGATCGAACGGCTGATTGGATTTTTCGTTAACACGCTGGCATTGCGACTGGGGGTTTCGGATTCGTTCGACGTTAGCGCCCTGCTGGCCCACGTGAGATCGCAAGCTGTTGCCGCACAGGAGCATCAAGGCATTCCGTTTGCGCAGGTGGTGGAGATCGTTCGGCCGCCACGGAGTCTGGCGCACAACCCGGTGTTCCAGGTGATGTTCGCCTGGCAGAACGCTCCCAAAGGAACGATCGATCTTGCTGGGCTGCAGGTCAGCCCCTTCACTGCCGTCCCGCATAACATATCGAAATTCGATTTGACGCTGTTGTTGTGGGAAGAGGGCAATCAGATTGTGGGCGGGGTGGAGTATGCGACGGCGCTGTTCGAGCGAGGAACGATCGAGCGCTATCTGGGGTATTTCCGTGCAATATTGGCCGGTATGGTGGCTGACGACGCGCAGGTAGTAGGTCGTCTGCGGCTGCTGTCGGGGGAAGAGCGTCGGCGGGTGCTTTATGAGTGGAACGCGACGGAAGTGGAGTATCCGCGAGACAAGTGCGTGCACGAGTTGTTCCAGGAGCAGGTGGAGCGGACTCCGGACGCAGTGGCGCTGACATTTGAGAACGATTTCCTCAGCTACGCGGAGTTGAACCGGCATGCGAACCAACTGGCGCATTATTTAAGAGAGCTGGGTGTGAGGCCGGATGAGCGGGTGGCGATCTGCCTGGAGCGCGGCTTCGAGATGGTCATTGCGCTGCTGGCAGTGCTCAAGGCGGGTGGAGCCTATGTGCCGCTCGATCCGGCATTTCCGGCAGAGCGGCTGCGCTTGATGGTCGAAGATAGTGCGCCGGTGGCGCTTCTGACGCAGACCCATCTGAGAAACGTGTTCGAAGAGTTGGGCGCTGTGTTGGCGGTGATCGACATTTCCGCAACGTCCCGGTGGCAAGAGCAGCCGGAGAGAAATCTGGACACCACGAGTATCGGAGTCACGCCTGAGAAACTGGCGTACGTAATCTACACCTCAGGATCCAGCGGAGCACCCAAGGGTGTACAGATTCCTCACCGAGCCGTAGTCAACGCGTTCACATCAATGTCGCGGCTTCCGGGCATAGAAGCAAGTGACGCCATGCTCGCGTTAACAACGTTGTCTTTCGACATCGCCGTTCTCGAACTCTTGCTCCCGCTGTATGTGGGTGGACGGGTAACCATTGTCACCCGCGAGATAGCTGCCGATCCAAGACAGCTGATGGCATGCCTCGAGACCTCGCAGCCGACCCTGATGCAAGCCACGCCGATTACGTGGAGAATGCTGCTGGAGGCCGGCTGGGACGGTTATCCCTTGCATAAGGCGCTGTGCGGTGGTGAAACTCTGCCGCGTGAACTTGCGCATCGCCTACTACAACTTGAGCCATCGTTGTGGAACATGTACGGACCGACGGAGACAACGATCTGGTCGTCCATAAGCCAAGTGAAGAAAAATCAGATCGCTATAGGGCGGCCGATAGCGAACACGCGTATCTACATCTTGGACAGGTATGGGGAACCGGTCCCAGTGGGTGTGGTGGGTGAGCTGTACATCGGGGGGGTGGGAGTAGCGCGTGGGTATCTGAACCGGCCGGAGCTAACTGCGGAGCGTTTTGTGCGGGACCCGTTTGCCGCAGAAGCGGGCGCGCGGATGTACAAGACGGGCGACTTGGGGCGGTGGCTGGGGGACGGCAACATCGAGTTTCTGGGGCGAAACGATTTTCAGGTAAAGCTCCGAGGGTTCCGTATCGAGTTGGGAGAGATCGAGGCGCGGCTGAGCGAACATGAGGGGGTGCAGGAAGCAGTGGTGCTGGCCCGGGAAGATACGCCGGGCGACAAACGACTGGTGGCTTACTACACAGCCAGGGAGCAAAACAGTGTGGGAGCCCAAGCGCTGAGAGCGCATGTAGCGGGGAAGTTGCCGGAGTACATGGTGCCGGCGGCGTACGTGCGGATGGAGTCGCTGCCGCTGACGCCGAACGGGAAATTGGATCGGAAGGCATTGCCGGCGCCGGAAGGCGACGCCCATGTAGTCCGCCAATACGAGGCGCCGCAAGGGGCGAGCGAGGAGTTGCTGGCAGGCATCTGGGCG
>Ga0302309_10000214_pt1 | contig 76695 bp, 61 predicted proteins | sample III_Palsa_N1_1_FD_200453 | JGI IMG/M metagenome (GOLD analysis project Ga0302309, IMG submission 200453) | Peat permafrost microbial communities from Stordalen Mire near Abisko, Sweden - III_Palsa_N1_1 | ecosystem: Environmental > Terrestrial > Soil > Palsa > Peat permafrost | place: Sweden...
TGCTACAGCGTGTGACGAAGAAATGACGAGGTCATAAGCAGATAGATCGAACTGTTCGATCGCCAGCGGAAAAAGCGGCAGATAATTCCGGTATTTTGTTTTAGCAAAAGGTAGCCTTTGAATGAACGATGTTGTTACCTTATGTCCCTGCAATCCCAAACTTTCAATAGTCTCATCGCGTGCAACCAATGTGTAAATATCAGCATCGGGGTATAAAGAGGCTATTTCTTTAAAAACATATTCTGAGCCGCCAATTACGGTTAACCAATCCTGTATAAGTGCTACTTTCATTTAGCTTTCGATCACACGGTTAAAAATTTCGATATGCTTAGCGGCACATTCATCCCAGGTAAAATGCTTTATCTGTTGTTGCCCTTTTGTTATGAGGGCATCGCTTATTTTTTTTTGAGTTAACACTTCTGTCATTTTCATATACAATTCTTGAGAACTTTGAGGGTTAAAATAAAGGGCAGCATCGCCGCAAACTTCAGGAAGGCTGCTTGTTGCCGATGCAATTACCGGGCAATTATTCAGCATTGCTTCCAGTGGTGGTAACCCAAATCCTTCATAAACAGAAGGGAACACAAATAAAGAAGCATCCCGGTATACTGCATCCATATCTTCATTGGCAACATAACCTGTAAACACTATGTTTGCCTGTATTTCGGGCTGAGTATTTATCCAGCGGGTGAGCTCTTCGTCACCCGTTAAAAAGCCATCTCTTTTACCAACTATAACCACTTTATATTGCCGCTTTAGTTCATCGTTTAGCAGCAGGTAAGCCTTTAACAATACTTTTAAGTTTTTGTGTGGTTTTACATTGCCCACAAACAATATATAATTAGCCGGCAGATTGTATTTAGTATGATTTTTTTTGTTACCCATATCAGATGCAAGCTGATTTACGCCATTATGTACCACCTGTATCTTATCAGGTTTGCAGCTTGTATATTTTATAATTTCACTTTTCGAAAAAGCGGATACGGTAATAACTTCATTACTAAGTTTTACTGCAGCGTTTATTACTAATCTGGCATATATTTTTTGCTTTCGCGATAACTCCTTATAAAAGGCAAGGTGGTAAACATCATGTAGGGTAGCAACGCGTTTTTTACATTTAATACCCATTAAAGGCACGTTATAATGCGGCGACCAAAACAGGTCGGCTGCGGTAATAATCTTATTGTACTTCCGCTGTTCGGAAATAGAATATATAGGCGAATGGAAAGGGATTATATGCGCTGCGGATGATAATGATGTTAAAACCTCTATATCGCCTAAAAGCGTAGTATCATAGGCATTGCAAATGTATGGCAACAGCATTTGCAAATATTTTCCAATTCCTGAATGGTTATACATTCGGGCATCAACACATAATTTGGGCCTGTTCAACATTATATATTATTAAAATCCTTCTTCCCAATCACCTCAATCTCCTTATTATCTTCGCCTGCAATAATTGTATTAGCGAAGTAAAGTACTATACCCAATAAAAACCAGGTGTAGGAAAAATAAATAGCAACGCCTAACAACAATGGGCCTATACAAGCCAATATCATATAACCCGATTGCTCGAAATGCTTATTTATTAAACGGGCGATCCTGAAATACAGGAGCAGGTAGATCAAAAATAACAGCATTCCGGCCTCTATCATCATATCCAGCATGCCGCCGAAACCCGTGGAATCCCACATACTTACCGGTACTTCGGGCATAAAGGTACGGTACCGGGGATCATTTCTTAAAAGTGGATAGTTGCCCCATCCTATACCCTGCACCCATTGTGTTTTTAACATATTTGGTACTATAACACTTGCCGAAATACGGCCCAGCATCAAATTGGGATCAAGCTCACCCGGGGAAAAAAGTGCCGTCCGCTGTTCTACATCATCCATACCTGCTATATAACTATCCAATATGATAGTGGTCATATAAATGGTGGCTATTATCACAACTATAAATAAACTAACCTTTGCAATAATGCTGTTGAAAATATGCCTTATTTTTATCCCCACAAAAACAAAAAATGTTAATACTAACATCATATAACCGGCCTTTGAAGCAGCCAATAAAACCAATACCAGGCAAATGATCAAATACCAGATATTTAATTGCAATTTTTTGTAAAAGGCTATACAAATAGTAAATAAAAAGGCGCAGAATAAACCAAACGGCCCACCCTCCACATAAAATCCACGTAGCCTGTACACCATTTCACCTTCGCTTGTATCGTATACTATAAGATTCTCGTACGTTGTAGTGTGCAGTAAATGCGCGGCATATAGCAGGTAAACAAATATATAAAGCAGCCCCATGCAAAATATTTGCACAAAAAGCAGCTTTTTAATAAATAACAGTGGGTCTTTAACCAGTTTTAAGGAATTAATAACAAACACACAAAATATAAGGCAGGCCAGCATTTCTATTAATCGCGAAGCGCTGATAAAATAGGGGTGTTTCAATAAAGGCAGGTCGTCGTTTATATAAAATTGGGTAAAAATATTTACAGCAAATGTCTTCAGCATAAACAATATGTAAAATGCCAGGAAATACAGGAGCGTTTTGCTTTTGAACAGTTCTTTAATATAAAAAGGCAATAACAGCAGCATCAGTAGTTCAGATAGCTTTATGCTTGCAACTTTAAGGTCGGGCATTTGCAAACAAAAGGTACATATGGCAATTATCCATAGTTCCGATTTGTAAAATACGAGCCTTTTGTTGTCCATTTAGTTATTTTTTTTCGCTCAACAGCAAGTTATATCGTTCTGCCATAGTCAGGATATTAAAACGTTTGCTCACTTTAATCCTCGCATTTTGCTGTACCTTTTGCAGGCTGGTAATATTGAGCAGTATATCCTTTAGTATTTGATAAATATCTTCAGGGCTATCGGGTTTAAAAAGATAGCCGTTTATTTTATCGTCAATAATTTCAGGTGAGCCCCCGGTTGCCGATGCAGCAACGATTTTTTCGCAGGCCATAGCTTCATACAACGTAGTGCCTAAAGGTTCGCCGCCTTCCTTATTACTGTTATTTACAACAATATCGCAACCATTATAAAATGATACCATATCGCTTATTTTTCCCAGGTATTTTATCGTTGGGCTTTGTTCTATAGCTTTCAACACATCGCCCACATAAACCGGCTCATCAGCCGACGGCGGCCCGGCAAGTAAAAGCTGACTTTCGGGAAAGTCCTTATTAATTTTTATAAAAGCATTAATTAAGGCTAATTGCCCTTTTCTTGGTTCTATGGTTCCTGCCAAACCAATAACTATAGTTTGCTCATCAATTTTATGGCTTTGCCTGAATATTTTTCGCAGGGCTACATCATTTTTAAAATCACTTAAATTTAACCCATTGTACAGTACCTCGACTTTAGCGGTATGGCCGCCATATTTTTTTTTAACTGCTTCAGAAACTACCAGCGTAAGATCAAAAGCGTTAACACATAAGGCAGCTAACTTATGGTCGAGCGAGGAAAAATACCGCAGGTCATGATCGCTCCAAAACCACCTGACCCGCGGGTTGAAAATTTTAGAAAACCATAGTGCCGGCAATAAATACGAGGCAGGTACAATAGTATTAGCGTGCACCATATCTATTTTGTTTTTTCTGACATAGCGAAATGCGAGCCACGAAACAGAGAAGTAGTTTAGTAAGGCATTCAGGTAAAATTGCAGTTTGCCGGTACTGCTCCGGTTTAGTTTTTTTAACTGCGATATTAAAGTTATTTTGGTGAATGATGAATTATGATCATCGACCAAAGTTTGTGCAAAACTGCCTGGGGAGATAAAAAGATGGGCATTTACATGAGCGGTATTTTGCACAATTAAACGCTCGATTACCTTTTCGGCACCCGATGCTTTTTCACCACCAAAAACATATAGCACATTTAACATACCTGCATGTTTATATCTGCCTGATAACCCTGGCCGGGTTACCGGCAACTATACAATTTGCTGCAATATTTTTTACCACAACCGATCCGGCTCCTATGATCACATTATCGCCAATAGTGATACCGCCGATGATACATGAGTTTGCACCAATATTTACATTGTTGCCTATCAGCGGTGCCCTATTGTCATTTTCCCCTTTATTGCCAATAGTTGTGCAATGCCTCAGAGTACAATTATCACCTATAATTACCCCGCGGTTTATCACCAGCGAATGCCCGTGATGTAACTGCAGGTTTTTACCCGCCTTAACATGCCACGATAATTCACAGCAGAGTATCCACTCTATCCAAATAGTATATATGATCAAAAACCAAAAGAAAAGCACCAGCATAATTTTATGTTTGCGCACCTGCTGCGCAAAACGGTACATTACTAAAATATACCTGCCTTTAATATTATGCTTATTAACTTTCCAGTCCTGGAATAAATAATCAAAAAATCCCATCGTTAATTATTTTCTCTAACCCGTTTATAGGCAACATACGGCCCGAAAATTGAAAATGGAAGCACACAAACTGCCGATGCCAGCACCACACCGGCCGAACCTAAGCCTAAATGTATAAAATATATACATAACGGTATGTTAAGTATGCTGGTAATGATAAGATAAGGCAACTGTACCCTGATAGCAGAAATACTATTTAAGAAAACCGAATAATTATAATTCCAGGCATACGCGACGTTGTAAATGATCATGCCGGTTACCAGTAGTGCAGGAATCTGGTAATTATGGTGTGTCCAGATATATAAAATAGGGTTGATAAATACCCCCAGCAGGATAAACACTAACGCCGCTACTACTATGATATAATTAAAGCGTTTGAATACATTTTTTATCCAGAGGTTATCCTTTTTTTCAAAGGCCTCGGTAAACACCGTCCATAAAGGCATTGATACCAGGCTCAATAAAATGATGATGGCGCTAAAAAGCTTGTATACCAGGTTATAGCGGGTCACTTCGTAATTACCCAGGTATTTGTTAATGATGATGGTATCGGTAAATGAGATAATGATCACTTGAATTTGCACGATAAAAAAACCTGTACTAAGCTTCAGCGTGCTTTTTAGCAGGTTCATCCTGAAATCTTTTATAGATGGGAATAAATTGGGGTTCCTTTTATAAAAAACCACATTGCTTATCAGCATACTGGCAATTAGCGCACCTGCTGTTATTACAGCCATAATAGTTATAGTAATAGGCGTTTTTATGATATTAAGGTAGATGAGTACCAAAACTGCGAGGCCATTATTTAACACCATGCCCAAATTGGCGAAGGATATTTTTTGCTGTGCTGCTGATATGTTATATACAAAGTTTAAAGTGAACGAGGTAATAATTGTTATACCTACGATGAGCATAGCTTGCTTTACTTTATGGTCGCTTACGCCTGCTGTATTTAAAAACGAACTCATGTTAATGGAGCTGATAAGCAGTACAAGCAACAGTATCAATACAAACGATAACGAAGCGAATACAATGTAGCCGGTACTGATGAATGACCTCGTGCTTTGCAAATCATTATTAGCGAGGGAAATGGTTATTTTATTTTTTAATCCGTTGCCGAGGCCAAGATCAAAGAAAAGGAAAAAGTTGACAAATGAAAAAATGGTAAGCCATAAACCATACTCGTTTGGCCCGAGAATATTGAGGGATAGCGGTACAATAGCAAAGCTTAAGGCCATGGATAGCCCTTTGTAGCCAAACGATAATATCAGTTGCACCAGCAATCTTAAATTTCGTTTTTTGCCGTCAATAAGATGCAGGTCGTTTTCTTTACCTTTCTTAAAAACTTCCGACCATAACTCCTTTAACTTGCTCAAGCCCTTCATAAATTACTTTGCCACACGCGGCTCCGAAAAACCCTTAAAGAAGAAGTACAACACGGTTAAAAATGCAAATAATATAAAACCGCCGGCCAAACCTGTTTTTTTAGATAGCTTATCATTGTCGAGTGGTAAAACCGGGGAATCAATGATCTGGATAAGCGGGGTTTCTTTATTCAAAGCCAATTTTGATATTTCGAGATTTTTAACCATTTCGCTATATATAGCGGAACTGGCCTGCACATCCACTTGCTTTTTTTGCGATGGCACCCTTAATGAAAGCAATAGCGGGTTGGCGTTTGGTGCAGCATCAATGGCATTAGCTACACCGCTTATTGATGAGTTTAATACAGCGCGAACACTATCGACCTGGTGTTGCAATACATGCACGTTTTCCACCGATTTTTTGGTTTTGGTTTGAACAAAAAATGTGTTCACCGTACTCACTATGTTTTCAGTAAATAATTTGGCAAACAATTCATCTTTCGATTTAAAAGAAACCATAATGATGCTCAGCTTTTTATCCGGCTTGGTAACGCTTAAATATGCTTTATTGAACTTGTTGGCAATATCTGTTACGATACTATCCTGTGTGCGGCTAAAATGTGCCGGGTCGCCTGTAAAAACAACATTCCTCGTATTGATTTTATCATTCCAGTCTTTGCGTAGCTTGTTAAAGCTAATATACCGTTCTATGAGCGATTGTTGTTTGCCATCAAAATCACCGGTACTCAATAATGTTTTTTCAATCATTGACCGTGATTTATACAATTCGAGGATATTATCACCCTCAAATAATCCGCCCCCGTTATCAAGGCTAATGCCTGCAAGGGAAGCGAGGCCTGCATATGCCCCTAAAGATGATTCTTTATCGCCTGTATCAAGCACAAAGGTGCAAATAGCGTTATAGTTGGTTTTACGCAATAGCGCGTAGCCTAAACCTGCTGCCCCGCCAATTATGGCAATAACCAGTATAATTTTCCATTTTGACCACACATAACCCCTAAGATACCGTGCACGGGCCTTAACCTGGTCGAATGTTATAGCATCGGAACTGTTCGTATTTTGGTCCATCTGAAATTATCTACGCAAACTAATGATACCTAAAATAACCGCAGCTATAGAGGCAAGCCCTGAAGTGACACCAACAAGTTCGGCTGCCGATATACCCCTGCGCACAGGTTTTTTGGGAACGAATATTTCGCTGCCAGCCCTTACGCGCGGGTGGTTGTTAAAAAACAGAAATTTGCGCGTACCCTTTACTGTACCATTAGGATAAACAATATAGGCCCCGCTTTTAAGTGCATCGGGTGCAAAGCCACCGGCATTTAGTACATAGCCTTTAAACGTTTCATTGTTGTTATATACTACAGCGCTTGGGTATAACACTTCGCCGTTTACACGCACAATCTGTTGCTGTTTGGGTATCCTGATAATGTCACCATTTTCCACTATCAGATCGATACTTGTGCCGGGTGTTGCCAGGATTTTTTTCAGGTCGATACCTACATAATCGTTTCTTAACTGTGTATTCACATCATTGGTTGAATCTCTGTACGATTGCTTTATCCGATTCAATTTATCAATCCTTTCCTGTGCTAATTCAGCAGTATCCGTATTAGATTCATCAACGCCCAGTATGGCAATATTATTACGTTTCAACGTTCCGCCATCCACATCGGCAGAGGCAGATAAGCCACCGGCACGGGCTATGATATCCGATAATTTCTCGTCTTTTTTCTGGATAGTATAATAACCGGGATATACAACTTCACCTTCAACCTTTACTACTTTTTGCACCTGATAACCGGGCAGGCTGTAAACCGAAACAATATCGTAGGGCTGCAATCTAAAGCCGGCATTTTGATTGCTTAATTGTGCATCAACATCAATACTAAATACTTGCGCCACAAGGCTGTTTTTTACATTTGGGTCGCTACTGGTAATGCGCCTTGCCACCTCTATGCGTTTAGGGCTGGCACCTTCGCCAAAGCCACCTGCCTCAATAATCAGGTCGGCAACGCTCATGCTATCGGCATAGGCAAACATACCGCCGTGGCGTATATCGCCTTTTATAGTAACAGTATACTTATCACGCAATTGAAATATGGACGATATCGTCACCAAATCCTCCCGCTTAAGCGCGATATCAGGCGCTGTTTTATTTATAATATCCTGCAGGTTAAATGAGATGGATTCTGTCGAATTATTAGCCTTAAGGCGTATAATACTTGCCGAACCGGTGAATGCATCCTCTTTTAAACCAGCGGCTTTTTGTATAAGCTGCAATAAGGTTAAGCCATTATCCAACTGATATTGCCCCGGCCTGAATACCGCACCGTTAATAGTAACCCGGTTCTCGTAGCGGTTCAATATTTTGTCGACCGTATAAATATCACCGCGTAGCGGGATGTAATTTTTAAAATCGCTTTCAGGTACATCGGTCAGTTTACGCTGCTGGTCACTAACCTGCGAAACTTTGATCAGCGCGGTGTAGGCCTGGTCGGTAAAACCGCCGGCAAAGCGTATCAGGTCGGCAAGGGTTTCGCCGGGTAAAACTTCAAACAGCGCCGGAGTTTTTACTTCGCCTTTCATTTGTACCCTTAGCCGGTAAGTGGGTACGCGTATCACATCCTGGTCCTGCAGAGAGATATTGTCCTTTTGTTCGCCTTTCACTAAAAAATCATAAATATCCAATTTGCGCACAACACGATTATCCCTTATCACATCAATTTCTCTGAATGAGCCATTATTGCCGGGCCCACCTGCTGCATACAGCGCGTTAAATACCGTTGCAAGTGATGGCAAGGTATAGGTTCCGGGCTTTACCACCTCACCTGCTATAATTACTTTTATGCTTCTTATATTGCCAAGGTTGACCTGCAGGTTTGTTCCACGGCCAATAGCGTAATTACTTGCTATCAGCTTTGCCTTTATTAATGAGGTAGCTGCTTCTATAGTTTTACCTGCAACATTCAATAAACCTATTCCCGGTATATTGATATTACCATCGGGCGAAACATTCAGTTTCCAGTTAGCTAATGAATTGCCGTATACGCTAATATCTAACTGATCGTCGGGGCCTACGATGTAATTGACCGGTGTTGCCAGCTTTAAATTAGGTTCGAAAGTTAAGTTGCTATTTCTAAACAGATCGGCACCAAATATCTTTGGGGTGGTATCTGTTTTAGCAGTGAATTGATTTTGATTTGTTTTATCGGGCTGGTAATTCAACGTACGTGACTGCGTTATTGCCGTATCGCTGGTAGCTGATGTACTCCCCTGACTTCCGCGTATAGCAGTAATGCGTTTTTGCAATAATTGTACCTGGTCGGCAGACATGCCTTTATCTTCGGCCTGCTGTAATATCTGCGAATCACTTAAGCCACTTGCCTGTGCCTGCTGTAATATTTGCTGTATTTGAGCATCACTGAGGTCATTAACATTTACGTTTGAAAAATTTTGTGGGATATTTTGAGCTGATGCGGAATTATTTGCCGCAACGAATATTAAAAACAAAAAAGCTAAAAGTAAAGGTTTTAAATACGTCATAATTGGGGTAAAAACATAGAAGAAAACACAAAAAACATTAATTTGTTTCATTATATTTAACGCAAAAGTAAGACATTAACTCCGTACCTCAAATTTTATCAGCCATAAGAAATAGTTAAATACTTTTCTATTTATTTAAAAACTTCAGGATAAATTTTTTATAGCTATGTTTTCTTTCATAATATGAAATCGAGATATTTGAAGAACTAATTTGCTTATCAATATTTAACCTGCAATTTTAATTAACGAATTTCCTGCCTCCTTTTAAAAACTAAGGTATCCCGCATAAACGACAAAGGGATATTATATTTGGAGTTTGTAAGGCGGCTCAAGCTGGCAGTATCAATCTGTGATAGTATCCCCGTTCGTGATTTCGACAGGATAAAATTATACCACAGCTTCCCTACAAATACTTCGCCCGGGTGAATACCATCCAGCATATAATTATCGGTAAGCCCGAATCGCTTAGGGGTTGTAAACCTGATCACATCAAAATGCTTTGCCTGAAATGTATCCTGAAGTGCCAGATATGAGTTGAAAAAATTATTAAATTTAGTATCAGATGAGAAAAAGCTGTAAAAATCGTTTGAAATGGGCGGAAAAAAAAGTACCACCTGCACCCCGAGGGCTTTTAACTGTTTAAGGCATTCGCTCAGCACCCGCATTCTTGCACTATCCAGTTTATAAGGCGCTGTAAATATGTAGTCTTTATTTTTTAACATTGCCCTGTAGCCGCCCACGTCAACATACTCCGGATGCTGCAGATAATTTGAAATAATACCGGCATAATGTAAGCTGCCGTCTTTCCTAAATCCCTCACCATTCATTCCACTTTGTCCGTACCCCAAATTTCTCTTGGGGATAAAAGCTAATGAATGACTGAGCACTATTTGTTTAAAAAGGATTTGCATACCGGCAAAATGATACTTGATATGCTCCGCCGGATCAAAGTTCAAAGTCGCCGCATCCATGTAATCATTTTCAACCAATCTTTTTTTAAGCAGATCTGCATCAATACCTATTATCATCAGATCAGGCCGGTGGATCTGCTTTTTTTCGATCATGACCAGTATTGACCGGAGGCCATATACATTATGAATGGAAAAACCAAGATTATAAAAGCTATCCTGAAATGGTGCGAACATTTCCTTGGTAAATTGTAAAACCGTGGATTGCCCTACTACTAATATCCTGGCATTTTTTCGTTCGGCCATTCCTATTTTATAGGAATAAGGACTGTTGTCAAAAAAATTCTTGAAATAATACAGCTCATGTCTGCTATTTATCTGGCCTTCGATAACTGTATTTATCCGTACGGTTTCCCTGTTCAAATACATGACATATTCCAACGGCCCAATTAATAATAAAACGGGCGACAAATAAAACACTGTTTTTAAAATAAAGCGGCGCATCAAAATTTAAAATAAATAAATGTCTGATCGATAAATTTCCCCATTAACAAAATAGACAAGGGGATAAAATAATACAAAGCAACTCTAAAAGGGTTTGGTATTGCACCTATATCAAACTGAAATTCCTTATCTTTTTGAAACCATTCCCAGGTCAGAAATAATACAGCAAGCGGCAAGCTCATTAAAAGTAAAGGCGTTGGCATTACCAGCCTAAAGGAAAACATGCGATGCATATACCCCAGCGCTGAAGAAACATCGGGCGACCTGAAAAAAACAGTGGTTATGGATGCGATGGTAAAAATGGTGCAGATGGATACAGCTGAAAAAAATGCATTGGTCTTTAATACAGTTAGTGCCTTTTTCAATGCGGGCCATTTCCTTGACACGATACTTGGAATGAAATAAATGCCATGAAGCAGACCGAATATGATAAAGGTGGCGTTTGCCCCATGCCATAAGCCTATAAGCACCAACATTAAAATAGTACAACTGATGCGCCATATAGTGCTTTCCTTATTTTTTGAGACAAGTGGAAAGTAAACATAGTCGCGAAACCATTTTGTTAAAGTAATATGCCATCTCGACCAGGCTTCGGGGGCTGTTTTTGCAAATAGTGGTGTTCTGAAATTTGTTGAGAGTTGAAATCCAAGGAGTTTGCCGGTACCGATGGCAACGTCTGAATAGCCTGAAAAATCGGCATAAATTTGAATATAAAAATACATGGCGCCCAGCAGCAATTCAAAACCGGATAGGGATGTATAATTATTGAAAGCATAGTCCACCTTGACCGCCAATCTATCGGCTATCACCATTTTTTTGAATAGCCCGTAAATGATCTGCCTGACGCCCTCCGTAGCAAGTGGATAACTAAACTGTCGCTCGCTTAAAAACTGCGGGATCATTTTTGAACCTCTCTCGATTGGCCCTGCCAGAATTTGCGGAAAAAAACTCGTGAAATTTAAAAAAGCGATTACGTTGTTAAACGGCTTCAGTTTGCCCTTGTAAATATCTATTGAATAACTAAGCGTTTGAAAAGTAAAAAAACTAATACCCAAAGGCAGGATGATATCATGGGTGTGCAGGCTGTTGTGAATGCCCAGATAGTTTAGGCCACCTGTAATAGTGACAATAAAAAAATTAAAGTATTTAAAGAAGAATAAGATACCCAGGTTAATTGACATGCTTAACGATAAAAAGAATAACTTAAATCGTTTGCTTTTGTATATCTGGAAACTTAAAAAATAATCAGCGAGTGAGCAGGATATGATCAGAATAAGAAACCGGTAATCGTACCAGCCGTAAAAAAAATAACTTGCGCAAAGTATAAACAGGTTTTGAGCCTTCAACTTCTTATTTAAAAGCCAATAAAACAGAAATACGGCAATTAAAAAAAAGAGATATTCAAACGAATTGAAACTCATGTCAGGGGGAATATTTTTAGGGCTATTTCACAAATATATATTAATTAATAATCAAAATTATATATAATAATAAGCACCTCGCATGAGCCCCCAACGAATGCCGGGTTTGGCACTGCAAACACAGGTGAATTTATATTAATGTGATAAAATATTGACTAAGAAAAGGTTATGATATAATTCGCAGTGGTTATTTGGGCTGTTTTGCCGCTGCTTGAGTTAATTGCAGAACGAGTCCGCTGGAAATAGTGATAAATATTATCCCGATTATGGGCATAAATGCAAATTATTATATTAGCAAAGCATAACAGATCTCGATTGTTCTAACTTTACTTTAGCTTGCCAGTCCATGACCGTACGGTAAGCAGTTATTATAATGCCCGCGAAAAAAATTTTTTCAACCAGAAAATCCGGCTTGTTAGATATGATCAGGCTGCCAATCATGGTAGGTTTGTCAGCATATTTTGTAGGATGAAAGGCCGGCGTTGACCTCCACCGCACGTAATAATTATACGCACCCGATGCTAAAACGAATTATTGTAAAAATAAATCGAAGTTATTGTCTCAATAATTATATTTTTGGGTTACCAATTCAACCAACTATACCTTATGAAGAGCATTTTACTATGTATCATTGTGTGCGTTCTTGCGTATGGTGATTCTTACGCGAACTTAACACAGGGCCATTGGCGTTGGCGTAATAACAACGGCACAGAGCAGAGCGCCACCTGGAAAGCCGGGCAGGATACCGCCATAACGATCTCCGATAACAAGGCTATCCGCTTACGCGCCGAAGTTTATAACAACACGGGCGATGTAAAAACGATCGATCATGGGTTGCAATATGCTACATCCCTTAACGGGCCCTGGTTCAACGTTTCCAATATATCGGCCATAAACGCTTTTGTGTTCGGCGGCAATAATTCCTATGTAAGCAGCGGCGATCCTACCACAAAGCAGCTTGTAGATAGTGCATATACATTTTTCCCGGGCTCAATAATTACACAGGAAGATAACAATACGGATACGATCCTGAATAATGACCGTCGCGAATATGAATGGTGCATCAAGCCAACTCCGCAAATTCAGCCAAATACTACTTATTATTTTAAGTCAAGCGCGGGCGGCGATCAAAGCCTGCTTCCCTCCCTTACCACTACCGGTAATGCATTTGTAGCCGGGCCGCAGCCGATATTGCCTAACGGTGGATTCGAAAATGACCTGGCAGGCTGGACGACCGCTACCGCCATTGGCAGCACGGCGTCATTCAACATCACAACGGCCACCAATTATTTCCATACAGGCGCGAAGGCATTGGCCGTTACCGTTACCAATGCAGGAACCCCGAACTCGGTAACGCTGAACAGCGGAAGCGTCACCCTGAAAGACACGGGCACCTATATGCTTCGATTTTGGGCTATTGCAAAACAACGCAATGCTTTATTAGATATCGAATTAAAAACCGCGACCACCGATAACACCTGCCACTACCAGATCTATAACCGTTTTGATACGACAAAGAACGGCTGGCAAATGTATCAGTATGCTTTTAAAGTGAGTGAGGGCCCGGTTACCCTGCAAATGCATTTCAATACCAATACAACTTATTATTTAGATGATGTTGAAATCATAAACGATGTCACCAATCCAAACATTGATGTGAAAACTCAATATGTATGGCAGAACAATTTTAATGAAAGTTACGGCTGGCTGTCGGGTGATAACAACAACCCGGTAGCCTTACCCGATGGGCGGGTGGCATGGGTCTACAACGATTCATTTATGGGCGTTAACAATCCAAACTCCAATGTGCTGGGTTCCTCGCACATCATCAACAACCTGGTGGTCACCCGTTCAGGCGACCAGCTAACGTCAAACTACGCTGGTACAGCGCCAAATTCCCAGGCCTTGTTCAGCCCTAATAACGGGAATTTATTTTGGCAAAGCGGCGGCATTATTGAAAACAACAGCCTGAAAATTTTGCTGATAGAGATCAGCAATGGTAATTATGCCGGGCACTCCTGGGTTGGCACCCTCTCTCTTCCAGACCTTAAAGTATCCGGCCTTGACGAACTGCCCGCAACCATAAATGTTAGCCCGAACTGTATCATAGCCGATAGTGTTTATGATTATATTTACTTTGGCCAGTCAAGCAGCTCGCTCGAAATGCACACCATAGTCGCCCGCGTACCTGTGGGTCAGCTGGATTCGCAAACACCCTGGCAATATTATACCGGGGATACCACCTGGTCAACCGATTATACGAAAGCGAAAAATATCCTGGAGGGGGTTGCTGCCGGTAATGTAATGAAACTGGGCCCCAATAATTATGTAATGTCAGGGGTGCCTAATTTAGCATCAGAGATAGATGCCTGGTTCGCCCCAACTCCTTACGGCCCGTGGGGAAATAAAACCGTGATATATAATACCCCCCAAGAGGAAGGCATATTGGCCTATGAAGGCCATTTGGACCCAACGAACCGTAACGGATTTTACACATTTACTTATTCGGTATATCCATTTGTTAATGAGCCCGACGGCTCCTCAGGTTCGGTCGCTATGCAAATAGCCGATAAAACAACTTATGTACCCTGCTATGCTCAGGCAAACTTATTACAGCTATCGCCCTACACATCGACAAAAACCGCCGATTCGCTGCTGACCTTTACCGCTAAATATGTAAGCAATACAGTACAATTGAATTGGACATCGGCCCAGAAGACCGACGACCATTATGATGTGCAGCGTAGTACAGATGGTAAAACATGGCAGGTGATCACTACAGTTGCAGGCGCCGATTCTATTTCATTAGCCAAGTATGCAGCTGTGGACAACAGCCCGGTTAGTGGGCTAAATTATTATCGCATCGCTTTGTATGATATAGATAGCAAATTAACCTTTTCCAAAGTGCTTATTGTAAGTACACTGCAAACCGCTAATGTGGTAAGCTTTACAGCAACCAACAGGTCGCCAAAAGTTGAACTGGACTGGAGTACTTCTTCTGAAGTGAACAATACCAGCTTCACGGTGCAAAAAAGTACCGACGGCGTTAATTTTACAACTTTAACTTCAGTTAAAGGCGGTGGAACGTCAGATACAACGCTCAATTATTCTACCTTCGATCCTACCCCATTTGACGGTATCAATTACTATCGTTTGAGTTACCTCTCGAATAGCAGGGATACGCTTTCGGCAGTGATATCTATTAAGTTGCCGTCCGATAGCCTGACCAGTTTCAGCGGCAAGGATATTGATCAACAGGTACAATTGAACTGGGTGGTGGCGAATAATAACATTGATCATTTTGTGATACAGCATAGTACTGATGGCACATCCTTTACTGCATTAACGACAGTGGCAGGCAATGATAGCGCGTCCTATCTTCATTATCAGACCATTGATCAGACACCGGTAACAGGTATTAATTATTACCGTATAGAAATGCATGATATTGACAGCAATGTTACTTTATCAGCCATTATCTCGGTCAACATCACTCAAAACGCCGACCTAAGCAGCTTTACCGCTTTAGCTGACGGTACTACAAAAGTTAAATTAGACTGGTCTACCTCATCCGAACAAAACAATACCTTATTCACCATTGAACGCAGCACCGATGGTACAACTTTCAGTACATTAACCACCGTACCCGGTGCCGGCACTACGACAATTGTCACCAATTACGAGAGTTTTGATGAATCCCCTTTCAACGGCATAAATTATTACAGGCTAAGTTACTTGTCAAACGGTAAGGACACTACTTCGGTTGTTCTCACTGTAGACATGAGCCAGAGCTTAGTTTTAAATGTTTACCCAAACCCCACTAATGCAGCTATACAGTTCACTTTAAAGGGCTATAAAGCAAGCAGCAGCTTCAATATCATATTAAGCGACCTTGCCGGGAGGATCTTAGATAAGGAAACATTCAATGTCATTAATAATGGTATATACATTCTGCAAAACAAACCCGCCAGCGGTGTGTACATACTGAGACTCACAGGCAAGGGATTAAGTAAAAGCAGCAAAGTAATTGTAAATTAAACAGGTAAAAAAATAATTTACGTATGCTCAAATTTTTACGCAGCCCCGGTTTCGCGGCTTTGTTTTCAGGCTTTTTAACAGCAGCCTCCGTATGTTATTTGAACATTGTGCTGATATGGGTGTGTTTTGTACCGCTGTTTATTTTTTCAGATCGGCTTACCGTTAAGAATGCCTTTAAAGTCGGGTGCTATTTTGGCGGAGCCGTCGCCATTGCCGGTTTTTACTGGATGATACCCGGCGCCGAACGTTTTACCGGCAGCAGTATCCTTTACGGCATTATCGTGTTCGGCATCTCCGGGTGTTTTTTCAGTTTATTCTTCGGATCGCTCACCTGCTGCTTTAGCCTGTTAAAAACCGGTAAGAATACCCGCTATGCTACATTTGCCAACGCGCTAATAATGGCAAGCATATTTTGCATAGGCGAAGCGTTGCTGACCTACGTATCATCGGGCTTTCCATGGTTTGACTTTCATGCGGGATATGCGCTGTCAGCAAATTTATATGCGATACAACCGGCTGCCTTCTTCGGGGTGCATGTATTGTCTTTTGTCGTACTGCTGGTCAACTATTTGTGTGCCGTATATATTAGCAAAAAAAAGTGGGGCCAATTGCTCATCCCGCTGGGCATCATCGTTTTTTATTTTTTGTCGGGGTATCTCATCCTGCGAAATTTCGAAGATAACTTTCAGCCCGGTAAAACAGTAAGTATCGCTATTCTTTCAGAGAACATCGCACCCGAGATCAAATGGAATGACAACACGGGTAATGCACTGGCCGAAAAGTTAATGAAGATGAGCCGGCAGGCAACTGAGTTGAAACCAGATATCGCCTTGTGGTCGGAATCTGCCATTCCCTGGACCTACCGTAAGGATGATGACCTGGTGAACGCGATATTAAAGATCACCAAACCGGGCAATATTACCCATATATTAGGCATCAATACCGAAGCTGGCGGTAGCGACATAGTTTACAATTCTGCCTATTGTATTACGCCCGATGGCCAAGTAACAGGCAGGTATGATAAACAGGTGTTATTATCGCTGATCGAAAAACCACTGGATGGTGCGGTCATTCCTTTTATGAGCAGCGGAGGTTTCACTGCCAAAACAGGCGAATTCAGCGCGCCGTTGAATACGCCTTTCGGAAAAGCGGGCATCATTATTTGTAATGAATCCGCGGTACCTGAGACAGCCTACAATGCGGCTAACGAGGGTGCCGGTTTCTTATGTAACATGAGTAACGATGGCTGGTTCAACGATACCTATATTGTTGGTTTGCATTTTTATAACGCGCGCCTTCGTGCTGTCGAAACCCGTAAGGACATGGTGGTGAACAGTAACAACGGTTATTCCGGTGTGATAAAAGCTTCGGGAGCTATTGCCATGCAGGAACGGAGTACGCAACCGTTGGTAAAGTTGGTTGCCGTTAACGAAAATCATGTCAAAACCCTTGTGTCACACTGCCCGTGGCTCTTTATTTATTTCTGCCTGGGCGTAATATTTATAGCTTGCGCTGTAAATTGCAGGCCGGCGAAAAAGGCAGCGCAGTAAATAAGAAGTGTACTTAAGCAACCATTTTCATAAACTGACATTTGGTAAACGGTGTCAAATGTATTAATAGTTAATTTTGCGCCAGGTAAAAATTAAAAAATGTCTATATCTACCGAAAACGAAAGAGTTGGAATGCAGCAAGCCAGTGATGCTGTAGCCATTACGCTTAAGAAGATGCGGGAGTATGCCAAACCGGGTATCTCCACAAAGGAACTTGACGAATACGGCGGCGAATTGCTGGCACAGTTAGGCGCATCTTCTGCACCTGCGTTAACCTACGATTTCCCCGGATATACTTGTATAAGCGTTAATGAGGAGGCAGCGCATGGCATACCATCGGCCGATAAAATCCTTAAAGAAGGTGATTTGGTAAATATTGACGTATCGGCAGAACTAAATGGCTACTGGGCTGATAACGGCGGTTCTTTCGTGTTAGGACAGGATATCTACGGGCATGGCAAACTGGTAGAAGCATCGAAAGAGATATTAAAAAAAGCGATCAGCAACGTTAAAGGTGGCGTTAGGATATCGGAGATTGGCAGATTGATAGAGACTGAAGCCAAAAAAGCCGGCTACACGGTAATAAAAAATCTGACCGGACATGGTATTGGCCGCAGTTTGCACGAGGAGCCGCATGAGATTGCCAACTACTGCGACAGGTATAACAACACGCGTTTTAAAAAGAATTCGGTGGTAGCGATAGAGACATTCATTTCAACACGCTCAACAATTGCTGATACACAAGCCGACGGCTGGACGCTAAGCGGTAATAAAGGTGGTTTTGTTGCGCAGCACGAGCATACCATTATGGTAACTGGCGGTCGGCCGGTGATATTAACAGCGCAGAATGGCATTTGGGATTAATTCTACAAATAATCCCAAACAACTATTGGGTGGCTTATTTGGCCCAGCATTAAGCCGAACCTTATTGAATTTCAACGAATCAACTGATCTTTGAGAACCCCCGTATTTCTTCTGCAAAGCGGTTCGGGGTTAGACTGATTGGGGCTGCTTCTATTTATTTTTCTTGTCAAATTCATTTTGCAGGTCATTGATCTCATCATCATATCCTTTTTTATCCATAAAAGCTGCCGGGTTATAGGCACTCCCTGGTTTATGCTTGTCAACAAGATCAAACTGGCTGGCATGTGATGCCAGCCAAATATCGAAGTTTAAATGCTTCATAGAATTTAAGGTGTAAGCATAATCTTTAGCAATGTTGGGATAAGCAGGTATATCCGAGAATTTTTTATCTGTAATTATAGTAGGCATGTTGGCAATCAGCACCCTGTATTTTCGTTTTTTATCTTTCACAACAAACAAATAGCTGCACGAGCCTTTGGTATGCCCGGGATGATGAAGCATAACTAATTGCATGCCGCCCAGCTTTACGGTATCGCCATTATGTAATACCCGGTCTGCTTTTACAGGTTCATAAACACTAACATCCCCATTTGAGGCATAATCAGAACGCCCGCCATCGGCTGCCATTGCCACATCTCCTTCATCCATCATCAGTTTAGCACCGGTCATTTTTTTTATGGCAGCCATTGCGCCCATATGGTCAAAATGTGCTTGCGTGTTTAAAAGTATCTTTGTATCTGTAAGCTTAAAACCCAATGTTTCAATGCTTTTTTTAATAAGAGGGGCAGAGGATGCAAGCCCGGTATTGATGAGTATATTGCCTTTGGGGGTTACAATAAGATAACAGCCCAAATCATAAGTGCCAACATAGTACAGGTTACCGGCAATTTGAAACGGAGGGTAAGGCTTAGACCATTCAGGATGCATTTTTGTTGAAGGCTCGGATACTTTTTGAGCCCATACTAAACAGTTAGCACATAACAGGCCGATAAGAAATAAGGCTTTTTTCATAAGAGAAAAATAGAGATTTTAAAAGGAAACTAATATAGCTTTTGGGGTTGAATTAAGCAATTTTAATTAGCTGGCGGGATACTCATTGAGAAGGGAAAGTCTTTAACGAAATTAGAGGCTTTTTGCGTTTCGGGATTTGTAGATATTAATGGTGTGGCGAAAACAACGGCCATAGGCTAAGATGCTAACCTGGTGAACAGATCGGCATAAGGTCTTGTGCTACTAAGAATAAACGAACCCTTGTAATCAAATAATGGGCTTAACTGTTAATCCAGATAACAAGTAGTTGATGCTATTCGGATTTTAATTTAAAGTGAATACATTTATCATCAGGAGATTGCCGACCGTTAATTAGCCAATTGATTGTGAAACCTGTGCTGAAATTTTTATTTTCTATATGGCTGGTAGCATTTATTTTTATGCTGACAGTTGCAAGGGCACACGCTAATCAACCAGTTGCTACAGGCAATAATATTACCAACCCGGCAGCCGCAACCCCTCAGATAACTACAACTACGGCAACAGGCAATATTACTTCGTGCCAGGGCACTGCGTCTGCTGATCCCAATATCGAGGAATTTACGGTTTCGGGCAGCAATCTGCTTGGAGGGGTTATCGTAACAGCACCGGCAAATTTTGAAATATCACTTAATGCCACGGCTGGATATACCAATGCCTTTACACTTCCCGAATCCGGCGGAACTTTAAGCAATACAACCATTTATGTAAGATCGGCAGCAACAGATCCGGCAGGGAATATTTATGGTAATGTAGTCTTAAGCTCATCAGGCGCTGTAAGTAACGATGTTTCGGTAACAGGTATTATCAATATAGTTCCGTCTGTATCGGCACAGCCAACAACGCAGGAAGTGACGGCCGGGACATCTACAACACCTATAAATTTTACCGGCGTGGGTGACGTTTTTACCTGGACAAATGATACCCCCTCGATCGGCCTCGCTGCCAGCAGTTCGGGTAATATACCATCGTTTACTGCTACAAATACCGGTACTAACGAAGTAACTGCTACCATTACCGTTGTGCCGCAGCAGGTTGCCTATGCCTATATCGCCAATCAGCAGTCAAATACCGTTTCAGTAATTAATACCATCACCAACAGTGTTGTGAGTACTATACCGGTAGGCCAGGCACCTACTGGGGCAGCCGCAAGCCCTGATGGTACAAGGGTTTACATTACTAACCAGGGCGATAATAGTATCTCTGTTATTAATACGCTAACCAACAAGGTAATCTCGGTATTAAAAATGCAATACATAACAACACCTACAGGTATCGCTGTAAGCCCTGACGGACGAACCGTATATGCAGTAAACCAGCGTACAAGTACTGTTATTTCATTTGATGCGGCAACCGGAAATACAATATTTGTATACACAGTAAGCGGGCAACCTGTTGGGATAGTCGCAAGCCCGGATAATACAAAGGTTTTTGTAACCAATAGTTCCAATGCCATTTCGGTTATTGATGTAATTAATAACGCTGTTAGTGCCATACCTGCAGGAAAGGCGTCTTTTGGTATTTGTATAAGCTCAGATGGCAGCCTTTTGTATGTAGCTAATTCAGCAAGTAATACAGTTTCAGTGATAAATGTTTCCACCTCGGCTATAATTGCAAATATACCAGTGGGTACTACTCCTGTAGGAATTGCTATTAGCCCGGATGGCAGCACTTTGTATGTTGCTAACGCCATCTCGGGAAATGTTTCAGTGATCAGTACCGCGACAAACAAAGTAATAACAACTATAACAACGGGCTCGGCCCCAATAGGGGTTTCTATAACAAATGATGGCCGGTTTGTTTATGTAACTAATCAGAACTCAAATTCAGTGTCGGTTATTAATGCAGCAAATAACACGATATTAACAACTATACCTGTTGGCAGATCTCCGGAATCACTTGGCAATTTTATAATTCCGGGGTCAACATGCCCGGGCAATCCGGTGTCATTTACCATAAAAGTAAAACCCGTAGGAACGGCGGGTATTTATAGTGCTGATGCTGTATCGGGTTATATAACAGCCTGCCAGGGTACGGCATCGGTAAACCCGGATATCGAGAGCTTTCATGTTACCGGAAGCAGCCTTGCTAACAATGTTACAGCAACAGCACCAACGGGTTTTGAAGTTTCACTTGATCCTAATACCGGGTATGGTAACAGTGTCACTATTATGCAATCGGGCGGAAATATAAATAAAGTACCGGTTTATGTGCGCTCGGCGATAACAGCCCCCGCCGGAAATTTATCTGGTAATGTAATATTAAGCTCACCCGGAGGGGCAGACTATAATGTACCGGTAAATGGTACTATAAATGTAGTTCCAACGGTATCGTCGCAGACAACATCGCAGGAAGTGGTTACCGGAACTACTACAGGCGCAATAAATTTTACCGGAACGGGAGACATCGTTACCTGGACAAATGATACACCATCTATCGGCCTTGCTGCCAGTGGTTCGGGCGATATAGCTGCATTTACTGCCGTAAATAACACCAATAACAAAATAACGGCGACTATTACCGCTACACCCCAGCGAGTCGGTTACGCTTATATTGCCAACCAGGGCGACAATACCGTTTCTGTTATAAATACAGTCACAAATAAAGTTATAGCAACACCAGAGGTAAATGTAACCCCCACCGGCGTAGCAATTAGCCCCGACGGTTCAAATATATTTGTGACCAACTCGGGTAATAGTGTCATATCTTTTATCAGCCCATACACCAACGTGCAAAGTTTAGCGGTAGGATTAATATTATATCAATCATCCCCAATAGGAATTGCTGTAAATCCTGATGGTTCAAAAATGTATGTTGCAGAGTCTGCTGCTGGTGAGGTTGCCATACTTAGTACAAGTAAAGGTGTGGATATTGATTTACCATATGCAGTAGGAGGGAATCCTATTGGCGTCACCATAAGCCCTGACGGCACTAAGCTGTTTGTAACCAACAGCACTGCCAGCATGAAGGTTGTTAATACGCTTACTGCCGATATAAATACGATAAATGTTCCGATTGGCACTTATGAATCCTGCATTAGCCCCGGCGGCAATCTCTTATATGTTACTGTTCCGGGCAAAAACGCGGTTTCAGTAGTCAATGTATCCACTAATATTGTAATTGCAACAATACCTGTAGGCCAGAAACCCGAGGGTATTAACATTAGTCCCGATGGCAGCACCGTGTATGTTGCCGATAATTCATCTGCAAATGTTTCGGTAATTAATACTGCAACAAATATAGTGACAAAAACTATACAGGTGGGCACATCACCCCTGGGTGTATGCGTAACAGGCGACGGCGGCTCTGTGTATGTAACCAACCAGGGGTCAAATTCAGTTTCTGTTATTAACACAGCGACTAATTCAGTATCAACAACTATACCTGTTGGGCGGTCGCCGGCATCATTAGGCAATTTTATACTTTCCGGATCAGGATGCCCCGGCCGGCCATCAACATTTACCATAACAGTTGATCCTAAGGTACTACCAGTTATAACTGCCAGCACCGTAACAGGAAGCATCGAAGCATGTGAGGGTTCGCCATCTGCCGACCCTTATATCGGACAAATCACGGTTTCCGGCACAAACCTTACAAGCGCGGTAACAGCGGCAGCACAGGCAGGCTTTGAGGTATCGATCAATCCCACTACCGGGTATAACATTAACGCTACAATTCCGGAGTCGGGCGGAACATTAAATAACACAGTGGTTTATGTACGATCTGCTGCTTCAGCACAGGTAGGTAATGTATCCGGCAATATTACACTATCGTCAAGTGGAATAAGCCAGACCGTACCGGTGAGTGGAATAATAGATGCATTGCCCACTGCGAATAAGATAGCCAATCAAACAGTAGCCAATGGTAACACAACAGCCGCCATAAACTTTACCGGCACAACATCTGTTTTCGACTGGACAAATAATACACCATCCATCGGTTTACCCGCCAGCGGCGCAGGTAATATTGCGCCTTTTACAGCTATCAACAGTTCAAACATTCCGGTAACAGCCAAAGTCACAGTTACACCTGTGCCTTCGGTTTCGGGCTATGCCTATATCGCTAACTCGCTTTCTAATAATGTGTCCGTCATCGATCTGCAAACAACCAAGGTAACAAAAACCATCCCTGTGGGTAATACGCCCGATGGTGTATATGTAAGCCCTGCCGGCGACAGGGTTTATGTTACAAATTTAAATGATGGTACCGTGTCGGTTATCAATACAGTTACTAATAGCGTAGATAAAGTAGTAACCGTAGGCGGTTCGCCTTATGGCGTTACCGTAAGCCCTGATGGCCAATATGTGTATGCAACCAATGAAGCATCGCTGTCGGTATCGGTTATCAATACCTCAAACTATACGGTAGTAAGTATTCCCATTGGTGGTGTTCCAACCAGTGCAGTTGTTAGCCCCGACGGCAGCCACTTATATGTTACCGGCTTCAATCAGAATTTGATATATGTGATCAATACATCGTCTAACACTATTGAAAAGACCATACCTGTCGTAAATCAGCCCTTCAACCTTGCGGTGAGTCCCGACGGTAGTTCACTGTATGATCTGAGCGAAAGTGCATTATACGTTATTAATACATCAACTTATGCAACTACCGCAACGATAGCTGTTGGCGCGAATGCAGTGGGGATAGCAGTAAGCCCGGATGGTAAAACTATTTATGTATCGAACGACGGCGCGAATACGGTTTCGGTGATTGATGCCGCAACCAATTTAACTACTAATACGGTGAATATCGGGCATGGCCCCGGAGGGATCTCGGTATCGCCGGATGGCAGTTTGGTTTATGTGACCAATGAAACAGACGGTACTGTTTCAGTTATCGATACCAAATCAAATACGGTGATAAATACAGTTACAGTAGGCGGCGGCCCGGTTTCATTGGGTAAATTTATAACCGGAAATGCTATGAAATGTGAAGGCGTATCTGTTACATTTACCATAACTGTAGAGCCTTCATCAAGTGGCATTACCACACAAAATAATTTAATTATACCAAACACATTCACGCCCAATGGCGACGGAATAAACGACACCTGGGAGATAAAAGCACTGCAAAATTACCCAAATTGTACAGTTGCGATATACAGCAGATGGGGAGAAAAGCTGTATTCGTCTATCGGCTATCCAATTCCGTGGGATGGAACCTATAAAGGCGCAAGTTTACCCGTAGGCACTTACTATTATATAATAGATTTAAAAAATGGCGTTGGTGCTTACTCCGGATGGGTTGCAATAGTTAAATAAATGAGAGGAACTTTAATTTTTTATTGTTTGCACCTAAGTAGATAGGTGAGTTGTGATTTAGATTACATATAACTTCCCAAATCATTATTTGTAAAAAAACCACTGCTAATAAAACCGATTTAGCAAATTATTTATATCTTGGCCCCGCCTGGAGCCAACAGGCCAAAACACTAACTTTCTAAATCAAAAATGAAAATTAAAAAAGGACAACTGATTTTATTACTGATGGCTGTACTGCAGTCAGCCGCAATTTTTACCGCCAATGCACAAATAAGTAAAATTCCAAATGGAATAATAGTTAAAGCAGGAGGGCAGCAAGTAGCGCTATTGGCGGTTAAAGATGCAGCATTTTGCCTGAGCTTAAACGACTCTATAGCACCATCAGCCATTAAAAGTGTTTTTATTGACGATAGCAACAAGGCTACATCGCCGTATAGCGTAATTTCCGCGACTCCTTCATACGGCATTAAAACATCGTATGGAAAATTAATGATCAATACTGAAACCCACACATGGTCATTATACGATGCAGCCGGCCAGGTACTTATTCATGACGGTGCTTATTCATCTACAGGTGCAGCCATACAAATTACCCACACCGCGCAGGGCCTGCTCTATGGCTCCGGAAACAGAGTATCAAAAGAGCTTGAAAAAGATCAGTCCAGTTCTTCTGTAAGCAATGGCGTTGTCGGCATTCCATATTTTTGGAACAGCGCGGGTTACAGCGCGTTTGGCGTTTCGGCAAATGATGATAACCCGGCAACCTGGAACCGAGACAAGGCTAAAACGGCCTTAACCTGGACATTTTCCGGGAAGGCTGCGAATTTATACCTGTGGCCAGCTAAAACCATGTACGATGGTGCAAGTGGATATGTAAAGCTTACCGGGAGGCCTAAACTCCCGCCAAGGTGGGCATTTGGTTACCTGCAAAGCCAATGGGGCTGGACAGATAGCACTTATGTGGCCGACGTTGCAACTAAGTTCCGCACGCATAAACTGCCGGTAGATGCTTTTATTTTCGATTTTGAATGGTACACCACTACGCCCGATTATTTTGTACCCAAGCAAGGTAAGCCAGGATTTACCGATTTTACGTTTAACCCCAAAGTATTCCCTTCCCCTGTCAAACAGATAGCCGATCTTAAAAGCCAGGGCATTAAATTTATTGGCATTCGTAAGCCAAGGATTGGTAACCCCGCATTGCTGGATACAGTCAGAAAATACGGCTGGCTGATCAGCCCGAAAACTGATAACCGTGATTTAAACTTTAGCAATGCCGGCCTGCGAAAATGGTTTGAAGAAAAAACAAGGCCGTTGCTGAAAGCGGGTGTTGATGCCTGGTGGGATGATGAAGGTGAATCGTATTACACCTGTTATTATTGGTGGAACACCGCTCAGCGCGACTTGCTGGCATCCGCCCGGCCAAATTATCGCCACTTTACGCTGAACCGGGCATTCAGCCCCGGCGACCAGCGTTTTGGCTATTGCACCTGGAGCGGCGATATCCCCTCCACCTGGCCGTCGTTGGGTGATGTGCCAAAGGATCTGCTTAATTTCAGCCTTGCAGGAATGTACTACGGGTCATGCGACATCGGTGGTTTCCAGGGTACGCCAACTAAAGAAATGTTAGTCCGCTGGTTTCAGGCGGGCGTATTTTTCCCCATCATGCGTTCTCACTCCAACATTGGCACTACCGCGCGTTTCCCTTTTCTTTGGGGAACCGATGGCGAGGCTGCCATGCGCAAGGCGCTTGATCTTCGCTATCAATTGCTGCCTTATATTTATAGCCTGGGGCATGAAGCTTATAACACCGGCGCCCCAATTATGCGGCCACTGGTTATGGAGTTTCCGGCAGACACAACCGTTGCCAATATGACGGATGAATGGCTGGTAGGCAAAGGCCTGCTGGTTGCGCCTGTGTTAAATGCAGGGGGCAAACGCAACATCTATTTCCCCAATGATACCTGGTACAACTACTATACCGGCGATGTGATCAGCGGCCCTAAAACTATTTCAGTTGATAAGGCGCTCGACGAAATACCGGTATATGTTCGCGCGGGCACTATACTTCCGGTTGGCCCTGTTATTCAATATTCAGAACAATTATCCGGTACCCCGCTTGAGATTCGCATCTACCCCGGTAAAAACGGCAGCTTTAAAATGGTTGAGGATGATGGGGTATCCTATAATTACACCAAAGACAATACAAAAACAACAGCCTATTACTGGAATGATAAAACGAAAACATTAACCTGGCAAGTAACCGGCCCTTACTCCGGTAAAAACACCTATAAAACCATTAAAGCTGTTTTAGGCAAGCGAGAAAAGGCCGCGTTTATCGGCAAAAAAGGAAGCCTGGTTTTTAAGTGATAAAATGATGATCCTCTTTGATATGATGAAGAGGAAACATTGCAAAAAAGCCTCAGGTCGAAAGCCTTGAAGCTTTTTTATTTGCAACTCCGGCAATAACAAAAGCAATCCCGCTATATGCAAGCGCCAAAAACGCGCTGGTAACTTCGCCTTGCATATCAGCGGCTGGAGCAGCGATCACACTGGGGATGTGAAGAATAATAAACCAAATAAAAATCATGAGCCCCAAAAGGGTAGCAATCAACCTGGTCTTGATCTTAAAAATGATCCCGATGCCTGAGCCGATCAGTGCCGCGCCGCAAAAATAAATCCAGAATAGATGCCAGGGTATCCATGACGGCACCATGGTTGCCGCATCTTTTGCTACCATGAAATGAAGGATACCGAAGCTGATTATCGGTACGGCAAAAAGAATAGCGCCCAAAGGTATTAGCTTTTCCAAAAACCGGAGCAGCGGGTTTTCATGCTTTCCCGGAAAACAGCCGGCAATAACAAATGCGCCACCGGCAAATGCCAGTTCTTTCTCAGCATTCTCCCATTCCTCCAAATGCATATAATTTGGGTTGGTTAAGAATTCATACGGGATATAGTAAAAACAGAATAGCAATAGCAGCACACCTCCAAACAGCAGGGAAATTTGCCTGGCTTTTTTTTCAAAAACAATGCATGCGCCAGCCAAAACAAACATGGCCCCGAAAATAAGGGCGAGCGTTACACGGCCGGGGATCCAAAAATGTTCCGGAAATGGCAGTATATAAGGGAAATCAAGGTAATAAATTGTCTGAAGCCCAATCACGGCTATAGCTATACTATAAAAAATGCGGCCTGTTTTAGATAGATTTCCCATAAGATTAAAATGAGTTTAAAAAGCTATAAACAAATATGATAAACAATTGGTAATAAGCCGTATAAAAATATCCATTACACTAATTAAATCGCTCACCATATGCCTCAAATCTTAAAAAAAGGATCCGGCTTATTCCTGCCTGCGTTATTTCTAAAATCGTCAAGTCCGAAAGATTCAAGTTTTTTTACCCTACCTCAACACGGGCAATTTTATACAACTACCATTGTACCATTTAATTTCCATCGGTATAGTGGCATCTTTCATGGTTTCATCGCTTACATCTTTCCCGGTGCCATAATTAATTTGCCATTCCGGGTATTTATTTATCCCCAATATGATAATGATGCGGCTTCCTTTTTCAATCAGCCTGCTTGTGATATAGGTATTTTTAATATCGATCTTTTCTATTTTACCGGGCTTCAACAAATGTCTTTGGCTACGGTCTTCAATAAAGCTGGCCCTTTGTAAGTTTTCGTTTAGCGCCATAAATTTTCCGTCGGGTGTTTGCTCATAAAGGTCTACCACCAGGTCCATATCCTTTTTATTAATACTTGCTAAAAGGTCTGCCGCAAATGCGCCACTAATAACATAGGGCTTATCAACGGGTTGGCTAATGAACACTAATTTCCCTTTTTCCGGTTTAAAGGTACTATCAACCAGGCTGGCAAATGCATCTATCCGTTCGCCTTTGGGGTAGATCATGCTTCTATCGGCAAGATTAACGGTTTGTGCGATATAACCTTGTTTTTGCGGTTTTGATGCCAGTAAGGGGTATTGGCCATTGCTGGCGGTATTACCCATATAAAGGGTGAGCGTATCGTTGTGCATTTGATCTAGTGAAGTAACATGGCGCCATTTGTTTTCGCCCATTACTTCAAAGTTTACCTTATCCTGCAATATGGCCGGGCGCGGGGCGCCTTTCAATATATAATCAAACCATTGGAATACGATATCATCTATCACGATATTTGCCACACTGTCAATTTTGTAACCCTCCATTACCTGCAGCGGATTGCCTTGCGAACCAAAATGATCATACGGGCCTATTAGCAAATAGTAGTTGGGGTTTTTGTTATATTTATGGTACTGGCGATAATAATACATTGCCCCCAACTGGTCATCGTCCCAATAACCTGTAATAGTGAATATGGGGATATTTATTTTAGCGAATTCTTCTTTTTGCGGTGTCATCTGCTGCCAGTAGCTGTCGTATGCGGGATGGTTCAGCCAGCGTTGAAAAATATAATTTGGCCGTCCTTCCAGCGTATCCAATGATCGTAAACTATTACCATTTTTATACCAGTTACGATATAGCGCGTTCCATTTTGCCGTGTCCATAAAGGCATTTTCATTAGTAAACTTATTGTCCATTACATAATGCAGCCATCTCAATGCATAACTAGAGTAAACGCCGTTTTGCATCGGGAAATCTATACCGGCGCCTACTGCCACTTGTGGCACAATAGTTTTTAAGGCCGGGTGCAGGTATTTAACTGCGCTCCATTGACTAAAGCCCAGGTAACTGCCGCCATACATGCCTACTTTGCCATTGCACCAAGGCTGTTTGCTTATCCAGTCGATGATATAATAAGCATCTTTGGCATCATGTTCCAACGGTTCTATGGAGTCGGGACTTAGGCGTTTGCCGCGGGTATTTGCAGTTATACCCACATAACCTTTGTGTACTGCATATTTACACAAGTAAATATCCTCACTACCTGCATAAATATTATATCTTAAAATAACAGGTTGTGGCGCGGTTACTTTTCTATCGCGAACTATAACTAAGGATATTGTACCGCCATCGGGCATTTTTACCAATACACTGTCGCTTTTAATATAAGTTTCATTTTCAATTTTAATAAGCAGCTGTTTTGTTAAGGGGATATAGGCAGCATATGCCAAGTAACTGCAATAATTTCTGCATAGGGTTACCGCATCAGTCAGCGACAGGCTGTCTTTGCCACTCAAGGATTTTATCTTATGATCAAGGCCTTGTTTAACTGTTTTCAGGGTAGTATTAGCGTAAAAATTAACAAAATCCTTTTCATCAAAATTAAATGAGCGGTATTTATTGTCAAAATTAGCCAGGTAAATTGCTGTAAAATCACCTTTGCCATTTTGCATATCGCTCATCACTTTACTGTATAAGGCATAGGGAAAACCAAAGGCCCTGTGTGAGGTACTGTCGTCCCATTCGATCATGGCCAATTGGTTCAAATTATTTTGTACCAGGTCATATGCTTTAGCAACTATCTGCATCCTGAATAAATTATCAAGGTAGCTTTCTTTATCGGCCTCATGATATTTTTCAATGGCCTGTTTTGCCAATTGGGGGATATTTTTCTCAAAGGCGGCACTATCGGTATAGTTTGAACTGGCAAAAAAGAGTTTTTGTGCCGATGCAACGCCTGTTAAAAATAGTAAGCAAATAAGGATACAAATCTTTTTCATAAGGTTTAGCATGATCAGTTGAGGCCATGCGGTTTTCAGTAAATCTAAGTAAAAATTAGCTATATGAAACTCGCAGGCATATCCCCAATTCGGGGGATGGGTTGTATAATTAACTATCTGTCATAGCTATCCGCATAAACCTCCGCACCTCATCATTTACATCTTCCTTGTGCAGCATCCTGAAATGATGGTATATGATATTTCTTCCCGGCACCTCCTGGATCCGCTGAAAACAAAGGTTATCATCATGCCGCTCTTTAAAAGGAAACACCACATGGATAAAATTTTTGCCTGACTGCGTAATATAAGCCACCCGCTTATGCGTATTGGCCATACTGATGATTGTTTTGTGCGGGTGAATGCTCACAGGGCCGGTCTTTTGCAGTTCAGCTATAAAATGATCGAACAGCATTAACGCATGTGCGGACTTGATGATAGGAAATGTAGATATGTGCCCCGGATCAGCCATGTGACGTTCATATAGTATCAAAGCTAAATATAAAGCTCAAATTATTGTAAAATCGCCGGAACCAATTGATCTCTTCTTTGTATAATATTTACATTACTAAAAAACATCAATCATGGAAAAATTTGCATTATTAGCGAGGGTAGAAGCAAAACCCGGCAAAGAGAACGACGTATTAGCTTTTTTAAAAAGCGCTTTACCACTGGCACAAGCCGAGCCCGGAACCGTAAGGTGGTATGCTTTACAGTTAGGCCCATCAACCTTTGGCATATTTGATACCTTCGAAACTGAAGAAGGCAGGCAAGCGCACCTGGATGGCAAAATTGCCGAAGCGCTGATGGCTAATGCATCAACGCTTTTGGCTAAAGACCCGATCATTGAAAAGGTAGAACTGTTAGCTATAAAATAAAGGTATTAAGCCGCTCTCTTGCCCCGCTGGATGAAGATTATAACTTCGTCCTAACCGAGGAAAACGTTACTTGTGCTTTAATGGTGGAGCGGCTGGCCTTAAAAAGTTAACCTAACCCCTAAAAGTATCGTTCTCGGCCTGAATTGGTAACTGTAGAGCTCGGAACTGTTGAGGTTAAGCGATTGAGAAACGTAACCCCTGTGGTTAAATGTATTTAAGCTGGACAGGCTGATATCTGTTTTTGATTTGGTTAGGGTGTAGCAAAACTTCAGATCATCAAAAAATATATCCGAATGGGTTTGTGCCGACCGGAGTGTTTGCAATTGGTTAGCGGTTTGAAAATAAAGGTTCGATCGTAAATAATAAGTGAATGTTAGCTTTTGCGCCACTTCGTCAGTAGTAGTACCGTTTGCTGCCGGGTATCCTTTGTCATAATTATTGGCAATTAAATAATCTACCCGGTAGCTGAAATTGTAATTTTTTGACAGTTTCGCGGAAATATCGCCGTTCAGGTCAAGTGTTTTATTGATCACATGCAGCAACACATTATTCTCTATTTGATCTAAATGATTAACGGAGGCATTTATTCCAAACCTTAAAGTGCCTTTAATAGGGAAAAGGTATTTGCTGATAGCGGTCAGCAGCATTAATCTGTCCGAATTGTTATTATAAAACTCACGGTCCAGGTTGATCAGTCCGTTCGGCTGAAACTGCTCAGCAGTGATAGTGTTGTTGTTGATTGCCGAATAGTTCAAACCTGCGGTAATAAATAGTATCGAGATCGGGTCGCGGTAGGATATGCTGATGCCGCTGTTCTCGCTTTCCCTCCGGTTTAACACATCACTGTTGCTATAAATAGTGCGGTAATTGCTGATGATATCGCCCGGCAATATATCTTCCGGCTCTCCAAAGCTTACTTGCCTGCTTTCCCTGGCGGTTAAGATATATTTTTGCCCGATATTCCACCTTAAGCTAAACGACGGTGAAAAGTAAGCATCGTTTAACCTGTTTTTACCTGCATGGATAGTATCATCATAACTGATGTGCCTTACATCAAAGGGAATGTCTGCAGACAGTGTAATATTCTGAAAGGAATAAGCATAGTTTGCGCCAAAATTGAGGTCGTTATCATTCCAGTGCGTTGCATTACTAAAAGTGCCCGGCAACTGGGAAATTAAGCCGTTATTTTGTTGCAGGGTAATATCGCTGCCGATGGACGCATGTTCAAAATTATAGCCGGCGTCATAGCTTTGCTTCAGTTTGCTGCCATTTACTATAAACAACAATTTATTTTTTGTGTACACGGCAGTTTTACGCAAAGCCTGGTAAGTGTCCGTGTATCCCGAATCGCTGTTCAATGCCGCCGGATATATGCCGGGGCTGATTCCCAGATTTTCAGGAAATGATTTGTAGCCGGTATTGGACGATAGCTCCAGCAGCAATTTGGCGCTTATAGGCGCTATCAGTCTAAAAGCATTCTCCACGCTATTCCGTTTGTTATGAAGGTCCTGCAAAGCATCCCCGGTTTCGGAGCTGAGATCTCCGGTTGCATTTTCGTTCTGAAGCTTTAGATCCAGTTTATTGTCAATATAAGTTTTGCTGGCGTTGTCCTGGTAATCCAGGCTGGTAAAAAAATTGCCGATTGTGGTATGCAACTGTTGGTTTTCAAACTGCAAAATATTGCCGGTACCTAAAAAGTATGTGGTTGATGAACTGTATTGTTCGGTATAACTCGACGGAAGATAGTAGGCGTTAACCCGCACGCTACTGTTTTTGCCCAGCTTTACCAGTGTATTAGCCGTAACCAGCGCCGATTTGTTGACCAGCCATCTTTCGCGGTCCGCATCCGGGTCGGGTATAGTTTTGATATCGAGGAGCTGCCTGTTTAGCGGCAGTTGCAATTGCGTCAGCAGTTCATCAAGCGTATGTTCCTCTACATTATAGGTTAAATCGTTCCCCTGGTTATTAAAGGCAACCGTATTTAAAAATTTCAGTTTGGATTTAAACAGCATCATATTGGCATCTGCCTCATAGGCCTTGGGTACGCCTGCCGCAAACGTACCGGTGCCAAATACGTGCAGTTTTGCGGTATTTTTAAGCTTGATGTTTAACGCGGCCTGGTCGCTTTTTATAATACCGTTTAAAGCATTTATGGGCTGATGGTTTTCCAGCACCTGCACCTGGTCTACCACGTCGGCCGGAACTGCCTCTGTGGCGAGGTTGTACTTATTATCCAGCAGATTGTCGCCATCGATGTAAAAACGATTAATCGGCCGGCCGTTATAACTGATCTGTCCGTTGGGATTAACCGTAATACCCGGCAGGTTTTTAATTACATCGCCTATACTGCGGTCCTGCTTTTTGGCAAATTCGCTCACATTGTAGCTTAACGTATCACCCCTTTTAATAAGCGGGTTTTGAGAACGGATATTAACCTGTTTTAAACCATAAGGATCAGCACGAAGCCGGATCTCAAGTTCATCCTGGCCCGCCCGCCAAACTTTCAATTGGGTTTTATAGCCGATAACGCTGATCCGTAACAACTGTGATGCATTACCGGCCGCCCTGAGCAAAAAAACACCGGAAGTATTAGTAATGGCAAAGCCCGTGATGGTTACGCTATCCTTACCTAACAGGGTAACGGAAGCGTTGGCAACCGGGCTACCCAGCGTATCCTTAACTGTTCCCTCTATAGTATTTTGTGCTTTGCAATTAAATGCACCCAGCAACTGCAGGCAAACACAAAATGTAAAAATATACTTTATCAATAGCGTAAATATACTTACTTATCGGGTGTGGGCTGTGTAATGGTGCCGTTTAAAGCGCCTGAGGCGTTCAGGAAGGCAGTTGGGTCGCTTTTGTAAGCAGCAAGCGCCTTTTCAAAATCCGCTTTAGTAGTTTTAATGGCACGCCTGTCAAAAGCCACTGTCTCATCGGCGTTGGCCACTTTGGTAAACGCATACATTTCCATCATAATGGTTTTGTTTGCATCTTCATATCTTACAATAAGGCCTGGCAAACCATTCATGTAAGACGGTCCGGCGGGAATGGGAATTTCCGAAGTAAACCAAGCTGTGTAGTTTCGTTTGGTTTTTTGCGAAAACATCACCGCTTTCTCGCATTTAAAGCCGGCAATTGTCGCCGTATCGGGCAGTATCTTCCAGTCGTAACGCGGCATTGTTATTTCCCAATAGTAACGCAGGCCTATTTTTTTACTGGCATAGCCGGTAACGCCGCTATAAATATTAAGTACCTGGTCGTCGGTATATTGCCGCGAATTGTTGAAAACGGCCATGTTTAATGTTGTTTGCGCCATTATGAGGGAATCGTGTTGAAAGGAGCTATAGCTTTTAAACAACGATGAGCTTTTGCCGATCATCAACATCATGTCTTCCCGGTATACATTGCCGGGCTTGCTGGTGTCCGTAACTACGGCATAATGGTATTTAGCAATATACAGCGCCTGGCTATTTTGCGCGCGGCTTTGCAGCGACAATAAAAGGAGAATTATATATAGATAATAGTGTTTCATAGTTTTTAAAAATACCCGCATCATGTAAATAAAATTTGTTAATTATGCTTCATTAAGCGGTGGAGGCGGAGGACAATATATTGCATTCGCATTGCCCTGGGCTAAGGCAAGATCCATCATAACATCTTGCATCGATTCTCCCGGGGCGGGAGTATAGTTAAAAGAAACTGTACCACCGCAACTTAGTGAAAGTGTAACCTTCATGGCTTCAAAAACCGCTAATGACGCAGCTTGTGATTTGCTGTTGCGATGACCCGACTCATTTGAGTTGGAGGTTGATTTAAGAAAAGTTTTGCTAAGACTTCCAATTAAAGTGTTTTTCCTTTCCCCTGCAAAAGCAGTAAGGGATATTAAAAAACAGCAAGGGTTAAAATTGTTTTTTTCATATTAGTAAGGTTAAGTTTATGATGCGGGTTTAGTAAAAGTAGAAATACTTTTTCCTTAAACAAAAATGTTTCTTAAAATAAATTCGATGAAATGCCTTTCAGTTATCTTTGAGAGACTTTTAAACACTTATTGCAAGGTTATCAATTTGTTGATATGTTATTTTCCTTCACTGGTCGAAGTTTACAAATCGTCCTAAAGCATTTTAAGCTTGCAACTTAACGCTAAAAAATGCTAAATGAAGACACTAAGTTATATAATGGGTTCTCCTAATAAAAGCCATAGCCGAAAAGATCAGCGGCTATTTTATTGGGTTATATCCGATGCTGGGTTAATTGTAATAATTATATGCTAAATTGATTTATAGTATGGTGAAATAGGTTTATTTTAGTAATATTACAACCTGTTTCAGTTATAAACCCATAAGCATAATCAATGAAATACCTTTTTGTGGCCATGTTCGCTTTTTGCAGCATGTTTTTGCCAAAGGCCGCATATACCCAATCGGCTACTGCCCCGCTAACCAACAGACCCTGGAACTCCGACTGGATTGCCGCTCCCTATGACCCCGGCACAGAATATGGCGTTTATTATTTCCGCAAAAGTATCGATCTTGCTGCAAAGCCTGCTACGTTTATTGTCCATGTATCGGCAGATAACCGCTATAAATTATATGTTAATGGCACATTGGTATCACTTGGCCCGGCCCGTGGCGATACCTATTTCTGGAATTATGAAACGGTTGACATTGCTCCGTATCTCGTAGCAGGTAAAAATACGGTAGCCGCGCTCGTTTGGAATGAGGCCCAATACCGCCCCGAAGCACAGATCAGCGTACGCACAGGGTTTATTTTGCAGGGCAATACGCCAACGGAAGAAATACTGAACACTAACAGCAGCTGGAAATGCTTCCGCGATGCCGGGCATCAGCCTATTCCCGGTTATTTTTTTGCTGCCAGCAAGGGCGAAATGGTAGATATGAACCAGGCCATTAAGGGCGATTGGACAGCCGTGAATTATGATGACAGTACATGGCCACTCGCGGCGAAGATAATGGGCGGCACACTTAAAGGCATGTCGTGGGGTATTGACTGGGCATTGGTGCCATCAACACTGCCACCAAGGGAAATGACCTACCAACGCATTCTTAAATTGCGTAGCGCTGTTGGCATGAGCGTTCCGCCGGAGTTTCCGGAAAAGAAGGCTTCATTCACTATCCCCGCCAATACTACAGTTGTTTTATTGCTCGATCAAACTTTTGAAACCAATGCCTATATAACGCTAAATTTTAGCGGTGGCAAAGATGCCGGAATTTCATTAGGCTACGCCGAAACGCTTTACGACAAGGGCACTAACGGCTGGCGCAAAAGCAACCGTAATGATGTAGCGGGCAAAGTTTTTATAGGGCGGATAGACAGCCTGATCGCAGATGGCAGCCAGGGGCAATCGTTCACCACATTAAATTTCCGTACCTATCGTTACCTCAGGCTTATTGTACAAACCAAAAATGAGCCGCTCACTATCGATGATCTTTATGGCACTTTCACGGGTTATCCTTTTAAAAGAACTGCGGTATTTAATACAGATAATACTGAAATAAAGCAAATACTGGATATTGGCTGGCGCACAGCGAGGCTTAACGCCTGGGAAACCTATACCGACTGCCCTTATTACGAGCAGTTGCAATACATTGGCGATACCCGCATACAGGCACTAATATCGTACTACAATACCAGCGACGACAGGCTGGCGCGCAATGCCCTCACCCTGATGGATCATTCGCGTTTAGCCGAAGGCGTTACCAGGAGTTGTTACCCTACGAAAGGCACACAGATCATATCCACATTCTCTTTATGGTACATCTGCATGCTACATGATTACTGGATGTACCGGAACGGTGGTGATTTTATAAAAGATAAATTGGTAGGCGAAAGGGATATCCTTAATTTTTTCAGTAAATACCAGCAGCCCGACGGTTCGTTAAAAGACACCCCATACTGGACTTTTGTTGACTGGGCCGGCAATTTGGGCGGACAAGTTAAAGGCGCAGACGGCAGCGCAGCTATTTATGACCTGCAACTACTTTGGGCGTACCAGTGGGCAGCGGAAATGGAAGCCAAAGTTGGTTTGCATGATTACGCCAATATATATAATCAAAAAGCCGCACAGTTAAAGGCTACCATACAGCGTAAGTACTGGGATCCGGTTAAAAAGTTGTATGCCGATACTAAAGAAAAAACCGGGTTCTCACAGCATGTTAATTCGCTGGCCATACTTACAGGCATGGTAAGCGATGCGGATATGCCAGCTATGGCTAATCAGCTGCTTACCGACAAAAGCCTAACCCAATGCACCGTTTACTTTAAATATTACCTTAACCAGGCGCTGATAAAAGCAGGCCTGGGCAATGATTATATGAGTTGGTTGGGCATTTGGCGCGAAAATATAGCCATGGGCCTTACTACCTGGGCCGAAGATTCGAGCCTGCAAACGGTTCGTTCTGATTGCCATGCCTGGGGTGCGAGCCCGAACATCGAATTCTTTAGGACTGTATTGGGTATTGACAGCTATGCGCCGGGTTTCAGTAAAATAAAAATAGAACCGCACCTGGGCACCATAACAAAAGTAAGCGGCGATATCCCCCATCCCAACGGAAAAGTTGCAGTTAGCTATGTTTTTGATAAGGATAAATGGAAGATCAGGATTGATTTGCCCCAAAATACATCGGGCATATTTATTTGGAAATCAAAAACATACTTGCTTAAAGCTGGTGGAAATTCATTCGTGATTTAGGTATGATCATATGCGGATAGAATAATTAAAAGCTTAAAATAATAGGCCTTATGGCGGACCGCAAACATACTGTAGTCGCAGACTACAGGCATAATCGTCCGATTTAGAAACTTCGGACAGCAAGCCGCTTTGCAACTAATTATCCGAAAAAATCTTCGGAAGATGCTACCAGTGATGGCAGTTCCAGTTTTGGTTCGACCTCCAGCTTACTTGCCCATAATTCAGCGGAGAATTTTTTAAATGATTCAAGCGCTGTTAAAACCTGGTGGGCTTCTTCATTTTCAAACTGGTCAAAGTGCATAAACGTTTTGCCGTCTGCCAGCACATAAGCGCTGTATTTTATGCCGGGATGACCGATCTTTTTTAACTCTTTTGCCACTTGCTTAATGTTTTCATTATTAGTGGCAGCATATTCGGCAGTTGTGGTGTACTGCACCCTTACAATTTTCATGTTAATGATTTTTATAAAGGTAATAAAGCTATCATTTACATCATACGCAACATCTTAATTCCTTAGAACGCCTCATTCAGATTCAGGAAGAACCCTTTGTTGCCAAATTGGCCAAAAGCATAATCAAGGGCCAGGTTGGTGCGTGTAGCTTTGTTAAACAATATACGTAAGCCTGCACCATAACCCGGCTGAAACACCTGGAATAGTTTGGTGCCCTGCTCATCATTACCGCTTTGCATACTGCCGAATACAACACCGCTAACAAATTTGTTTGCCAATATAGGGAAGCGGAATTCAGCTTCTGAATCGTTAAATTCCGTACCCTTAAAATACTGGGTGGTATAACCCCTGCCGCTTCTAAATGTGCCATCCCTGGCTGTACCCGGCAGCTCAAGATAAGGTATTGTACCGCTGAGCAGGTAGGAGCCCCAGTTCCACAATGCAAGCACGGTTTCGGGGTTTTCTTCTGATAAGCTGATATATTTCCTTATGTCGGTGGTAAATTGTACCGCGTTTTTTGTGCTTCCTATCCATGTTTGATTAATACGGAAACCTGCATCAAAATAAATGCCTTTATAGGCGCGGTTTGGATTATCGCGTGTAGTGTACTCTACATTAAAAAGAAAGCCGTCTGCCGAGTAATGATCCTGCGGCAACCCGTGCTGGTTGTTGTAAACACTGGAGGGAGTTGCATTGTTGACGGTATCGCTAGTGTGAATATCGCGCCTGATATCAAATGACATACCGGCACCTATAAAAAGGTCTTTCGCTACTTCCTTATAAGCCTTTTCTCTGACTTGAAAAAAGTAGGAATGAATGGCATAGCCCTTATGCATAGGGTCTTCCAGTACCTCGTCTGCCGCGCTTGAAGTGGGCAGGTCGCGGCCAATGCCAAAACCATAATCAGGTGTTACCGTTTTTGAAACTACCAGGCTACCCTGAAAGTTCCACTTATTGCCGGGGGTAAATATATTGTGGTTGAGATAAAAATAAATGATCCCCTTGCTGGTGATAGAAGCTGATGTAGCGCCGGTTGAAAGCAGCGTATTAGGATCATTGCCCAGTTTTTTTCCTACTACGGCCTTAATTCCCAACTGTTCTCCAATGGTAGGGTTAGCAGCAACATTAGGTACAACTATAATACCTGAACTCTTTTTTAAAGTATCGGCCTTTTTTTTAGGATGGAGAATTTTACGTGTAAGATCACCAAAATCATATTGTTTATTAATGTCGTATGACGGCGTTTGGCTTCTTATTTTCTTTATACGTAAAGAATCCGCTTTTAGCGAATCAACGGGGCCGGCTACCTGCCCGTAAGCAAATGCGTGTATGGCGACAAACAAAAATAATAATAGCAATTTCAATAAAGAACGCTTTTTATGGGTTGGGTTAAATGGCACTGTCTAATGTATAAAAGTTCAAATTCTGATGTTTAATTAGCTCTTTAACCAATGGTTTAGCTAAATGTTTTATACTTATTTATTATGACATATACGGGTTTATTAATGATAATTACTTATTAGATGATAGATTTGTTAATTACCCCGGCACACTGTAAATAAAAGGCTTATCTATATTTTTTAATTTTTATTAAACCGTACAACTCATAAGAATATTGCATCCATTATATGGATAATATAGGCTAAAATGTATGAGTGCTAAAATTAATAACTTTGCATCCCAATTTAAAGCTAATAAATGACCAATATATTGCTTTGAACCGGATTTGGAAAGTGCTGATATGTTAACCTTTAATACAAATATGAAAGTAACTTATACCCGGGTTTTAGCCAGAAATATCATCCTAACGTTCCTTGCTTTTGTTATTATTTTATCGATAACAGCTCTTTTTGTACGCGACTCCATCTCTAAAAAATTACAAAATATTTCTAATATATCAAATAACACCAAAAATTACCAATCCGAGCCCGAAAAGGTGGTGCTGTTGCTTCACGAAGCTGATAACGATTTCCAGGAATCGCTGGTGAGTACAAAAAAAGGGAAAAACACAGAGTATAAAATAAAGTTATCCGAGGCTTTTGAAAAGATAGATACCTTATTGAAAGAAGAATCAGATACAACTAATTTAACCACTGTACAAAGAGAAAGATTAAAGTATTGGCATAATAGGAAATTAGAACTGTCGGACAAGCTGTATTTACTTAAACATAGCTTTGATTCGTTGCTTACCATTTATGCTTATAGTGTCCCATCAGATGAAAAACTACACTTATTAAGCACTAATCTGCATGCCGGAAAAAATGATGTTAATACAAGTTCGGATACTGTTACAAAAGCAGGGCCAAAAAGGGGGCTGATTAAACGGTTAAAGGATGCCATTACGAATAAAGACGGTGGTAATGCAGGTACTTCGGAAATCAGGCATAACAGAAATACTAAAGAAACTGATGTAAAAACACAGAAGATTATAGCTGCAAATAAAATAGCCTATAACAAAAGATTGCAGCAGTTACAAAAGCAAAATGTAAAACTGCTTAACTCGCAAAGGCAATTAATTATACTTAACGCTAATATTATTAATAAACTGAGTAGCATTATTAATGATATAAAAGACATTAATTATAATATGGCCGATGAATTTAAGGGAGTAGCCTTAAATTCATACCAGGAAAGTACAGCATTGTTAAATACGCTTTACCTGATCGCTTTATTTCTGGTTTTGGGATTTGCTATTTTGCTGATCGTATTTATACTTCAACTTAATCAATCGGAGCTTGAGCTACACACAGAGATTGAGCGATCTGTTGCTATCGCGCAGCAAAAAATGGATCTGCTTCATCATATGAGCCACGAAATACGCAACCCGCTTACGGCTATCAAAGGCTTTCTATATATATTTAGTAAATCAGATATGTCGCCAAAGCAAACCGAAATGCTGGCTTCCATAACCATGTCATCTGATATGATGCTGCGGACACTTACCGATACCCTTGATGCAGCAAAAATGGAAAGCAGTGAGCTGAAGATCAATGCTGAACCCTTTAACCCCGATTTGACGCTGAATATGGTTGTAGAAAGCATGGCATTCAGCGCAGCCAAAAAGAAGCTAACGCTGGATTACAACTTTAAAGGCAATAAGAATACCATGTTGCTGGGCGATAGTTTCAGGCTTAAGCAGATCATGGTAAACTTACTGAGCAACGCCATCAAATACACACACAAGGGTGGTATTATTGTAAACGCTGAACTTACAGTTGGGGATAACAGGCTGAAAGTAGATGTTATAGATACCGGGGCAGGTATTAGTGCAGAGCAACAATCTAACCTGTTCTCAAAATATTATCAAACTAATTCTTCAAAAGGGCAGGTGGGCACAGGCCTCGGACTATTTATTTGTAAGCAATTGGTTAAGCTGCAAGGCGGAAAGATTTCGGTAAAAAGTAATCAGGACGCAGGCACTACCTTCACTTTTTTCATTCCATATCAAAAAAGTGAAGGTAGTGCTATGGCTAAAACAGATGTTAATGATACATTATCCTTGCTTAAGGGCAAAAGCATCCTTGCGGTTGACGACAATGAACTTAGCCTGATGTTTTTAAAGAAACTGGCGGAAAAATGGGATGTAATATTTTACCAGGCGCCTAATGGGAAGGAAGCATTAGATATCATAGCCAAAAATGAGATATCTGTTGTATTAACAGACCTCCAGATGCCTGTAATGGACGGGGAGATGCTGCTCTCAGGCATAAAAAAATTGCATGCGCCCCTAAATCATTTGCCTGTAATTGCTGTTAGCGGCGCTGTTGCTGCCGATGAAGAGAAGATTTTAAAAATGGGGTTCTCAGGCATGGTTAATAAGCCTTTTTCGGAAGCTGAACTGATAGAACAATTAGTTAAAGTTCTGAAATAAATTTCAGGCTGTGCCTTCACCCTAATGTTCGGAAGCTTGGAAAAGTGCATCAGCATGACAGCCTACGCTACATTCCTGAAAGAAAATCCACTCTTCCCAACGCCTGTGATGCTTCACCAAACCGACTATCACAAAATTTAATACTGTTAATTATTTCGTCACAATATCTATATTTCCGCCATTCTTAAAAAGATCGTGCGATACGAAATAGCCGTTAATTTTCTTTCCGTTAACTTTTATAGCTGTTAAATCCCGGCCTTTTCCCGGTTTTGTTATGGTTAATGTTCTGCCGTTGCTGGTTGTCCATTTTACTTCATCAAAAAGCGGCACTGTAACAACATATTTCGGGTCGGTGGCTGAAAATGGATATAATCCCAATGAGCTGAACACGTACCACGACGACATTTCACCAGCATCATCCATGCCGCTTAGCTCCAACCCTTTATCGCCTATGCCATATAAATGGTTTAAAATGTAATCGATCATTTTTTGGGATTTCTCCGGCTTGCCAATAAAGATATATTCAAAAGGCGCTTCATGGTCGGGCTGGTTGCCCTGGCAATACTGGCCCACCATAGTTTCAACATTCCGGGCAATATAGTTAGGGTTCCATGGCAAGGTAAACAGCGAATCCAGCTTTGCTTCAAATTTCTTCGGGCCGCCATATAATGCGATCAGCCCTGGTATATCATGCGGTACATAGAACGATACCTGCCACGCATTTGCCTCGCGGTACATGTATTCGTAATAAGGCTGCTGAGGGTTAAAATTTTTGATCCAGTCGCCATTTGCTAACCTGCCCCGCATAAACCGGGTAGATGGGTCGAACATGTTTTTATAATTTTTTGACCGGGCCATTAAGATCCTGTAATTGGCGGTATCGCCTAATTTTTTGGCTATCTGAGCTACAGAATAATCATCATAGGCATACTCCAATGTGGTAGAAACTCCGGCTTTAGCCTTGGTTTCCACAACAGGGTTTGCAATATCAGGGTCGGATATATAACCCTTTTGAATATATTCAGTAATAAACGGGCGGGTGCCTCCTTCTACGTTGGCGTTTCTTAAAAGTAAGCGGTAAACATCCTTGATATCGAAATCATCAATACCCCTGAGGTACGCGCCTGCAATAGACGACGCGGCATGGTCGCCGTGAAAAAAGGTAGGGATAAAGCCGGTTTTATCGCCCATATCTTTCATTGATTTTATCACGTCAAGCGTTACTTTGGGCGAAACGATCTCTAAAAGCACATCCTTATTGCGGTAAGTATCCCATAGCGATGGAACGGTGTAGTAATTAAAATCAGCCTTTACCACCTGGTTTTTTACATCGGTATATTCTCCGTTTACATCGCTGCGCAAGGCAGGCCAAAGGAATGACCTGTAAAAGCAAGAGTAAAATAATTGTTTTTGCTTTGGCGTTCCGCCTTTTACCTGGATTTTCGACAGGAGGTTCTCCCATGTCTGCGTTGCTTCATTGCGTATCTCATCAAAGGTTTTATTGCCAATTTCTTTTTCGAGGTTTTCCTTCGCATTGGCGGTACTTACAAATGATAAGCCTATTTTCAACTCAACAGGCCCGGTGCCACCATCAGCTAAATGAAGCATGGCAAAACCGTTGCGATGGCCGGCTGCTACGGTATCTAATTTTGCTATTTTGGTGTTGAGTTTCGCATAAAAGTAAATATTTTCGCCACCCTGAAAACCCTGAACGGCATAATCGCCATCCTGCTCTATCCGCCAGGTGTTTACCCTGCTGTTAGCTTTTGCCAGGTCGAAAAGGATTTGCCTGCCGGTATTGTTTTTGTATTCGTATTTATGATAGCCACATCTTAAAGTTGAGGTAAGGCTCACATTAACGTTATAATCGTCAAGATATACCTGGTAAAAGCCCGGTGCCGAACTCTCCCGTTGGTGCGAAAACCTTGAACCGAATTTATTCCCCGGTGCGGGGTTTGAAACAGGCAGGATGGGGATATTACAAAGGTTCCAGTGGCCTTTATTGGTATGCGCAAAGCCATAAATAACCGTATCCTCATATTGGTAGCCCGCGCCCGAGCCATACGCTGTAATAGGGCTTAATTGCACCATGGCATTAGGCAGCGAACTGCCCGGAAATACCAGGCCCGCCCATGACCGCCAGCCCTTAGGCAAGGTATATCCCAGAATTTTAGGGTCATTCATGGGCGCAGTGCCAATAAAGGTATTTACATATTTTGTATAAGCTGTTGTAGTTTGCGCTTTACCTGCTGTGGATGCAAGTAAAATTATCATCATTACGTTTAAAATGCTTTTAGCAAGGTTTCTCATTTTACAATAGGTTGGTAGATGAACCAAATATATATATTTTAATTATATCGTACCCGGCATGTTAAGAATGTTACGCTAAATCGTGCCAATGATAATTATCGGGCATTTTGCAACAGGTACGTATTAAAAGCCTTTGATTGAAGGGTTTGAGTATAAATAATCCATTTTTGTGAAAGTTTAAATTAATTATATTTGCCTTAATTAATAATCAATTTTTTAGTCAAAGTTTAATCTGTATTAAGCATAAATAAAGATTGATGGTAATGAATAAGCCTTATTTATCAACAGGTTGCCCTTACCGGTTTTAAAATTATATAAAGATTGGCAAAGGCCATGATACTATGAATGCAGATACAGATTTTATAAAAAAATCAGAGGCTAATCTCGATACCATACTGGACCATGCCGATTCGGGCTATGTGCTTTATAATGAAGAGTTACAAATTGTGGCCTACAATGCACGGGCACAAAAATTTGCACAGTTATTATATTCAAAAGAATTGATTGAGGGCGAATACCTGTTAACATATTTTCCCGTAAACCGGCACCAGCCTTTATTAGAAATAACTGAAAAGGTTATTAACGGCCAGGAAATGTGTTATGAAGCTTATTTTAAAATTGATGACAATGAAAAATGGATAGAAGTTAGATGGCTGCCCGTAAAAAACGAAGGGAATAAAAACTGGGGTTTTATTTTAGCAAGTAAGGATGTGACCGACAAAAAATTAGCCGCGATAAAGCTCGAAAAAATAACCAGTGACCTGATACGCCGAAATAACGCGCTGGAGCAATTTGCCAACATCATCTCGCATAATTTAAGGGCGCCGGTTGCCAATATTATAAGTTTGGTTAAGATGATGGATGAAGAAAAGAATAATTATGAAAAGGAAAGGGCTTTGGAGTTTATCCTGTCGTCGTCACAAGCTTTAAATAAGGTAATTAATGATATTAACCAGATACTGGAGATAAAGCAGAATTTTCATGAAGTAAAAGAGAAAATACATTTTGAACAATTACTTGATGATATTAAAACCAGCATCAATTACCTTATCATTAAAGAAAATGTGATCATCAGGAGCGATTTTGAAAATATCCCCTTTATTTATAGTATCCGGAGCTTTTTGTACAGCATATTTTACAACCTAATTATAAACAGCATAAAATACAGGCGTACAAGTGTAGCCCCCGAAATTTATATAGCCGCAAAAGCAATTGGAAATAATATAGAGCTTACATTTAAGGATAATGGAAAGGGTATCGACCTTATAAAACACGGGTCGAAATTATTTGGCTTGTATAAGAGGTTTGATACTACCGTTGAGGGAAGCGGGCTTGGCTTGTTTATGATAAAATCGCAGATTGAAGAGCTTGGCGGTACAATAAGTGTTGAAAGCGAGTTAAATGCCGGTACAACATTTATTATTGAATTGCCGGCTTTTCCGAGCGAGCGGTAATTTAACTGCCGCTGTTCCATATACCTTTCAAAGCACTTCCAGGTTATGCTGCAGTTTCTTCGGTTTCCAGCTTTGGAGTATCTTGTCCCTCAGCCTTAAAAATGGTTTTTCAACTAAATAGCGTAGCAGCAATGCCCCTGCAATGGAGCTTATGATGCCGATGATGAGCATCACATTACTGTTTTTATCGATACCCATTTGCCCAAATATCTTTTGACTAATAGTCAGCATTATTTTATGTATAAGATAAATGGAATAGGATAGCGTGGCTATTTGAGCAGTGACCCGGGATTTGAATTTATATAAAATACATGAGGGGCAAACCGCGCCTGCCACTACAGCGCCATAGCCTAAGGATACCAAAGGAAAGCCGTAAACAGATGCGGGAAAGCTGTTTTGATCCCTGCATAAAAACCCGGCGCAGGTTAATATGGCTATGCCTGTTATCAATAACACATTTCCATATCTGTCAATACGGGTTTTTATATGAGGATAAAAAGTGAATATGCCTGCAATGCTTACGCCGGTGAGCAAGCCATCCAACCGGGTATAGGTTGGATAATAAATATATTGCAACCACATTGTTTCGCCACCATCGCCCGATAAGGCCGGTTGTACCAGGTGATCCCAACTCCACAGCCTTATTATAAACCCGGCTATAAACAGGCCGATGATCATATAAATTGACTTTTTGCCCGCTTTGAAATAACCGCACAGCCATAAGATGGCCGGGAGTGTCAGATAAAACTGCTCCTCCACACAAAGCGACCAGGCATGGGTAAACGTATTGCACATGTCGCGGTTAAGCCAGATATTCAGGGTGAAAGTCAGATATCGCCAAAGCGGGGCCATTGGGTCGCGTTCGCGTAAAACGGGAAATAAGGCGTATAGCAAAACTATAGTAACATAAGCCGGGATGATGCGGAAAACACGCTTCAGGAAAAATTCTTTATAGGATATGGGCTTGTTATTTGCTATCCTATTAAAAAGCTGCCCGGCAATGAGGAAACCGCTCAGTACAAAAAACAGGTCGACACCACTCCATCCAAAGCCACCTATGAATTTAACCCATTCAGGGTGACCAAATATTTGTAAATGGAAAAGAAATACAAGGCTGATAGCCAATGCCCTCAAGTGATCGAGCCCTAAAAGTTTATGATTGTCCTTACTGATGCTACCAGTAATAAGTGGTTGCGCCATTTTATTTAATATCCATATCCCATACCTTTAAACTTTTAATTACTGCTTTGCCATCAGCAAACACCGAAAATCCTGTGGCATCGGTATCAGGATAGATCATGGTTGAAATTATTTTTTTTCAGCATGAATTATTTCAATGCTTTGGCAATCGCCTCGTCAGTTACCTTGGCCATTATAGCATACCCGGCTACATTGGGGTGTGTACCATCAATGGTTTGGTCGGGCTTTTGCATGTTACGGCTATCAGCTAAAGGGGTAAAATAATCAAGCAGGGTAAGGTTATTTTCCTCAGCATAGCTTTTTATTATTTTATTCAGTTCGATGATCTTGTTGGGGTAATTATTTATGGGCAAATATTCGCATAATATCACTTTTATATGATGCAATTTGGCCAGTTCAACCATCGACCTGACATTGTTCATGATGCTCTCATAGGTTACATGGCCGGTACTGCCGCCAATATCATTGCTGCCTGCCAGTATAATTACGGCTTTAGGTTTCAGGTCGATCACATCCTGCTGAAAACGGATAAGCAGTTGCGGCGAGATCTGTCCGCTAATGCCCCTGTCTATATAAAGCTTATTGTTAAAATACTGGGGCACCCGCATTTTCCAGAATTCAAAAATGGAGCTTCCTAAAAATACCACCCGGTTTTCATCGGGGGCTGGGGGTTGTAATACCTTGTTGGCGGCGGCATAATGGCGCAGGTCGGCCCAATCGTCTTTAAAATTTTCTTTTACAACGGGTGCTGCTGCGGCTGACTTGTTTATTGAATCGCTTTTTTGCTGCTGGGCATATACCGGGGCCGATAGTAATAGTACAGGTAACAGGAAGGCTAATTTCATAGGGTTTGAATTATAGGTAATTTTCAAATTTATTAATTTTTTATTGGTCTGTTAGTTTACCTGCACTTAACTGACATATTATTTCGCGCGGCTATATTTCTCAATAAACACAAAGAGCTTATGTTGCCGATATTTGCAGATCCTTCAAGCCCCAATCCTGCAAAACGCCGATGACAGGCATTAGCGACTGGCCGTGTTGGGTAAGTTTATATTCAACCCGTGGCGGCATTTCGGCATAAATTGTACGCTCCAATAACTTATCTTCTTCCAGTTCCCGCAATTGGTTAACCAGCATTTGTTTGCTAATAACTGGTATTGCCTTTTGCAGCCTGCTGAAACGGTTGCAGTTTTTTGATACGGCATAAATGATGAGTATTTTCCATTTACCACCAATTTTGTTCATGCAATGGGTAACAGGGCAATTGTAGGGGTTGAAGTCTTTGTTTTTACGGGCTTTTTCCATTAGTCTAAAAAAATGTACTATGATGTATTATGCTGACTACTTATATTATCAAGACAAAGGTAACATCTTTATTTATTCAAAAACTTTAAGCAGGAAGATCAACATCTTTCCTATTTTTTTGTGGGCAACCAATTATAAATAACAAGCGTATATGATAATGTACCGCCGGTATAAACCTCACAGGGTCAAAACGCTTGTAAATGAACATCTTCCGGTATTATGTTATTCGGCAAAATAATTTATTTTTGATGTTGCTTTGTGTGGGCTGATGTTAAACTTAAATATCCGTAGCTTTAATAAAATGGTAACCAATGGCAATTATAAAATATTGCTGTTTGCCTTATTGTTTATGGCGTTTAACAGGAGCTACGCGCAGGCGCCAAATATCAGCTATCTATCACCTCAAAAATATACTTATGCTGTTGGTACAGGTATTTCGCCATTAATACCTATAAATAAAGGTGGTGCGGTGCCGCCTGCTGCTTACGGGCAGGTTAGCACCTTTGCAGGCAGCGGGTCATCGGGTTCGGCAGACGGGCAGGGTACCGCGGCTGGTTTTAATGCTCCGAGGGGCATGACCGTTGATAATAATAACAATATTTATGTTGCCGACAGGGGCAATAATAAGATCAGGGAAATAACACCGCAGGGCCTGGTAAGCACCTATGCCGGAAGCGGCCTGATAGGTGAGATAAATGCTACAGGAAAAAATGCCAGTTTCACTACCCCAAGCGGAATAACGATTGATGCCTCAGGGAACATGTATGTGGCGGATGCGGGTAATCAGCTGATCAGGAAAATAACTCCCAATGGCGCGGTAAGCACCTATGCAGGCAGTGGTTTTGCCGGCACGAGCGACGGAACAAAATTTGCAAGTTTTGATTTCCCTAATGATGTGGTTGCCGATAATGCGGGGAATGTTTATGTTTCTGATTATAATAACGAAGAGATCCGGATGATAGCCCCTGGCGGCGTAGTTAGTACTTTGGCCGGGTATCCCAGTATCGGGTCAATAGATGGCACTGGCAGCGCTGCAAGGTTTTATAACCCCGGTGGTTTGGCGATTGATGCGGCAGGAAATATTTGTGTTACCGATATTGGTAATAATTTAATCAGAAAAGTAACGCCTGCCGGGGTAGTAACAACCTACGCAGGCAGCGGTTCCAGTGGCTTTGCAAATGGTACGGGTGCCGCTGCCGGCTTTAATTATCCGGCAAGTATAACTATCGACCAGCTTGGTAACCTGTACGTTGCTGATACTTTTAACGCGCTGATACGCAAAATAGACCCGGCGGGTGTTGTTACCACATTTGCAGGTATTGCCCAAACAACAGGCTTTACCAATGGTGACAGGCTATCGGCTACTTTTAACCAACCGTTTGGTATTGTGGCAGATAAAACCGGGGATCTGTATGTGGCGGATGCCGGAAACTTTGCCATCAGAAAAATTTCATTAACTGGTTATACCATTGATAAACCCCTGCCCGCAGGCCTTATTTTTAATGCTACAACGGGTACCATTAGCGGTACCCCAACTGAATCTTCACAGGCTACAGATTATACCATTACCGCTTATAACCTGATTGGCAGCAGCAGTACGGTGGTAAATATTGCTGTGAATGCCACAGCAGCAGTAAATAGCGCAGCGCCCAATATCACCTATCAAACCCCACAGGTATATACATTAAATATCGGCATAACACCACTGGCGCCAACCAATACCGGCGGTGCGGTGCCTGCAAATATCTACGGGCAGGTTAGCACAATTGCAGGTAACGGCAGTCAGGGTTCCGTTAACGGCCCGGCTGCTGCAAGCAGCTTTTCCTTTCCTTACGGCATAGTATTGGATGCCAATAACAATATTTATGTTGCCGATGTTAACAATAACCTGATCAGGAAAATAACACCTGCAGGGGTGGTAAGCACTTTTGCAGGCAGCGGTGCAACGGGTAATACAAACGGCACAGGTACAGCGGCAAGTTTTTTTGGGCCGTCGGGCTTGGCAATAGATAATGCGGGTAATATTTATGTTGCCGACCAGGGCAATAATATGATCAGGAAAATAACACCTGCGGGGCTGGTAAGCACATTGGCCGGCAGTGGCGCTTTAGGAGACGTTAATGGCGCGGCGGCCTCGGCCAGTTTCACCTATCCGCGTGGTATTGCTGTTGACAAACAAGGGGATGTATATATATCAGATTCAGATAATTTAATAAGGGAGATAAGCGCTGCAGGCATAGTAAGCACTTTTGCGGGCAGCGGTGCACCGGGTTCGGCCGATGGCCCTGGCAGTTCAGCTTCATTTAACCTCCCTGATGGATTGGCTATCGATGCTGATGGCAATATATATGTTGCTGATGAGGGGGGTAACAATATCAGGAAAATAACACCGGCAGGTGTTGTAAGTACTATTGCAGGTAATGGTCAATCGGGCAGTTCCAACGGTAACGGGCAGGCACTTACAGCAAGTTTTAATACACCACTTTGTGTAACGGTTGATCCTTGCGGGGATGTTTATGCCGGGGACGTTAGCGCCATACGGAAAATAACACCCTCGGGTACGATATCAACCCTGGCCGGAACACTGGGATCTACAGGCTCGGCAAACGGAATAAGACAAGCCGCCAGCTTTAACGGCCTATTTGGCCTGGCCTATGATCATAACGGCAATATGTATGTCGCTGATGGTGGCAACTTTTTGATCAGAAAAATAATAGCAACAGGGTATGATATTTCCGGAACCCTGCCCGCAGGCCTTAGCTTCGATCCGGCAACAGGCATCATCAGCGGTAAGCCAACGGTAATATCGCCCGCTACTGATTATACGGTAACAGCCTATAACGCGGCGGGCTGCAGTAGTACGGTAATTAATATTGCAGTAGTAGATGCCCTTACCATGCCGCCCATTCCTGATAAAACCATTTGTGATGCTGATTTTGACCCTGGGGCGGTTAGCCTTAGTGGCGCAATTACCTATACCAGCAGCAACCTGGCCGTTGCCACCATTGTTGCAGGCAAAATACACATAGTTGGCCCCGGCACATCAACCATCACCGCGAATGATGGCACAACAAGCCAGTCGCAGGTATTAACGGTTGAGCAGCCGGTAATACCAACTATAACTATAACCCCATCTGAATATAGTTCATGCGTTGGCTTATCACTCACGTATACCGCCACTATTACAAATGGTGGTATTAACCCCACCTATCAATGGAAGGTAAACGGACAACCTGCTGGTACAAACAGCAACACTTTTACCAGTACTACCCTGCAAACCGGCGATATGATCACGTGTACACTTACCAATAACAGCGATTGTACAACAGGGCCGGTTGTTTCAAATACAGCAAGCTTAACCGCCGATGCATATACTACGCCTACGGTAAGTATACAATCATCAGCTACAGGCGCTGTGGCCGCAGGTACGGCTATTACATTTACTGCTACGCCAACCTACCCGGGCTCGGCGCCATTATATCAATGGAGTGTAAACGGCAATGTTGTAGCTAATGATAGCCTGCCGGTTTTTACTACCACTTGCCTTAACAATGGGGATAACGTGAACTGCAGGCTTGCCAACCAGGGTGGCGCATGCCTTACCGCGTTATATGTCTATTCGAATTATATTACTGCAAATATTATCGATCCACCATCGCTTACTATAAGTGCTTCGGCCAACAACGTGTATGCAGGCACGGCGGTAACATTTACGGCCAGTGTGGCACATGGTACGGCATCATCGTACCAATGGCAAGTGAACAACAAAAACGCGGGCACTAACAGCGCCACATTTACCAGCAACACCTTAAAAAATGGCGATGTTGTTACCTGTAATATCACTACCGGCAACTGTATGACGCCGATTACCAGCAACCAAATTCAAATGACGGTGCTGCCGCCGCTTACCGTATTTATACCCAACACATTTACACCCAATGGCGATGGTATTAACGATCTGTGGGATATACCGGCGCTGATAAGCTACCCAAATTGTATGGTTGATGTTTACTCCCGTTATGGCGCGCTGATACTTCACTCCGTAGGCTACAGCAAGGCCTGGGATGGTACTTATAAGGGCAGTAAATTGCCTGTAGGCACTTATTATTATGTTATCGACCTTGGCAACAAAACGCCTAAACTGAGCGGCTATATAGCGCTTATTAAGTAACGCTGTTAATACTGGGCTTACACATTGCCCATCCTGCAAATAAAAATGAAATACCGCTTGCGGCTAATACTACGGCAATGCTTGTCCATTGCGTCTCGCTTTGGTAACTTGCAATAACCAGCGGGATATGCAGCACCAGGAACCACAGAAAGAACATGAGGCCCAGCAATATAGTTGATAAATGCATCAATTTTTGAATAACCAGGCTTATAGCCACCGCTAAAAAAGCAAGCCCGGCAAAATAGGCCCAAAATAAATGAAAAGGGATCCACGGGGTTACCAGCGTAGCAACAAATGCGGCATATTTAAAGTGGAGTATGGCAAACACCAGTAAAGCAATTGCAAAAATATACCGGGCGACTGCGCTGAGTTTAAACCTGTAGTTTTTTGCGGGATCGGTAACGCTTAACAGTATTAAGGCCCCGCTAAATAACATGGCCACCTCAAAGGTCGGCGTCCATTCGTTAGGGCTGTTATAAGTTTTAATTAACCGGGGCAAATGTAGCAGCAGGAAAAACAGCAGCCAGATAACAGCGGCCAGTAAAGCGCCCGGCGGGATGAATTTATTGGTGAGCATCATGATCCCTGCTACTATCATGGCTATGCCACTCAGGTAAACCAAAATAATTTTGCCCGAAAACAGTGCCGCTAAGGGCAATAAGCCGGTGGGGAAATTACCCGTTACCAAAATAACTATGCCGATGGCTAAAGTTGCTATGGCGAAAAATATCTTTCCAATAGTAAAGTAAATGTTATTACTCATGATACAGAAATTTAGGTATGGTTGTTTATTGGCGGGTTAGCATTAGCTGCTAATACTTTTTAAATATAAAAACTTATCAGGAATATGTAAAAGAGAAATTTTGTTATAACCCTGTTTTACAATTATTTCAGTATTTTTAGGCTTGATAAACCTTAAAGCAATGAAATATTTAAAAACCACATTTTTTAAAACAGCCATTATATTAACGGTTTTATGGCTTGGCGGCTGCGTGTATACCAATACCTATCAGCCCGAGCTTAACGCTAAGCAACAAACCATATTAGACAGTATCAACAGTAAATACGGTTTTGAGAATGTGTCCCTTTTAGGAAAAAAAACAAGCGGCAGCGGTGGCGACCATACCACTTTGACCATAAGGTTCACCAATGGAAAAAACATCCCTACAGATACTGCCCAAATGAAAGCGGCCGCGAGACAATTAGCCATACAGGTTAAAGGGGCGCTAAAAAATCCTAAGGAATTTGAAAGCTATACCGTGCTTTTTAACACAAGTGTAACAAATGGCGCTGTTACGACCAACAATTATGTGGGGTACGATTTTAAAGATGCAGAGTTGAAGTAGTTTAATTGTTAAGCATCAGCTCAGCCACTTCTTCGCCTACCAAACTGCCCATGGCCACGCCCATGCCATTGCAGCGTACCGCGCAAAATATGTTAGGTTCAATTTGCTTGACTATGGGGCTGATGTCCTCGCCAAAACCCATAATACCACTCCACCAGTAGTCGACACCAACATTTTGGCCGGGCAGGATCACATCATTCAGGTAAGTAATTAATTTTTGCTTTACGGTGTCGGTATGGCCAAATTCCCAGGTGGCCTCGGTTTCAAAATCGAGGTTGCGGCCACCGCCAAACAGTACGCGGTTATCAATATTTCTGAAATAATAATAGCCTTCATCAAAATGATAAGTGCCCTTTAGCTTTAACCCGGCGATAGGTTTGGTAACCAGCACCTGCCCCCTGCCCGGCACCACCTTTAAACCGGGGAATAGTTGGCTGGCAAAGGCATTGGTAGCCAGTATAACCTTACCCGTTTTAAAATTGCCCTGCGATGTTATCAAATGGATGCCGTCCGCCTGCCGCCCAACCCTTGTAATGGCGCAGGAATTTAAAACCGTTATGCCCGCATTGTAAACCTTATGCAGCAGGGCACGCATCATTTTGCCGGTGTTTATTTGCCCCTCGTATGGGTTATAGATCATGCGGCTAACGCCATCAAAACCAAACCCGGCAATTTTATCATTAGCTGATGAATAAATACCATCCCCGCCAATGGCCTGCTGTAATAGCTTGTTGAGGTAAGGGATGTTGCAGATGCATTCATCGGCACGCCCGGTTTCATCATCCATAAAAAGCTCGTAACCGCCATGCTGATAATAATCGATATTGGCATCGCCTAAATTTTCGCGAAGGCGCTGCAAACCCCGCCATTTGTAGTTAACCATGCGCGCTACTTCTTCTTCGGATGAGTTTTTTAAACTTTCTAACTGTTCCGATACCGTACCAAAACAGGCAAAACCGGCGTTTTTTGTGCTTGCCCCGGTAGGTAGAAAGCCCCGTTCCAAAACCAGGATATTTAATGCCGATTGTTGCTTTTTTAAATGCAGCGCGGCGCTAAGTCCCACCAGCCCGCTGCCAATGATGATCACATCGGCATGGTCGATAAACGAGGTACGCTCCCAGTATGAAAATTGAGTTGATGGTTCCACAGCTATTAGCTAATGATTTTAATGTGTGATCGGTGATACAATCAAATATCGGCAGAAAATTTTAATAAAGTGCTGACAGTGTTTTGTCAGCAGAGGGATATGTATTTATACGATTGATGAATAAATGACGCTTAATATTCTAATCGCATTCTAATCTAAACCTTCAAACATATCTATGGTCATAATGTTGTGTAACAAAACTCTTACAATTATGAAAAGGATAACAAAATTATGTTTACTAATAACGGCAATAGTATTTGCCGCTCCTAAAACTTATGCGCAAATAAGCATTGGCATAAGTATTACAGCCAACGTGGCGCCGCCTGCCTTACCGGTATATGTGCAGCCTGCCTGCCCTACCGATGGTTATTTGTGGGTACCGGGCTATTGGGCCTATGACAATGATAGCGCCGATTACTACTGGGTACCGGGCGTTTGGGTTGCCCCGCCAAATCCGGGTTTATTATGGACACCCGCTTATTGGGGATATTCCGGCGGATACTATGGTTTCCACTCAGGTTATTGGGGGCCGCACGTAGGCTTTTACGGCGGTATTAATTATGGAGGCGGTTACGGAGGTGTGGGATTTGGTGGCGGCCAGTGGTCGGGCGGATCATTCCGTTACAATACCGCGGTTGTTAACGTAAACACAACCGTAGTGCATAACACTTATGTTGACCGTACCGTGATAGTTAACAATACTACGCATACCAGCTTTAACGGCCCGGGTGGTGTTACCGCTAAGCCAAGGCCTGAAGAATTGGCGGCAATGAAAGAGCATCATACCCCACCAACCAGCCAACAGGCATCACATGAGCACACCGCAAGCCAGGACAAAAGCCAGTTTGCATCGGTTAATCATGGCAAACCTGCCGCTGTAGCTATGAATAAAGTAGGTGGCAGTCGTTTTACAGCACAGGGGGCCAAAGCCGCACCGCGTGCAAATACAAACAATGCCAACAAGCCAAAAACGGATGCTGCAAATGGAGGCAATAAACCTAATAACGCCGACAGGCCAAATGCTGCGCCAAAGGAAAATAAGCCAGCGACTGATAACGCAACGCACGATAATGCGCCTGCCAAACAGCCACAGCCTAATCAACCACATGCGCAGCCAAAAGCACAACCTCACAGGCAACAGGCACAACACAGGCCGGCTGCAAAGCCGCGCCCAGCTGCAAAGCCAGAGGAAAAGCACGAATAATATTTTAATACCCAGAAAAGCCCCCGCTTGTATTATGCAAGTGGGGCTTTTTGATTTTAACGGGTGAATAGAGTTTGTAATTTTGTTTGATAGCACTAAAAAGCAGGGAGAATCGCACGGGCCTTGGCTGGCAGCGCCTAATTCATCCTATATGGAGTGATCAGATAAAACTCGGGGATCTGTACATTAAATACAAAATTATCCATCAGGCGTATCATCTGGTATTCGCCTTTCATGCTGCCCATATCGGTTTTTAGGTTGCAGCCGGATACATATTCGTGTGCCTGGCCGGGTTCGATCAAAGGCTGCTGGCCAACTACGCCTTCGCCTTCTACCTCGCGCTTGGCGCCGTTAGAATCAAAAATATACCAGTGGCGGGCTAAAAGCTGCACGGCATAATCGCTTATATTTTCAATTTTTACCCGGTAAGCGAACATAAAGTGGTCGTTCGCCGGGTTGGAGTATTCCGGCTGATAGATCGTTTCCACTGAAACTTTAACACCGTCAGTAATAGTAGTAACCATTGATGCTTGTTAGTTTTATCAAATATAAAATTATATGTGCAAATTTTACGCCATCTCAGTGGCATAATTTTCATTTATTTGCGATAATAGCTCATTTAATTCTTCTAAAGTGCCCGCGGTAACCAGTTTCATGCGGTATTCTTTAAAATGATCTATCCCCTTAAAGTAATTTGAGTAATGCCTGCGCATCTCGAAAATACCCGTTTTTGGCCCTTTCCACTCGATAGATTTTTGCAAATGCGTGCGGCAGGCGTCAATCCGTTCGGTAATGGTGGGCTTATCCAAATGCTCGCCGGTTTTAAAATAATGCTTTATCTCGCGAAAGATCCAGGGATAGCCAATGGCGGCCCTGCCTATCATCATACCATCCACGCCAAATTCCATTCGCCAATCGGCAGCTTTCTCGGGCGAATCGATATCACCATTGCCAAAAATAGGGATCTGGATACGCGGGTTTTTCTTTATATCGCGTATCAAAGCCCAATCGGCAACGCCTTTGTACATTTGGGCACGGGTACGGCCATGTATGGTAAGCGCTTTTATGCCAACATCCTGCAAACGCTCGGCAACCTCGTACACATTTTTGGTATTATCGTCCCAGCCGAGGCGGGTTTTTACCGTTACGGGCAGGTGCGTGGCTTCAACCACGGCTTTGGTCATGGCTACCATCTTATCAATATCCTGTAACAAACTGGCCCCCGCGCCGCGGCAGGCCACGTTTTTAACCGGGCAGCCGTAATTGATGTCCATCAGGTCGGGCCCTGCAAGGCTGGCTATTTCGGTAGCTTCGCGCATGTGATCGATATCGCTGCCAAAAATTTGTATGCCTATAGGGCGTTCGTATTCAAAAATATCAAGTTTTTGGCGGCTTTTAGCAGCATCGCGTATCAATCCTTCGCTGCTGATAAACTCGGTGTACATCATATCGGCGCCATATTGCTTGCACACGTAACGGAAAGGCGGATCGCTCACATCTTCCATCGGCGCCAGTAATAGCGGGAATTCTCCTAAATCAATATTTCCAATTTGTACACTCATGCCTTATATTCGTTGCAAAAATACAAATTTTGCCCCGGATGATAAATATACCATATAAAGAGTTAGATAAGCGTGACAATCAGTCACATCCCGCAGTGCAGTTTTTGGAATTCACCGGCATTTTTATTGTTGTAATGATTCTGGGCAATTTAATAGGGGCTGGCATTATTTGGGTAGTGTACGGCTTAAAAACCCTGATGGCTTTTAGCAGCATGAACCTGAATGCGCCAAATTTTATGAGCGCGCTATGGATACTGCAATTTGTAGGTACAACCTTGCCCATATTTGTAACGCCGGTATTTTTTGCCTGGACAGTTGTGCGCGACCCTGCGGATTATCTTAAACCATCTTTCCGTTTTCCGTGGCTGCTGTTGGTGCTGGCTTTTGTGATCATGTTTGCTTCGGCACCGCTGATCGAGGTCTTATCAAACATCAATCAAAAAATGGTTTTGCCGCATTTTTTAAAATGGATGCGTGATAGTGAGGACAGCGCGCAAAAGATAACCGATGCCATGCTGCAAATGAAGAACGTTTGGGCTTTGATATTTGATGTGCTTTTTATTGGCCTGTTAACCGCCGTGGCCGAGGAATTTATGTTCAGGGGGGTGATACAAACCATTTTTGTCCGCTGGACGAAGAACGTTCATGCTGCGGTATGGATCACCGCTATATTATTCAGCGCGTTTCACATGGAGTTTTTTGGTTTTTTGCCCCGCCTGCTGCTGGGAGCGTTGTTTGGCTATATGGTGGCCTGGAGCGGCAGTATATGGCTGGCTGTTTGGGGCCATTTTATAAATAATGCTACCGATGTAGTAATGACCTATTTAACGCAACACAAAATAATAGGCATTAGTGTTAATGACGACCATGTATTTAATTATGCATGCTATATACTTAGCCCTATAATTGTTTTATTTTTGTTTTGGCTTTACCGAAGAGTTGCACTTAAAAAACAACCGGCACTACAGTAATGGAAAAAAACTGGGTCATGGTTTATAAATCAACCAATTTTTATCAATCGGAAATTGTGAAGCAAATGCTTATGCAAAATGATGTGGAAGCCGTTTTGCTCAATAAACAGGATTCATCGTACCTTAACTTTGGCAATGTTGAAGTATATGTTCACCGGGAGGATTTTGATAATGCCATTGAACTGCTCATCCTCAATCAAATAGATATATGAAAACACGCGCTATAACAGGTTTCTTTTTTATTATAGTGATGCTGGCATCGGTACTGCTGGGGCATTATGTGTTTGGCGCTTTTTACCTGGTGCTGAGCTTGCTTTGCTTACGCGAGTTTTATTCGCTTATTGCACAAACCGGCATAGCGCCAAACCAATCGGCGGGGATGGTTAACGGCCTATACATTTACGTGATTTTTGCGTTGATAACCGCTGATGACAATTCATCCTATCATAAGATCCTGTTTTTGCTTACGCTTACCTTAAGCGCGGTATTTGTACAGGAGCTTTTCAAAAAATCGGCTGCGCCGTTTACCAATATCGCTTATACTTTTTTAGGGTTGATACTGATAATTTTACCATTTACCTTTTTTCATGCGTTGGCTTATGTGCAGGGAACCTTCAATTTTCATTTCCCGCTGGCGTTTTTGCTGATGCTGTGGGCCAATGATACCGGCGCTTATTTGGTAGGTGTAAAGTTTGGCCGTACCAAACTATTTGAACGCCATTCGCCTAAAAAAACCTGGGAAGGTTTTATTGGCGGCGTACTTATCACTATTGGTGCCGCCACCATCATCAGCCACTATTTTATGGAGCTGACCTGGCAGCAATGGGCATCGATAGCGGTATTTATATCAGTTTTTGGCACTACCGGCGACCTGATAGAATCCATGTTCAAACGCAGCATCAATGTTAAAGATTCGGGCGGCATATTACCCGGCCACGGCGGCTTGCTCGATAGGTTCGACGGATTATTTTTAGCCGTTCCGGTGGTATATACTTACCTGTACTTAATTTCAAATTAGTAGTTTTGCACAATTATTGTGCGTTATAAGCATATAAATAAACATAAAATAACACAACATGACCATCCATAAAGAGGGATACACCTCCATAGCTTTAACCGTACTGTTCATATTTGTTTTGAACGCGGTGATACAGTTTTATTATCCGCAGGCCTATACGCTAAAATGGATCATATATATTGCATCGGCACTGTTATTTTTAATCATACTACAGTTTTTCCGTAGTCCGCATTTTAAAATTAACCAGGATGAAACCCAGGTGCTTTGCCCTGCCGATGGGAAGGTGGTTGTGATAGAGGAAACTACAGAAACCGAATATTTAAAAGATAAACGCATACAGGTATCGGTATTCATGTCCCCCATTAATGTGCATGTTAACCGCAACCCCATAACAGGCGTGGTGAAGTATTTTAAATACCACCCGGGCAAATACCTGGTGGCATGGCATCCGAAATCATCTACAGAAAATGAGCGCACCACGGTGGTTACTGAAAACAGCGCGGGTGTGCCTGTATTGTTCAGGCAAATTGCTGGCGCGCTGGCCCGCCGCATAGTTTGGTATGTAAAAGAAGGCGACGAGGTAAAACAAGGCGACCAGTTTGGCTTTATAAAATTTGGGTCGAGAGTGGATATTTACTTACCGCTGGGCACAACCATTAAAGTTGCCATTGGCGATGTTGTAAAAGGCGGCAGAACAGTATTGGCTGAATTAGCCCCCCAGGCACCCAAAAAGGAAGTAAAAGTTGAAACAGCTGAACCTGCTGACCAAACGCTGATAGCCGCAACAGATGTACCTGTAAAGCCTGTGAAAGTAGTTAAGAAGAAAAAATAGAAACACAATACTTATCTTTTTTATACAGACGCAAAGTATTGCGTCTCTACGGATAAAAAAAGCCCGCTATTTAGCGAGCTTTTTTTACAATATTATCACCATAACCTATTGTTTGTGTCCTCACAAACAATCCGATGCTTGCATGACTATTGCTGTTTGTGGGGACACAAACAGGGGGGATGAGAATTCTGCAATGCAGGATATCATCGGTACCACAACAAAAAGCCTCTCCGGGATTTCCGAAGAGGCTCTTTTATATTTTTATATATCTCCCCCTTAGGGGTAAGGGTATTAAACTCTTTTTGATTTGATACGGGCTGCTTTACCTGTAAGGGCGCGCAGATAGTATAATTTTGAGCGACGTACTTTACCGTGGCTGTTAACCTCAACCTTATCAATATTTGGTGAGTTGATAGGAAAAATACGCTCAACACCTATGCCGTTTGAAATTTTACGAACGGTAAATGTTTCAGATACACCAACACTGTTGCGTTGTATAACAACACCCTGGTAAATCTGGATACGTTCTTTATTACCTTCCCTTATTTTATAATGTACGCTTACAGTATCACCAGCTTTAAACGCGGGAAATGTGTTTACTGTTACTGTTTGCTCTTCTACAAATTTTACTAAATCCATGATTTTAAGCTCTAAAAGCGATTTTTAACCCGTAAAAATCGGATTGCAATTATAGGGATTATTTTTTAAAATAAAAAGTGCGATTTGAAAATTTATCAATTTTGAAAATATCATGAGGGTATAAGATAATTTTAAACCCTCACCGGCTCCAAAATCCCGCTTAATAATTCCATCGCCTGGTTTATAGTGCCAACGCCTTCAATGCTCAGGCGCAGCGTGTTTTTCACCTCTTTTAAATTACACCTGCGCGGGTTAGCCTGTACAAAAGTTAGCACCTGCCTGAAAACATCTGTTTCAAAGTATGGCGATTGCTGGTTGGTAATGAAATAGCCGCGCAGCACACCTTTTTTAAGCGAGATCTTCTCGAAGCCGATGGCTTTGCCCAGCCATTGCAGACGCATGGTGTTCAGCAGGTCGTTCACTTGTGGGGGTATAGGGCCAAACCTGTCGTGCAGTTGTTGTTGGAAAGCGTCCAGTTCTACCTCGTTTTCCAGTTTGGAAAGTTCCGAATATAAATTGTAGCGTTCCGACAGGCTGGTTACATATTCGTTGGGTATCAGTATTTCCAGATCGGTATCTATTTGTGTAAAGGCGATAAAAGGCCGGGGCTTATCATCAGGGAATACACCTTTAAACTCATCTTCTTTTAGTTCCTGTATGGCTTCATCCAATATCTTATGATACATTTCGAAACCAATTTCGGCAATAAACCCACTTTGTTCGGCGCCAAGCAGGTTACCGCTACCGCGGATGTCGAGATCGCGCATGGCAACGTTAAAGCCGCTGCCGAGGTCGCTAAATTCCTCAATCGCACTCAGGCGCTTGCGGGCCTCGTTAGTTAGGGTTGATAACGGCGGGCTCAGCAAATAACAATATGCCTTTTTATTGCTCCGGCCTACTCGTCCGCGCATCTGGTGCAGGTCGCTCAGGCCAAACATGTGGGCGTGATTGATGATGATGGTATTGGCATTGGGAATATCCAAACCCGCCTCGATAATAGTAGTAGCTACCAGCACATCGTACTCACCGTTCACAAATTTCAGCATCACATCCTCCAAAGCATCACCTTCTAATTGACCGTGGGCTATACCTACACGTGCTTTTGGCACCAGTTTATGTATCATGCCACCTAATTGCGGCAGGTCGTTAACACGGTTATGGATAAAAAATACCTGCCCGCCACGGTCTATTTCGGTTTCAACAGCTTCTTTTATCAGCTTATCATTAAATACATGCAGTTCGGTAACTACAGGCTGCCGGTTTGGCGGTGGGGTAGATATGATGGAAAGATCACGCGCGCCCATCAATGAAAAATGCAGGGTACGAGGGATAGGTGTTGCGGTAAGCGTAAGCGTATCTACATTGGCGCGCATTTGCTTTAACTTTTCCTTGGTGCTTACACCAAACTTCTGTTCCTCATCAATGATCATCAACCCCAGGTCCTTAAACTTAACATCCTTGCTCACCAGGCGGTGCGTGCCGATGATGATATCCACCTTGCCATCCTTTAGTTTTTCTAAAGTATCCTTTATCTGCCTGCTGCTTTTAAAGCGGTTCACATAATCGATATTACAAGGGAAGCCCTTTAAACGATCCGAGAACGTTTTGTAATGCTGGGCGGCCAATATGGTGGTGGGCACTAAAATAGCTACCTGCTTGCTATCGGCAACGGCTTTAAAGGCGGCGCGGATAGCTACCTCAGTTTTGCCAAAGCCCACATCCCCGCAAATGAGCCTGTCCATCGGGTGTGGCGATTCCATATCCTTTTTGAAATCGCTGGTGGCTTTTTCCTGGTCGGGCGTGTCCTCGTAAATAAAGGATGCTTCCAATTCGGTTTGTAAATAGCTATCGGGCGAAAAGGCGTTGCCCTGTTGCGCCTTACGCACGGCGTAAAGTTTGATCAGGTCGCGGGCGATGTCCTTAACTTTTTTTTTTGTGGTTTTCTTGAGGCGCTCCCAGGTATCGGTGCCCAGTTTGTTCATCTTGGGGATAGCGCCTTCTTTACCGCTGTATTTTGATATGCGGTTAAGCGAGTTGATGTTTACATACAGCAAGTCATTATCAGCATAAAGCAGCCGTATCATTTCCTGCATTTTGCCGTTTACCTCAATCTTTTCGAGGCCGTTGTATTTGCCTATGCCGTGGTCGATATGGGTTACATAATCGCCCGGTTTAAGCTCGCGCAACTCCTTAAGGGTGATGGCTTGCGAGCGCTGGTAACCCTTTTTAAGCTTATATTTATAATATCGGTCAAATATCTGGTGATCGGTATAGCAGGCCAATTTTTGTTCCCTGTCAACAAAGCCCTCACGTATGGAAATGCTTACCGGGGTAAACTTTACGGTTTTGTCAAGGTCATCCAATATGGCATAAAGCCGCTCTACCTGCCGGGCAGAATCAGTAAGGATATAGTTTTCTATTTTATCGGCTTCGTTATTTTTAAAGTTATGAATCAGCAGGCTAAAATCCTTGTTAAAAGATGGCTGCGGGCGCATGTCAAAGTTAACGGTGGCATCGGGCTGGTAAAAAAACTGCTTGCCAAATTCAATGATCGGGAAATCGTGCAGCTGGTCGGCGATGAGTTTTTCATCGGTAAAACCAAATTTTGGGTCTATCCAATCGGGGTTCTGGTTTTTTTCATCTGCCGATAGCGCTTTCCACAAAGTGGTGGCTTTTTTGAAGCCCGATTGTATAACATCCAGGGTAAATTGCACATCCTTTATCCATACCTGTGTACCGGCATCCACATATTCCAGTAGTGAAATATTGCTTTCGGTTAAAAATTTCGATTGCACATTAGGTACTATGGTGATGCTTTTAACCTGCTCAACAGATAGCTGGCTCTCGATCTCGAAGGTGCGGATAGATTCTATCAGATCGCCAAAAAATTCAACCCGGTAAGGCAGCTCATGCGAAAAGGAAAAAATATCAACTATGCCCCCGCGCACAGAGAACTGCCCCGGCTCGTACACAAAATCAACCCTGTCGAAATCATACTCCACCAAAAACTCGTTGATAAAATCAATGCTGAGCTTATTATTTACGGATATTTCAAGGGTGTTTTTTTCAAGCGATGCGCGGTCTATCACCTTTTCGGCAAGCGCTTCGGGGTAGGTAACTACCAGCTGCCCAAATTCTGATGAGTGGTTAAGCTCATTCAATACCTCGGCGCGGGCCAAAACATTGCTGCTATCGGGCTGGGTAAATTCAAAAGGCTTGCGGTATGATGATGGGAAAAGTAAAACTTCCTTGCCGGTAAGATTTTCCAGGTCGGCCTGAAAATACCCGGCTTCCTCACGCTCGGGCAGCACAAATATCATGTGCTTATGCTGCAAAAAATACAAAGCTACCGCCATGGCCGAATCACTCGATCCGACTAAACCACGTAACTGAATCCTGGGGCTTTTGCCAGCATTTAAGGCTTGCGCCAATGCTTTTATCCGTTCATCAGCTTTATATCTTTCTAATATATCACGGATGTTCAAAACGCTGCGAATATACGCAAAAAAGGCGTTTTAATTGAATTGCGGCGAATTGTGATTAATTATAAAACAATATTGCGCTTTAATCACTTTTTAATAATAGCTTTAAAGTACAATTAGTACTTAAGCCAAATTATTAAACCAAAATACTATTACAATGAAGAATGGAATTATAACAGGACTTATTATTGGAGTTTTAAGCGGTGCGTGGCTATTTATCATGCATATTGCAGGTTATGACCTTGTGATGGATAAGGTTTCGCCATTTGAATACGTATCTGTAATTATACCGGTAGCGGGTTTATACTTTGGCATCAGAAGCTACAGGAATACCGATTGTGGTGGGAAAATGGGCTTTTTAGAAGCTTTGATACAGAGTTTTAAGATATTGGTGTTGGCTGGCATTATAGCCATTTTTGGGGCTATTTTGTATATAAGTTATGTTGATGCCGGTAATAAGGCTGGTACAGGCATGAACAATATCAGCGATTTCTCGGGCCGGATGTTTGCAGCTTTGCTAATTGGTTTGTTAAGCGCTTTAGCCGTATCTTTAATACTTACCACCAAATCAAACAAAGTTGATTAAAACCTTTTTCCTGAAATATTTTGAGTTAACCTTCTGGATAGCCGCGTTAATAGCCTTAGGCATCAGCAATCCTTCAGCAGCAACACATTTTATCCTATGTCCTTTAAAACTTATGGGCATTACCTGGTGCCCGGGCTGCGGGCTGGGGCATTCCATAGCGTTTTTATTGCATGGCGATATTATTAATTCATTGCACGCACACTGGCTGGGCATACCAGCCTTGCTAATTATAGCACACAGGATTTACCTGTTAATTAAACGGCAGATTATTGCACCGGAGTTAAAATTTAGCAGGGGAACCGCTGATTTTAGTGATTAACGGATTTGTTTGATTCAGTTTGATTTTAGCTATGATCATCCGCTAAATCCACAGATCAGTAAAATCAGAGATTCAGGCCAAATTGCCAAACTATTTTCACCGCCATAATCCACCACCTTACCGACTTATTTAAAATCTCTGCCAGTTTTGCATTGCTAAATTTTTACTTCTATCTTAGTTTTATGGCATAATTTAAAAACACACCTTAAATCTAAAAACACGATGGATCCATATCAAAATGCTTATTTGTCATTCCCGGGCATTTCACCCGAAGAGTTCGGCTTTCTTCAACAAGCAACAAATGACCTGAACGACGAGCAGAAAAAACATTTCTACATGATTTATTCGGGCAAACGCAAAAGCCCGCAGGATATGCTTATTTTTTGCATCATCGGATGGTTTATACCCGGTTTTCAACGTTTTATGGTAGGGCAGGTTGGCATGGGGCTTTTGTATTTCTTCACACTGGGCCTGTGTTTTATCGGGACGATAGTTGATTTGGTTAACCACGCCTCGCTGGCTTTGGAATTTAATAAAAAAATGGCTTTTGAAAGCTTCCAGATAGTTAAAATGGGTAATGGGTATATGGTTGGGTAATTGATTGGGATTGGCAAACGAGTTATTATGCTAATCCCAATTATATTATTTCCATAAATCTTCCGTTTTTATAGCCTTAAAATTCCCGGCTTTAAAATCTTCATTACTGCGTTTAATCTTCTCAACGAAGTCAGGGTTATACGGCGATTTCTCTTCCTCAAAACGAATTTTTAACGCTTTCATAAAAGCCTTTAATGCAGCTAATTTTTCTTTGTTTTCGGGATGTGCGATCAATGTTCCCATAATTCAAATTTACAATTTTATTTTTTCTTATATATGTATGAATTTTGATATCGCCTAAATGAGTTTTTGGAAAAGGAAAGAACAAGTTGATGTTAACAAACCGGTAGTTAACCCGGGTTTGAAAAATGCTTTTAAAAAGTTTAATTCAAATAAATCTGAAAAAACATTAGAAGCTGTTAAACACGAAATTAAAGCCGCAACTTTTCTTGTCTTAATTAATACAAGTGAAATAAATTATACTAAATCAGGAGACAACGAAAAGACAACCGTAGAAAAAGGGAGTAAAATAAAATTTCTAAATGTTTTTGATGAAAATAATAACTCATTCTTGCCAATATTTACAGATTGGAAAGAAATAGATTTATGGTTGAAAAACAAAGAAAATGTAGCCGGCTGGATGATGGCAGCGGATGATGTTTTTGCAGTTGTGCGTAGCGGTAGTTATAAAGGCTTAGTCATAAATCTTTGTACCGATAAATGGGAAATGACTAAAGATCAAATCAACGTTTTTATAGAAGAAACCAAAAATTAGCTGCTTATATTACTCACCATTTCTAATTATCTAACTAACTTCGGCTAATGAAATTATCGCTCCTTACCGATTACCTCGAAAGCCTGGCACCGCTGGCCTACCAGGAAGATTATGATAACGCGGGCCTGATCGTAGGCAAGCCCGAGCAGGAAGTTTACCAGGCGCTGGTATCGCTTGATTGTACCGAGGCTGTTGTTGACGAGGCCATCGCCAATAATTGCCAGGTGATCATTTCGCACCACCCCATTGTTTTTCGCGGCCTTAAAAAGTTTAATGGCAAAACCTATGTGGAGCGCGTAGTGGAAAAGGCCATCCGCCATAACATTGCCTTATATGCCATCCATACCAACCTTGATAATGTAATTACCGGCGTAAATCATCGCATTTGCGAAACCCTGGGGCTTAAAAATACCCGCATACTGGTACCCAAGCAGCATTTATTAAAAAAACTGGTTACCTATGTTCCCACAGCGCAGGCCGAGCAGGTGCGGAATGCCCTGTTCCATGCCGGGGCGGGCAATATTGGTAATTACAGCGAAGCCAGTTTTAATGCCGAAGGCACCGGATCTTTTAAAGGGAATGAATATACCGACCCATACGTAGGTGAACCCGGCATCCGCCATATCGAAAACGAGGTAAGGATAGAGGTGATATACCCCGCCAATTTGGAAAGTAAAATATTAATGTCGCTGGTTTTGGCACACCCGTATGAAGAAGTTGCCTACGATCTGTACAGCCTAACCAACCCTAACCAGCAGGTAGGCGCCGGGATGATAGGCGAGTTGGAAATGCCCATAAACGAAGAGGCATTTTTAAGTTTTGTAAAAGAGAAAATGCAGGCACATGTAATAAGGCATACAGCTTTTACCGGCAAGCATATTAAAAAAGTGGCCGTGTGCGGCGGGGCTGGCGGCTTTTTATTAAAGCAGGCCATAGCTGCCGGGGCCGATATTTTTATTACTGCCGACTATAAATACCACGAGTTTTTTGATGCCGAAGGCAAGCTGATGATAGCCGACATAGGCCACTATGAAAGCGAACAATTTACACAACAATTTTTGTATGAAATAATTAGAAAAAAATTTCCTACCTTTGCCGTCCGTTTAACAGACATAAATACAAACCCCGTCAAATATTATATTTAATGGAACAAACCGTAGAACAAAAGCTGAAAGCTTTATACGAACTACAAACCATCCACACTAAAATTGATAAGATTCGCCAGGTTAGAGGTGAATTGCCAATGGAAGTTGCCGATCTGGAAGATGATGTAGCAGGGCTTGAAACCCGTATTCAGAAGATCAAAGGTGAGCTGGATGATTTGGAAGATGATATAGTTACCCGTAAAAATTTGATAAAAGACTCACAGTCGAACATCAAAAAGTACGAAACCCAACTAAACGAGGTTAAAAATAACCGCGAGTATGATGCTATTTCGAAAGAGATAGAGATACAGGGCTTAGACATACAGGTAAGCGAGAAAAAAATACGTGAATTTGGTTTTGAAATTGTTACCAAAACCCAGGTTTACGAAAAAGCACTTGCCGATCTGGAAGCGCGCAAAAGCGACCTTGATGCCAAGAAAGACGAATTAGGTACCATTACTGCCGAAACACAAAAGGAAGAGAATGACCTAACCGCACAGGCAGAAAAAGCAACAAGCGGCATTGAAGAGCGTTTATTAATTGCCTACAAACGCCTGCGTGGCAACGCCAAGAATGGTTTGGCAGTGGTTACTATCCAGCGCGATTCATGCTCAGGATGTTTTAACCAGATCCCTCCTCAACGCCAGTCGGATATCCGTCAGCGTAAAAAGATAATCGTTTGCGAACATTGTGGCCGTATATTGGTTGATGAGCAAATGGCCATGGATGCTGAAGGCGTAACAGCTTAGCCCCCGGCCCCCTGAAGGGGGAGGAATATAAAATTTTTGAAAGGCGCTTTTTGAGCGCCTTTTTTAGTTTAGTTGGGTTTTTTATGAATGCAAATCTTTAACTTGTATATTCATAAATATCTAAAACGAAAAATTATGCAGCGCAGATTTTATATGTTGCTTATCATATTCCCTTTGCTATCCGGCTGCTTAAATAATAAAAAGCCAGCAGATAGCACAAAAGCTGTTTTTATTCACAGAATATGGGAATTTAAGGGAATTGATACCGCTTCGATGCCCAATAATTCCGGCTCGGTATGGATAGGGAGAAATCAACTCGACCTTACCAATAAGGATACTTTACGCTTTAGCTATCAAAGCAATAAGAATGGCTCTACTTCCTATCCCTACAGCATAAGGCATGATACTATTTTTGTGCAAAATAAAGCAAGCTACAAAATTTTGAAACTGACGGCCAATGAATTGGATTTAGGTGTTGCCTTTAAGGCTGATAAATCCTTAATTGTTATGATCTATAAGGTAAAGTGATGATGTTAAAATCCCGCATCCTATATTTTATCCTCATCATCTTCACCATCATCATAGGTTTGCTTTCCCGGCACTACACGGTTATTCCATTATTCATAGGCGATGTATTGTGGGCTTTGATGGTTTACTTCATATTCCGTTTTTTGTTTATTAGGGCTGCTATTAAACGGATCGTCGCGTACAGCTTATTATTTTGCTACGCGATAGAGTTTAGCCAACTTTACAAAGCGCCGTGGATTGATAGTCTTAGGCATACCCTTTTTGGCCGCTTGGTTTTGGGCGATACTTTTTTATGGGGTGATCTCCTGTCGTATACTGTCGGGATTGTTATTGGGGTATTGATTGAACGATTTTTGAACTGCGCACTCAAAACTTTCTTGTCATCCTGAGTGCAACGAAGGATCTATTTTACGAGCTATGGTCTACGCAATGCTCAGGAGAACACGGATAGATCCTTCGTTGCACTCAGGATGACAAATTGGTTTTAATAAACTTAAAACATACTCGTCTGCTTCCCACCCCTTGGCACAAACAAGGTATAATCAAAGGGCGGCATTTCACGCCCTGCCAAAAAGCGGTTACAGGCCATACGGAACATTTGGTGTATCGACTCGGCAACAGGCCCTTCGCCGCTCATGCGGCGGCCAAACTCACTATCATTAAGCTTGCCATCGTGGCATTCCTTTATCATGCTCAGCACTTTCTCGGCCCTGTCAGGGAAGGCTTTGTGTATCCAGTCGCTGAATATCTCGGCTATGCTACCGTTAAGCCTTACAATGGTAAAACCTGCTGCTAAAGCGCCCCTGTCGGCTGCAGCTTTGATAATATTGGGCACTTCACTGCTGTTTAATCCGGGGATGATCGGCGCGGCCATCACTCTGACAGGTACACCCTGTTCTGTTAATTTTTGAATAACCGCCAGCCTGCCCGTGGCAGTTACGGTACGTGGCTCAAGCTTTTGCCTTAGCTGCTCGTTTAGCGAGGTGAGCGATACATTTACATGTACCAGGTTAAGGGTGGCTAATTCGCTCAATATATCCAGGTCGCGCAGTATTACATTGTTTTTGGTGATGATGCTTACGGGGTTTTTATATTGCAGAAAGATCTGTAATAACGACCGGGTTATTTTTAGCCTGCGCTCCATAGGCTGGTAGCAATCTGTATTGCCTGATAGCAGGATGCATACGGGTTTATAATTTTTTTTATTAAAGTATTGTTCCAGCAGTTCGGCGGCGTTACGCTTTACAATAATTTTACGTTCAAAATCAAGCCCGGCGCTAAAGCCATAATATTCGTGCGTATTACGGGCATAGCAATATATGCAACCATGCTCGCAGCCCTGGTAGGGGTTTATGGAAAACATGTGGCTCAGGTCGGGGCTGTTTGATTCGCTTACTATCTTTTTGGGGTTCTCTTCAAAAATTTGTGTGGCGCTATTTTCCAGCAGGGGTTCATCCAGCCCCTCAATATGTTCCAGCACATATTTGCTTTTCAGAAATTTGTTGTGGGTGTTTACCTGTGCCCCGCGGCCCTTAAAAAACTCGTCATTATCTGCATGTGCCATAATGCAAATTTGCTAATATAATTAGCAAAATCACAATTCTATCAATTTATTTTTTATGGCATAAAGCACCAGGCCTACGCGGCTTTTTATCTGCAATTTTTCGAATAACTGGTCGCGGTAACCATCAACGGTGCGTGCGCTGATGCACATTTGGTCGGCTATCTCTTTATAGGTGAGCTCTGATCCGGCCAGTTTTAAAAATTCAAGCTCGCGTGTATTTAGTTTGACCTGCTCGGCCTGGTGATGGAAATTTTGTACCAAATGCCGGGTAACAAAATCGGGGTAATACACTTCGCCTTGCGATACCCGTTGCAAAGCCTGTTCAAATTCATAAGGTTCGGCATCTTTAAGCAAATAACCCTTCACACCCAATTTAACCATTTGCAATACTTTTTCGGCATCCTCAAACATCGATAAAACGATGATACATATATCGGGATAATTGCTGCGCAGCCATTGTGCTGTTTCAATGCCATCTTTTTTAGGCATGTTAATATCAAGCAGCAAAATATCAGGCTTAACTTTCGGGGTGAGTTTGCGGGCAAGCTCTTCGCCATCACCGGCCTCAAAAAGTATTTTATATTGCGGGAGTTTATTGATAAGTGAGGCTATGCCACTCCTGAAAAGGCGGTGGTCATCAACCAAAACGATTTGTAGTGGTACCATCATCGTATAATTGCAGTTCAAAAGGGTTTAGGGTAACCTTAATACAACATCCTTTACCGGGCAAGCTGTTAATAATTGCTACAGCGCCAATCAAGGCTGCTCTATTTTCTATATTTCTCAAACCCGATCCCCTGTTGCTAATTAAATCGGGTGAGAAACCTGCACCATCATCTTCGAGTGTTAAATTAAATAATAGTTGAGAATATTGCAAGTTGATTTTCAAATGTTTAGCCCCGGAGTGCTTTAATGTATTATTTAAAGCTTCCTGGTATATGCGAAACAGCACCAGCTCGCGTTGTTCGCCCAAACTGCAAGGCTCGCCGGTTATAAATATTTCTGCATTTATTAAGCCGCTGTTGTTGATCCTTTCTACTTCAATTTCAATGGTTTTTACCAGGCCCAGCTGTGCAATGTGTTCAAAACTGAGGCTTTTTGATAGGTTACGCAGATCATTTATAGTTTGTGCGATAAGCTCGCGGTTCTCACTTATCTTGCTTTTAATATTTTCATCAGCGCCTTCTATCATGCCCAGGTTTAGCTTTACAAATGACAGTACCTGGGTAATATTATCATGTATTTCGCGGCTGATGTTGGTAAGGGTTTGTTCCTGCACTTCCATCTGCGTTTTAAGAAGTTCTTGTTGAAAAGCTGTGCGAAGGTTCTGCTTTTCTTCGATATGCCGCTTTTTGCGGCGGTTATAAATAAATATATATAGCAACAGAAAAACAGGCGCTATTAAAAAAATAAGTGTTGTAACAATAACTAAGCTTTTAATGTCGGTGTTAGCCATTTTTTGCAGATAAATGAGTAGCTCCAAAAACCATAAAGTATGATGTCCAATATAATATTGATGAAATAAGTTAAATTATGGTCGGCGACAACTATTGGAGTTAATTGCTCACGAAATAAATTAACTGCTGTGCTGCCAAAATAAAAAAGCAACGAGCCTGATACCCACCAAAAATTTGCCGAATATTTTAGTACGATATACTCATCATTGTTTAATAATAAATAAAAATAGTAAAAGCAATATATAACAAACAATACGCACATTGAGCTATAGGTAAGTTCATTAATAATAAAAAAACCATGGCTTATAATATCATAAGCATAAATTATAAACAGCGCTATTAAACCGCCTGTAATTATGGCTTTGCTTTTGATGAACTTGTTAAATAAATGCATAAAAACAAGGCTGTTAAACAAAATCTGGACTATCAGTAAAATATTATAAGGCCATTGGTTTGGGTGATGCAACCTTTTTAAATAGATACCGGTAAATTCAGTTGCACAGGTGATGAACAGATAAGGGATAAAAAATTTCCAAACAGGCTTTATGTTTCCCGACAGGCAAATTACTGCTATCAGGAAACATAATATTTCGGCACCTGTATTAAAAGTTATGTATTTTAACATCTGGTTTTACCTGTTTTGTTACTGTTTACAATTAGACGGGCAAAGCTCACCATCATCCTCTCCACCGGGCGTGCCGCCATCATCGCCCCCACGCGGGTTAACCTTATTCCATCCTATGCGTTTAATGTATTTTTGAAAATATTCCTGGGTTGTTTTACAATCAAAATAATCATCATGGGCATTTGCATCTGTCTTGTCGGGCCGGGTAGTAACCCATATAAAGGCGTCTTTTGAGGCATACTTGTCTGCCTTGCCTTTAAATTTAACGGGATGCCTGGCGAAATAGATCCGTAGTCCGTCATGTTCAGGGTCTGTTGCTAAATCTTTAATCAAATCATAGTCAAACCATTCGCTTGTGGTTACAATAGGATGTTGGCCAAAGTGCGAAACCATATTATGAGCTTTGCGCTGGGTTATATAATGTGGCTTGTTAGTATCACAAGGTGGGGTAGTATCACAACCTATACATATATTGTATAAGTTTTGCCCTTTGTTTTTAAGTATATTCCTGGGAGAACACTGGCCGCGTATGGAATCTAAATTACTAAAAAGGATATCTTTTTTCGAGTGCGCATAATAATCAAGATGGTATGCCTTAGAAGGCACAGAATCGGGCGCCGGGCCATCATTTTTTGTAGAAACTAAGATTATTGAATTATTAAGACAGCCCTTTTTTACTGTTGTATCGCTCACAAAATAAATACGTATCCCATCGGTGAAGCCTTTTTGGCCGGGCCCTATATTATATTGACTTGTTTCTAAGGCCCTTTCTGCGGTTAACAGATCGTACATGCGGCTGATAGCTGTCCTACTAAACCAAAAAGTTTCGCGGGCCGGTCTTTTATCTTGCTCGTGGTATGTTAAAAACCAGTTTTTCATTTTCGAGGCATCTGTTGAATCTACACCGTTCAACGTAATTTGATAATTAACAGAATCCGTACTTTTTAGACTGCTTCTTAACACCGCATCGGGTGGCAAGGTGGTATTGCAGGGGACGCAACATGTGCTGAGCCTTGTGCAAATACAAGTTAAGAGTATTAATTTTTTCATGATTTTTAGTTTAAGGTTTTACAAAGTTTATTAACCGAAAGTACAATACTGCTTTTTTATTCACACCCCGTGTTTTCACGGTATTTTTAGGGCTAATTGATCATGCATGCGGCAATCATTAGCACTATCATTGTAAATAAATATTAAGCGTAACAATGTGTTATTTTTAGTGTTAATTAGCCATGCGCAAATTTCTTCAACGCTTATTAACCAAACCCGTAGTTAACCTGGCTAACACACTTTCGTCGAGGCCGGATAGAAAGCGGGTTGATAAGGCTTTAAGTGAACTATACCAACCCCGGTAAAAAAGGGTTGGTGGTGCCTTTTGAGCTGAATGCAGGTAAATTCATCATCCTTTCCGATCAGCATAAGGGCGCGCGCGATGGTTCGGATGTGTTTGCCAAGGCCGAGAAAAATTACATCGCTGCACTTGATCATTACGAGCACGAAAAATTCTTTTATATAAACCTTGGCGATAGCGAGGAGCTTTGGGAAAACCTGTTCATCACCGTAAAAAGGCATAATAAAGCTACTTTTAAAAAAGAGCGTATGTTTCTGAAACGCAAAGCCTTCATCAAAATATTCGGCAACCACGACCTGTACTGGGACAACGACCCTTTAGCGCCAGTTAGCCTGATGCAGCTATATGGTCAAAAGGTAAAAATATACGAGGGTGTAATATTGCAAACCCTTGTACATAACAAAACGCTTTCTATTTACATGACGCACGGCCACCAGGGCGACCTGCAAAGTGATGGCAACTGGTTTAGCAAATGGTTTGTATCTGATATATGGGCGCCGTTTCAATCGTACCTGCGCATCAACCCCAATACACCTGCTAATAATGATGAGCTGAAAACAGCGCATAACAAAATGATGTACCAATGGAGCTCGAAACGGAAGCATACATTGCTGATAACCGGGCATACGCACCAACCGGTTTTTAAATCGTTAACACACCTGGAGAAATTATACGACGAACTGGAAACAGCCAAAAAAGCTAACGAAAGCAAGCAGGCGCAACAATTACAGCAGCAAATAACCGACAGACACATAAAAGGCGATAAGGTACCCGACTTTACCGCTTACAAGCCAACCTACTTTAACAGCGGCTGCTGTTGTTTTGATGATGGCGATATAACCGGGATAGAAATTGCCGATGGCTGCATCCGCCTGATTAAATGGCAGTACAAGCACGGCGAAGAAAGCGAAAGGCTGGTTTTGGATGAAAGCAAGCTGGAAGATCTGAAACTATAATCCCGTTTAGGGGGCTAATTGCCTCAAATATAGCTGTATGGTATTCTCCAGCCCGTAATATAAGGCATCGCTTATCAGGGCGTGCCCTATGCTTACTTCGGCTAAGCTGGGGATGTTTTCCGCAAAATATTTTAGGTTATGCAGGTCAAGGTCGTGCCCGGCATTGATGCCGAGCTTGGCTTGCTGCGCAATTTTCGCGGCTTCGATATAAGGCGCTATGGCCAGTTCGCGGCCTTGGGGATAATGGGTGGCGTAGGCTTCGGTGTATAGCTCAATGCGGTCTGTACCGGTTTTGGCGGCGCCTTCTACCATTTTAGGATCGGGGTCTACAAAAATAGATACGCGGATACCTGCATTTTTAAATATGGCTATGGTGTACTTTAAATAATCGTAATTGGCAATCGTATCCCAGCCATGGTTTGAGGTGATCTGCCCCAGAACATCGGGAACCAAAGTCACCTGCTCGGGTTTATTGGCCAGCACCAAGTCGATAAATTTTTGTTCCTGGCAATTACCCTCGATATTAAACTCAGTGGTTACTATCTTTTTCAGATCAAACACATCCTTATAGCGGATATGCCTTTCATCGGGTCGGGGGTGTACGGTGATGCCCTGTGCGCCGAAACGTTCGCAGTCTTTGGCTACCTGTATCAGGTCGGGGTTATTGCCGCCGCGCGAGTTGCGCAGTGTAGCTATTTTGTTGATGTTGACGGATAAGCGTGTCATGCTTCAAAGGTAGTTTTTTTATAGTCCATAGACAATGGCCGATAGTCCATAGCGATTTTTAAGCCGCCGGTATCACCGTTGGCAGATGTGTTGCAAATATTATTTATTATTCAAATCATTTTGATAATATTATTGGTTATTATTGCCATAATCACAGGTAAAAACTGGAAGATAAATAAAAA
>Ga0302309_10000216_pt1 | contig 76459 bp, 50 predicted proteins | sample III_Palsa_N1_1_FD_200453 | JGI IMG/M metagenome (GOLD analysis project Ga0302309, IMG submission 200453) | Peat permafrost microbial communities from Stordalen Mire near Abisko, Sweden - III_Palsa_N1_1 | ecosystem: Environmental > Terrestrial > Soil > Palsa > Peat permafrost | place: Sweden...
AAAAGAAAGGCGGGCAAAGGCCAGCCAACAAACGCGGGCCTGGGCGTTTTGCCTGTGGGTGGAAGGATTTTGTTGGCTTGATCTTTTGGTTACTTTTTTATCAAGCCAAACGGCGCAGCCCTCTTGAGTACCTTTAAAAACAAATAACAACGAAAAAAGTAACAGCCCCGCGGCAATTGAGCGGAACGATGCTTGAATGAACCTTAAAATTTTTCGAACACCCCGCCTAACCAATACCCCGCTCAACCAAACACCACCTACGACTGTATATAACTCTTCAAATGCTCAATCGTCTCCAAATGCGATATGATCGTTTCGGTAACCAGATCATTAATAGAAATTATACCGCACAACTGATCCAAAACAAATACCGGCAAATAGCGGATATTACTCTCACTCATAATATGCATGCAGGTTTCTATCGAGCTTTCAGGCACTATCCTTGGCAAACCTGTACTCATAATTTCACGTACAGGCGTTTCCTGCGATGATCTTCCTAGTAAGATCACCTTGCGGGCATAATCCCTTTCGGTAAGTAAACCTACATATTCACCGTCCTCGGCAACAACTACCGAGCCTATGTTTTTCTCCGCCATCAGCTTCAACGCGTCTAAAACGCTGGTATCGGCATCAATAGTGATCACATTGCCACCCTTGCGGTTCAGGATATCCGAAACTTTTTTCATACAGGTAATGGTTTGGTTAGAAATGGTTTTATAAATATACAAAAGCAAATACAAATATCCCTTTGCTTATTATTTTTTTATGCGATGTGTGATTTTTTCATCCTTTGTGCGGATAATTGGGTATTAAGGATTAAATATTGGCATCAGTCATTTAAAAAAGCCCGATGAGCCCCATAAAAACCAAGCGTAATAACATTAATACAAAGCCATTTTAGCATTATTTATAAGTTTTTTTTTAATTATGTACCGACATATTAAAAAAGGCAATATATTTAACCTTGCCGAAGTTAATGTAGTTTATACAATTAACTTTTAAAACATAACTGATGAAAAGATTTTTGTTACTCTCGCTGGCAATCGCCGCCTCAACATCTACGCTACTGGCGCAAACTAAAAACTCACTAACTACAAAGGAAAAGCAGGACGGTTACGCGCTGCTGTTTGATGGTAAAACTACCGATGGCTGGCACATTTATAACGGCAAAAATGCCGGTGCATGGAGTGTTACCGATGGCGCGCTACAACTGGATACAAAAGCCGACGGCCAGGCCGACCTGATAACAAATAAAGAGTACGAAAATTTTGAGTTGAAACTTGACTGGAAAATACCTGTGGGCGGTAACAGCGGTGTTATTTTTGGCGTGCATGAAGACCCGGCCCTGGCCTATACCTTTTTAACCGGTATGGAAATGCAGGTACTGGATGATAAAGGTGCCGAAGATAATAAACAGGCGAATCACCTGGCCGGATCATTATATGATATGATAGCGCCTTCGCATGCCGCTAAACCGGCAGAAGAGTGGAACTCTATCGTTATACGCAAGCTAAACGGCCACCTTACTTTTTGGATGAATGGCGAAAAGGTTGTTGAAGTGCAAATGGGCAGTAAGGAATGGAACGACCTGATACAAAAAAGTAAGTTTAAAACATGGAAGGCTTTTGCCACTTACCCTAAAGGCCATATAGCTTTGCAGGATCATGGCGCTGCGGTTGCTTTCCGTAACATCAGGATCAAACAACTATAGTTTTTTAACATAATTTATTTAGTGGCCCTGCAATTTTATTTCTAATCTTCTTTTGCTAACGCGAAGAATTTAAGTACACGATTTATACGTATGAGCGATTTACAGATCAAAAAATCATCCACTATTTATGATGTGGTAATTGTTGGCTCGGGTGCCGGTGGCGGCATGGCCGGTTATGTGTTGGCCAACGCAGGCTTAAAGGTACTGATGTTAGAGGCGGGCCCGTATTTTGATCCCCGCTTAAACTCGGCCCAATTAAAAAACTCCTGGGAATCACCGCGCCGTGGTGCAAGTACCAATACCCGTAATTTTGGCGATTTCGACGCGGCCTTTGGTGGCTGGAGCCTTGATGGCGAGCCTTATACCACAAAGGATGGCACCGAATTCGAGTGGTTCCGCTCGCGTATGCTGGGTGGCCGTACCAACCACTGGGGGCGTATATCCCTGCGTATGGGGCCTAATGATTTTAAAAGTAAAGATGGCCTTACTGCCGACTGGCCCATCACCTACGACGATGTAAAGCCTTTTTATGATAAGGTTGACCGTATGATAGGCATATACGGCACCGTTGAAGGTTTGGAGAACGAGCCCGATGGCATCTATCTGCCACCTCCCGCGCCCCGCCTTAACGAGCTTTATATTAAAAAAGGCGCTCAAAAAGCAGGCGTTACCGTAATTGCAGGTCGTGGGTCGATACTTACCCAGGCATTACCAAATAATAAGGATCGCGGGGCTTGTTTTTATTGCGGCCAATGTAACCGCAGCTGCAAGGTGTATGGCGATTTTTCATCCTCATCGTGCTTGGTTATCCCGGCTGTAAAAACCGGCAACTTAAAAGTTATTGCTAACGCGATGGCGCGCGAGGTGCTCACCGATGACAGCGGCCTGGCTACAGGCGTATCCTACATCAACAAAGATGATATGCAGGAGTACCAGGTAAAGGGCAAAATAGTAATATTGGGTGCCAGCGCCTGCGAATCTGCCCGCTTGCTGCTTAACTCAAAATCAAGTAATCACCCCGGTGGTTTGGCTAACAGCAGTGGTGTTGTGGGTAAATATCTGCATGATTCAACCGGCTCAGGTGCCAGCGGATGGCTGCCACAGTTGTTGGATCGCAAACGATATAACGAAGATGGTGTGGGCAGCGTTCACATTTACTCGCCGTGGTGGCTGGGCAATAAAAAACTCGATTTTCCGCGTGGTTACCATATCGAATACGGCGGTGGGCTGCACATGCCGGGCTATGGCTTTGGCGGCGGCATTCAAAATATGAATGGTAAAGTGGCAGGCCGCGATGGTAAAATGAAAGAAGCCGGTGGCTTTGGCGTAGGTTTAAAAGATGACTACCGTCGGTTTTACGGCGTAGGCATAGGCATGTCGGGTCGTGGTACAGCTATAGCCCGCGAGGATAACTATTGCGAGATAGACCCCGAGGTGGTTGATAAATTTGGGATCCCGGTTTTGCGTTTTCATTACAAATGGGCCGCCGAAGAGATTAATCAGGCCAAACACATGCAGGATACTTTTCAGGAGATCATGCACCAGATGGGCGCTATTGCTGATCCTGCACAAGGTAAGGAAACCAATTACGGATTGGAAGCGCCGGGCGTAATTATACACGAAGTAGGCACCGTGCGTATGGGCGACGATCCTAAAAAATCAGCCCTGAATAAATATTGTCAGGCGCATGATTGTAACAACCTGTTTGTGGTTGATGCCGCGCCGTTTGTACAGCAGGGCGATAAAAACGCTACCTGGACTATCCTCGCGTTATCCATGCGTACCGCGGAATATATTTTGGCACAAAGAAAAAAATTGAACGTTTAACAGCTCATTTATAAGTTTTATGAACAGACGTGAATCCCTTAAAGCACTTGGCATAGGCGCCGTAACAACAGGACTGTTGCTTGATGTATCCTGTAAAACAGATACCAAAAAACTGGCCGAAGATAACGCCCCGAAAGATGCGCCCGCCGCCGACCCCAGCCGCAAACCCGATGAAATAGAGCGCGATAATAAGCTGGAAGCCGAAAAGTTTTTTAACGATCACGAGATGGCCACCATTACGGTATTGGTTGATATTATTATCCCGAAGGATGAAAAGTCGGGCAGCGCATCTGATGCCAAAGTGCCCGAGTTTATAGCATTTATTGTGAATGATATGCCCGAGCACCAAACCCCGCTGCGCGGCGGCCTGCGCTGGCTCGACCTGCAATGCCTGCAACGTTATAACGCCTCTTTCAGGGAAGCGACTGCTGCACAACAGATAGAAATGGTTACGATGATAGCCTATCCCAAAAAAGCCAAACCCGAAATGGCCCAGGGCGTAAGTTTCTTCAACCGCATGCGTGACCTTACCGCCACCGGGTTTTTCAGCTCCGAAATAGGCGTTAAGGATGTTGGCTACGTAGGCAATACCCCCAACCAATGGACGGGCGTACCTGCCGATGTATTAAAAGCGCATGGCTTTAGTAGTATTTGGGGATAATAAATACACCTCATTACCTTACGAAGTTTAAAAACTTACATCCAAGCCCTAACCCCCACGTCATTGCGGGGAACGAAGCAACCTCACACGCTTAGTGAATTTGCAATTGAGATTGCTTCGTTCCTCGCAACAACGCGTGGAGAGAATGTGCGGTAACTATATCACCGGCTCCAATGTATACGGGTCAACCCTTTTTAAAGTGATATTGTTAACCGGTTTTACTACCAACGGTATTTTTTCTATACGTGTATCGCTGGTTTCCAAACCAAAAGCTTTCGCCTCCGACAAGGCAAGTTTTTTGATGCTGAAATAACTGTTCAGGATAAACGCTTCGGACAGGCTGAAGATGTTGTTGTTAGACAGGAATTTTTCGATAATAACAAAACTAAAATCCGAGATCACCTTGAATTGCTTAAGCGATTCGTACTGACTGGTTATATCCAGTTCCTTACGGGCCACCATGTCTTCCACTACCTTTCTGAACAACACATTAACGCGCGGCTGTATGCGGAAACCTATCCGGAAGTCGACCCTGATGATCTTACCCGGCTCAACCTGCTCCACGCTGTAATCCATCGTATAAGGCTCATCGGTAGTATCTATATGCAGGAACCAATAGGTATCTGCCCGTTTCGGGCTCCGGCTGCGGATAGAATACATGATCTTCTCCTCGATCTGCTTGCTGTTATTTGCCTTGGTTAAATAAATAAGCTGGCTTGCATATTTTGGTACCGTCATATCAGCACTTAAGGCATGCAGCAGTGGCACCTGGTCTTTCAGGTCGATAAAATGCAGGAAACGGTTATTGATCTTTCGCGCTTTAAACCAAACATACATGGTAAATATCAAGCCGACTTCAAACACCAGGAAGAACAACCTTTTTAATAGTTTGGCAGCATTTTCAACAAAGAAGGTAAATTCAACACAAAGAAATACACATAATATAATGGTTACCAGCCATATTGGCCAATGCTTCACATAGCGCATAAAATAATACATCAGGATAGTGGTCATCAGCATGGCTATGGTAATGGAGAAGCCATAAGCGGCGGTCATGTGCTCCACCGTGCGGAAATATAAGGTTACAGCAATACAGCCAAAACAAAGCAGCCAGTTAATGCTGGGTATATAAATTTGCCCGCGGATGTTGGAAGGATATTTAATGGTGATACGTGGCCAGAAATTCATGCTTACCGCTTCACTTATCAGCGTAAATGAACCGCTTATTAAAGCCTGGCTGGCTATTATGGTAGCCACGGTAGCTAAGGCTACGCATGGTATCATAAATAAATGCGGGTTTGGCACAAGCTGGTAAAAAGGGTTCATGTTGTTATAGTTGTTATTTGCCGGTTGCAATAAAACCCATGCACCCTGCCCGAAATAATTTAAAAGCAGGGTAGTTTTAACAAATATCCAGCTCACCCTGATATTTTTGCGCCCGCAATGGCCAAGGTCGGAGTATAAAGCTTCGGCCCCGGTGGTACATAAAAACACAGCGCCTAACAGCGCGAAACCCTTTGGATGATCCATCAGTAACTTTGCTCCGTAATAAGGGTTTATGGCCCTGAATATGCCGGGGTTGTGCATTACCTGTAAAAACCCTAAAACACCTATCATTAAAAACCATAAAAACATAACCGGCCCAAATGCCGATCCAACCACCTTGGTGCCAAACTGCTGAAAGAAAAATAGCAGCAGGATAATACCAATAACAATACCCAGGATAAGATCGTTACCCGGTACAAAGGAGGATGCTATGGAAGGTACATTGCTTAATCCTTCGATGGCCGAAGCAACTGATATTGGCGGGGTGATAATACCATCGGCCAGTAAGGTACCGGCACCAATTATAGCGGGGATGGCCAGCCATTTACCATAGCGGCGTACAAGGGCATATAGCGAGAATATGCCACCCTCGCCTTTATTATCTGCCTGTAGGGTAATGACAATATATTTAAAGGTAGTTTGCAGGGTGAGTGTCCAGAAGATGCAGGATAGCGAGCCTAACACAAATGGCAGGTTAACCCTGCCGCCCTGCACCAGCAGCGTTTGGAATACATAAAGGGGCGATGTGCCTATGTCGCCGAAAATTATTCCAAGCGTGACCAGCAGGCCCGCGGCAGTTACTGTTTTAAGATGGGGATTCATTTTTACTTTTTGTTTGTTTGAATGGATTTAGTTTTGTTGTTACTATTTACTTTTTGTTTTTATTACTTGCTTTTTGTTGTATTAATTTACTTTTTGTTTTTTATTCCATAATGATCATGAGTGATTTACATTAAGGTTGAAGTAAAAGCGGCTGCCTTCGCCGGTTTCGCTTTCAACACCTATAGTACCGCCCTGGGCCTCGATAAAATCTTTGGCTATGGCAAGGCCGAGGCCTGTACCAGTTTTATCGGCATCGGCCCCGGGTATGCGGAAATATCGCTCAAAGATACGGGCGAGATACTTCTCATCAATACCCTGACCTGAATCTTTTACCGAAAATTCGATGATATTGCCTTTATGCTTCTTAACATCAAGGTTAATGGTTGATTTGGTGGGGCTATATTTAACCGCGTTTGATAAAAGGTTGATAAGCACCCAGGTAGTTTTATCCAGGTCGGCCATTACATTTGGCAGGGTATCGGGGCAATTAATGGCTATGGTTTGCTCTTTTTGATCAGAGAGCGATTTTATGGCCTGCACCGCGTAGTTAACAATATTTTTAGGGTGCGTACTGCCAAAATTCAGGTTGATCTTGCCGGTTTCTACCTGCGCAGCATCCAGCAGCTCGGCGGTTATTTGCAGCAGGCGCTGGGTATCATCTTCAATGTTTTGCAGCAATTGCTTTTGCTCGTTGTTAACAGCGCCTACGCGTGCATCTTCCAGCAGTTTCAGGCTCATTTTTATAGACGACAGCGGCGTTTTCAGTTCATGCGAAATGGTAGCGATGAACGTTGTTTTGGCATCATTCAACTGCTGAAAATCAGTAATATTTTTCAGGATGATAACTTTGCCTATCACTTTATAATCATTGGTAACCTCCAGTACCTCCTTATCAAAATAGCTTTCGCGGTTATCGGCATAAATTTTCATTTTAGGCTGATCGGTTGTAAACAGCATATTGCGCAGCAGGTCGTTATCAAGCGCGATATTTGGGGCGTACTGGGCGGTAAGCTTATCTTCGGGCAGGCCAATGAGCGTACATGCCACCTTATTAGCAAAGATGATGAACTGCTTATCATCAATACCAATAATGGCATCGTGCATGGAGTTAATGATGGTTTCGATTCTCCGCTTTTCAAAAAGGATGCTGGCCAGGTTGCTGTGTTCGTACTCATTTAGCTTGCCTGCCATTTGGTTAAAGGCATCCGCGAGGTCGCCAAACTCATCTTTGGCAGGAAAAATAAGTCGCTTGTTATAGTTTTTGTTGGCTATCTCCTTTATGCCCAGTATCAGTTCTTTTATCGGGTTAGCGATATAGCTTGGGAAATTAACCACAAAGCTAAAGGCTATTAAAAAACACAGCGAGCCAATAAGCGATACGATGATGATGGCGTCATTGGCAGTGCCTTTGGCGGTATCATTCTTATGCTCAATAGCATGCATGTTTACCTGCAGAATGCCATACATCACATTCCTCATGCGGGTTTTTAGTATTGCCGAAGCTACAGGATCATTACTTTGCCTTAGCCGCCAGTAATTCGCCCTTAATGAATCAGTTAGCAAGGCTTCGCCGGGTTCGGTAATGTTATGTTCTTCCTGTATTAAATTGGTTTCTATTATGCTCAGCTTAGCCTGGCTAATGGGGATAGTTCCCGGCTGATCCAGTGCCTGGCCTATATTTTTTACATAGATGATGGAGCGGTAGTTATCCTTTAAAATAGCTTTCGAATCGTTGGAAAGGCGGGTTAAATAATAATCGGCCAGCCCTGAACTGATGAGGGCCATCAGGAAAAGGAAGCCGATGCCTGCGCGGAGTTTGTTTTTAATATTCATGATAGTATTACCAGGTCGATATTTGTTTTCGACATTTTGTTTAATAATTGTGTAAATACAGCGGTACGCATTACCAGTTGGTAGAATTTAAAGCGGGGCTTGCCAAGGCAAATCGTGGTGATATCATACTTTTCGGCGGTTTCCCATATAGTTTTTGCAATTTCGTCGCTTTTCACCTTGATCACCTCGCCACCTAATTGGGTAGCCAGTTTCATATTGTTGATAAGATGGCGCTGCGATGCCAGGTTGATCTTATCGCTGCTTTCGTTTGAGGTTTGTACGTAAAGTATGTACCATTTGGAGCGGTAATAAGATGCCAGCCGGGCAGTTTTGCGGATAATGATCTTAGCCGATTCATCATTTGTGCTGATACAGCCCAAAAAAAGCTCTGAGCGCAGCTTTATGGTTTTGGGTACCTCTATATCGATCTTACGTTCTACCTGGTGCGCTACCTCGCGCAGGGCAAGCTCGCGTAACTGTAATATGCGCTCGGTTTGAAAAAAGTTGCTTAGCGCGAGTGGTATCTTTTTCTCATCATAAATTTTACCTTCTTTCAGCCTGTCTATCAGCTCATCGGCAGTCATGTCGATATTGACCACTTCATCCGCCATTTGCAATACCTTATCGGGGATGCGTTCATTAATAGCGGTGCCGGTTATTTCTTCCACCTCCTCGTTCAGGCTTTCGATATGCTGTATGTTTACCGCGCTGATAACGTTAATGCCCGCGTTTAAAATGGCCATTACATCCTGCCAGCGTTTATCATTCTGGCTGCCCTCGATATTGCTATGTGCCAGTTCATCAACTACCACCACTTCGGGGCGCAGGTTCAGGATGGCGTTCAGATCCATTTCGTCCAGCTCCTTGCCTTTGTAAAACAGTTTACGGCGTGGAATGATGCTGAGGCCCTCTAATTGCGCTTCGGTTTCTTTACGCTTATGGGTTTCTATATAACCGATCTTTACATCTATGCCATTACGCATCAGCGCTTGCGCTTCCTGTAGCATACGGTAAGTTTTACCCACACCGGCGCTCATGCCAATGTAGATCTTGAACTTACCACGCCGGGAGCGCTTGATAAGCTCCAGGAAATGCTCAACCGATTCTTCTTTTTCTTTTGTCATGTTTTTAAACGACATATCCGGCTACCGTTTTTTGAACAGCAGCCGGATCATTAATTTTTTATTTTTTAGTTCTGTCATTCTGAGCGCAGCGAAGAATCTATCCGCTGTTGCACCAAGCGCCCGGTAACCGTCCGCTTTTATAATAGTTCCTTCGCTGCGCTCAGGATGACAAATAGTTTTACTTCATTTCATCCAAAGCTACGTTCAATTTCAATACATTCACTTTTGGCGGCCCGAATAAGCCTAATAATGGCTTCTCGGTATTTTCAGCTATCAGCTCATTTATTTTATCGGCAGGTATATTACGCACTTTAGCAATGCGCTCTACCTGTATTTGTGCCCCGGCTGGCGATAAGTCGGGGTCTAAGCCACTACCCGACGCGGTAACCAGCTCGGCAGGGATCTGCTCACGGGTTACACCCGGGTTGTGCTTTAAGAAAGTATCAATAAGGGCACTGGTGCTTTTTAAATAGTCAGGGTTTGATGGCCCTTTGTTGGAACCTACACCTGCATCGGCCTGGTAATTGGCGGCTGATGGGCGCGACATGAAATATTTATCCTTTGTGAATTTTTGGCCGATAAGGCTATAACCCACCACACGGCCTTTGTAACTTACGGTTACACCATCACCACTGCCGGGGGAGAATTTACCTATACCGGCAATAGCTAATGGATATATGCCTGATAACAATACCAACAGTATGAGTGATATTTTCAGGGATGGTAATATGTACGTTTTCATTTTATTTGAGATTTTAATATTTTATAAAAATGCGCCAACTATAAGGTCGATCAATTTGATGCCTATAAATGGTATGATAACCCCGCCTAAACCATATATCAGCAGGTTTCTGCGTAATAATGCGCTGGCACCTATAGGTTTGTATTCCACACCACGCAAGGCCAGCGGAATAAGCAGCGGGATGATGATGGCGTTAAATATTACGGCTGATAATATGGCCGATTGCGGGCTGTGCAGATCCATAATGTTTAGCGCCCTTAATGATGGGATAGATACCATAAACAACGCAGGCACTATGGCAAAGTATTTGGCCACATCATTGGCGATGGAGAACGTGGTAAGCGTGCCGCGTGTCATCAGCAACTGCTTACCTATTTCCACAATTTCTATCAGCTTGGTAGGGTCATTATCCAGGTCGACCATGTTACCTGCTTCTTTGGCGGCTTGTGTGCCGCTGTTCATAGCTACACCAACATCGGCTTGTGCTAAAGCGGGGGCATCATTTGTACCGTCGCCCATCATGGCTACCAACTTGCCGCCCTGTTGCTCAGCTTTTATGTAGTTCATTTTATCTTCGGGCTTGGCCTCAGCAATAAAATCATCCACACCGGCTTTTTCAGCAATAAATTTTGCAGTAAGCGGGTTATCGCCCGTAACCATTACAGTTTTTACGCCCATGCGGCGCAGGCGTTCAAAACGTTCGGCTATGCCGGGTTTGATGATATCCTGTAGCTCTATCACGCCCAGTATCTGCTCATTTTGCGATACTACCAATGGGGTGCCACCGTTCGAGGCGATGGTTTTTACATTTTCTTCTACATCAACCGGAAACTCGTGACCTGCTTTATGTGCCATACTACGGATGGAATCAAAGGCGCCTTTACGGATGCGTAAACCGGCAGGGGTATCCAACCCGCTGGAGCGGGTTTCGGCAGTAAATTTTATAAATACTGAATTAACCGGCACTGTAACCGATACCGGGGTTTTACCTTGTTCGCCCAGCTCAACAATTGACTTGCCTTCGGGGGTTTCATCAGCCAGCGAGCTTAGCACACAAGCGGTAATAAAATCAGTTTCGTTTATACCCTTTGTAGGATAAAAGTTGGTGGCTTTACGGTTACCTATGGTAATGGTGCCTGTTTTATCTAATAATAAGGTATCTAAATCACCGGCTGTTTCAACCGCCTTGCCCGATTTGGTGATCACGTTGGCACGCAATGCCCTGTCCATACCGGCGATACCGATGGCCGATAACAGGCCACCGATAGTCGTCGGAATCAAACAAACAAAAAGTGAGATAAATGCCGCTATAGTTATGGGGGTATTTGCGTAGTCGCCAAAAGGCTTTAAAGTAACACACACAATTACGAAGATGAGTGTGAAGCCTGCAAGCAGTATGGTTAAAGCAATTTCGTTAGGAGTTTTCTGACGTGATGCACCTTCAACAAGGGCTATCATCTTATCCAGAAAGCTTTCGCCGGGCTGGGTGGTCACCATCACCTTGATCTTATCCGACAATACCTTGGTACCGCCTGTTACTGATGATTTATCACCACCCGACTCGCGGATAACCGGGGCAGATTCGCCTGTGATGGCTGATTCATCAATGGTAGCGATACCTTCAATGATCTCGCCGTCGGTTGGGATGGTATCGTTGGTTTCGCAAACGAATACATCGCCTTTTCTTAAGGCTGATGACATTACCGTTTGCTCGTGGCCATTAACCAGCAGGCGGGCGGGTGTTTCTGAACGGGTTTTGCGCAGGCTTTCGGCTTGTGCCTTGCCGCGTGCTTCGGCAATAGCTTCGGCAAAGTTGGCAAACAGCACAGTTAACAGCAGCACTAAAAATATAGTGAAGTTATAACCCCAGCTACCCTGGCCGGTATTGGAAAGTGAGAATATGGTAACGATAAGCATTACAACCGTACCGATCTCCACAGTGAACATCACCGGATTGCGGAACAGGATGCGGGGATCGAGCTTGATGAAGGATTGCACAAAGGCATCCTTCATTTGATCGCCCTGGAATAATGTATTTTGATCAGATTTCATGATTGAATTCTATATAATTATTTGATTGAAAAATGTTCGGCTAATGGGCCTAATGCCAGTGCAGGGAAGAATGATAAGGCCGCGACTATAAATATCACCGCGAAGATCATCACCCCAAAAGTACCTGTATCGGTTTTTAATGTTCCGGCAGATTCGGGCACGAATTTTTTGTTGGCCAGTATGCCTGCAATGGCTACCGGGCCTATGATAGGTAAAAACCTGCCTACAAAAATTACCAATCCTGTACTTACATTCCAGAATATGTTATTGGCGGTTAAGCCTGCGTAGCCCGAGCCGTTGTTAGCTGCGCTTGATGCAAACTGGTACAGCATTTCGCTAAAGCCGTGGAAACCAGGGTTATTTAACCATGCCGATGGCTTGGTTGCCCAGTTGGCATTTGGGAAATGAACCAGCACATATGACGCGATAGAGGTGCCCACCAAAATAATGAATGGGTGCAGCAAAGCGATCAGCGAGGCGATCTTCATTTCGCGGGCCTCAATTTTATGCCCCATAAACTCAGGGGTTCGGCCTACCATTAAGCCCGATATGAATACAGCTATAATGATGAATATGTAAAAGTTAAGGAAGCCTACGCCAGCACCTCCGTAAAAGGAGTTGATCATCATATCAAACATCTGCGCCATGCCCGACATGGGCATCATGCTGTCATGCATGGAGTTTACCGATCCGTTGGAAGTTACTGTAGTTGTGATACCCCAATAGGCAGAGGCGGCAGGCCCAAAACGCACTTCCTTGCCCTCCATGGAGCCACCAGGCTGACTGATGCCCATGTGCGCTATGGCTGGGTTCCCGCCAATCTCGGCTTTAACCGATGGGTACAGCATGAGTAGAAATCCTACCGTCATCACCCCGAAAATAACCCAGGCCAGTTTCTTTTTATCCAGGTAAAAACCTAAAGCAAAAACTAAAGCGATGGGGATAAGGATGATGCTGATATTTTCGGCAATATTTGTTGTATAATTTGGGTTTTCAAAAGGGTGCGCCGAGTTTACACCAAACCAGCCGCCGCCGTTTGTACCTACCTGCTTAATAGCTATCATGGCTGCAGCAGGGCCGCGCGATACGTGTACGGTATCGCCCTGTAAACCTATTACGGTATCTTTTCCCTTGTAGCTGGTTGGCGTGCCGTTAAAGGCTAAAATTATAGCTACTACAACGCTTATAGGCAACAATATCCTGGTAATAGATTTCAAAAAGAAATTCCAGTAGTTGCCAAGCTTATCGGTGGTCTTATCTTTCATGGCCTTAAATACCACCAGCATAGCTGCCATACCCGTGGCCGCGCTTGCAAAATGCAGGAACATGAATACGAAATGCTGTGTAAAATAAGTAGCGCCCGATTCGCCCGAGTAATCCTGCAGGTTGGTGTTTGTTAAGAAACTCAAAGCCGTATTAAAGGCCAGGTCGGGGGTTTGGTTAGGGTTGTGATCGGGGTTCAGCGGCAGGTGCGACTGGAACAACAGGCAGAAAAAAGCATAAAATAGCCATAGTAAATTTATGGTTAACAAAGCTTTCAAATGCTGTTTCCAATTCATTTCGCGATTTTGGTCGATACCGCTGAATTTAAAGATCAACCTTTCCAGCGGGGCCATAAAGTCCATCCAGGTTTTCTCACCTTTAAATACTTTGGCTATGTATTTTCCCAGTGGTATGGCCAGGGCTATAGTAGCCAGGTACATAAAAATAATACCTATAAGTTCTGTGTTCATGTTGTTTTATTATTAAAATTTTTCGGGTTTTAGCAGCACATATACCATGTATATGAATACGGCGATGGCTACAAAGAATAATGCGATCATGATGATTAGATTTTTTCGAAGTAGTTAACTGATTTGAAGAATAGCCAGAAGATGACTATAAAGCTTATGATGTAAACGATGGTGAGTATGGTATCCATAGCATTGTAATTTGCTGGGGGATATACCAAGCGGGTGCCATTAATCGGGGTTAATTAATAACTTATTAAAAATCAGCTTATTAAAATGATTTTACGTTGTTTGAACGTGCTATTTACGTTTATAAGGCCTATCATTTTGATAGTGTTTTATCATAATGGGAACCGTTGATTTATTGGATTACAAGCGTGGGATGTCACCCTGAGGCACTCGAAGGGTGAGCGCAGAGGCCTTTGCCCGCATGCTTCGAGTACCTCAGCATGACAGCCTAACCATCGCTATTCCAACCCGTATTCCTTTAATTTACGGTACAGGGTAGCAATCCCAATATTCAAAAGTCTTGCAGCTTCGGCGCGGTTGCTTTGGGTATGATTGAGAACGCGCTGGATGTGAAGTTTTTCTACCGAAGCCAGATCAAAAGCGGATAGGTTTCCGCTTGTTTTGGCGGGTGAAGCGTCAAATTCATAAGGCAGCAGCGAGGCATCCAGCTCGGTACCATCGCAGAGAATAACGGCGCGCTCGATAATATTTTTTAGCTCACGCACATTACCGGGCCAGTTATAAGCTTCCAGCCGGGCCAAAAATTCATCGGTAAAACCGGTGATCTGCTTGTTTACCTTGGCCGCGAAATGATGGACGAACATTTTAGCCAGCAGGCCTATGTCCTTTTTGCGTTCGCGGATGGCGGGCAGCGTGATCTGGAAAACAGATAGGCGGTAAAACAGGTCGGAGCGGAAATGATCTTTGGCTACTTCGTCCTGCAGGTTGCGGTTGGTAGCGGCCAGTATGCGCACATTTACTTTGGTAGTTTTGGTATCGCCTATTTTGATGAATTGTTGTGATTCGAGTACCCGCAATAGTTTTGCCTGCAGGTCGTGGTCTAATTCGCCTAATTCATCCAAAAATATGGTGCCACCATTGGCTTCTTCAAACAGGCCTTTTTTGTCTTTTATAGCCCCGGTAAAGGCACCTGCTTTATGGCCGAATAGTTCGCTCTCTAATAATTCCTTAGTAAAACCGCTGCAATTAATGGCGACAAAAGGCTTGGTACTACGCTGGCTGGCCTGGTGAATAGCTTCGGCAAAAACTTCCTTACCTGTGCCGGTTTCGCCCAGAATTAATACGGTGGTATCGGTAGCGGCTACCCGCTGCGCCAGTTTTATAGCGGCGGCAATGGCAGGCGATGTACCTACGATACGGTCGAACCCAAACTTTACATTCAGCTTGGTTTCCAGTTCCAACACCCGGCGCTGTAGTACGGCCTTATCCATGGCTTTGTTTACCAACGGAATGATCTTTTCGTTATCATCGCCTTTGGTGATATAGTCGAACGCGCCGTTTTTTATCGCGGTTACGCCATCGTTAATAGTGCCATAAGCGGTTAATACAATTACTTCGATAGCCGGGTAAGCCGCTTTTATGGTTTTTGTCAGGTCGATGCCATTACCATCGGGCAGCTTTACATCACTGATCACCACGTCAACCACTTCATGTTCCAGGCGGCGCAGGCCGTCTTTGGCAGTGGGGGCTTCGAGTACTTCAAAATCCTCTAACTGTAAAATACGGGCAAGAAGCTTGCGCAGGCGATCTTCATCGTCGATAACCAGTAGTTTGCCTTTTGGTGTAGTACTCATGCACTGCAAATGTGAGAATTAAATTGAGGATTGGAAATTTTACGCTAAAGGAAATTGTTTTTGGATGATGGCATTACTTTCTTTATTTTTTACCTGATACCCGCTCGCTGAGTTTCAATATAAATGATTTAGGCAATTCGGGTAAGGGGGCTGTAGTTGTAAACCTGGTGGTTGAATTAACCACATCATACGCATACTTGCCAGCAACGTTATCTTGCGTAACGGGTATGCCCGCTTCATTAAACCTCACTAAATTGCTTTTAAAATTTCTGTAATTGCAAAACTCCAGGTTTACAGGTTTGTTTAGCGACTTTAGCTGCGCCATTTGGTAGTTGATGCGGGCAGTTGTGAATAAGCATGAAACAATCACCAATGCCGACCAGGCAATATTTAACAGCAATGACAAGTAAAGCGCTGCCTTTATCAGCCGACCGCCGCGAAAGGAAACAAATTCGGCCACCAGTAAAATAATTACAGGTATAAGCCAAAACTGCGGTACAAATCTTAGCCACCAGGAGTCGGGCATGATGAGGATGGTTGACAGGATGATGAGCAATGCCGCGCCGCCCTGTTTAAATGCCTGCGTTTTTCTGAAACGGATAAGAATGATGACAAACAATGCTATGGTGATGAGCAACGCTCCGCTAAAAAACGGCCCAAAGCCCGAAAGCTCCTGCTCGATATCATTAGCTTCGGTAATATCATTTTTATTAAAGGTGAACGGAATTTTAGGGATCTCGCTAAGCGAATGTTTGTCGGCAGTCGTCCAACCCTGGTGTGCCGAAAGCGAAAAGAATAGTTTTGTAAACCGATTATGATTGATGAATAGTGCAGGGCTTAAGCGGGCTATCTCATCGCGGGTTTCATCAAGCCCATAAAAAACATTGTGCTTTTGCAAGGTATTGGTAACGTACGGACTAAACCCACAACAGCCGATGCCCACAACAGCGGCAATCACGCCCATAATAAATACCTTTTTAAAGGTGTCTATCTTTTTATAAACCAACAGCACAATCAAAAAGCCAAAGCAATACATCCCGGTAAAAACAAGGGTTGTAAACTTTATATTTACCGTTACTGCTATTAAGCATGCCAGTAGCAAAAGGTAATAGCGGTTTTGCTGTATAAACAGCAGGCAAAAAATTACCAGCAGGCACAGCAATAAACAGGCGGCATTGCCATCAACACATAGGCTTAATAATTCGTTAACAGCAATGGGGTTGAAGGCCAGTACAAAGGCCAGCAGCCATTTGCGGCCAGTGCCAAGCTTGTCGATCTTATATAATAACGAAAGGCATAAAAAGAAGGAAGCCAGCAGCAAGATAATATTTACAGCCTTACCAGTTTCAATACGGCCACAGCATTGATAAATAGCGGCTGCCATAAACTCTGTGCCTTTACTAAAATAGTTAATGTTAAGGTATTTTAAGTTGACGGGCGGGGTATTGGGTTTTATAAAATTGGGAGCAGGCCGGTCGGTACCCATACACCAATTATTAGCACTGGTAGCTAACTGTTCATCCGCCGGGACTGGTAGTGATTGATAAGCGGGGTTATACCCTTGTTTTAGCTTATAAACTGTTTCCTGGTGATACCATTGCCCATCGAAAGAAACATCGTAAAAGTAACCGGCAACTATTATGGAGCCGATAACCAGGGTAAGTATGGCGGCGCTGTTTTTCAGAAAGTTTAGCTTTGATTTTCCGGGATTGAAAAATTTCACAGCGTAGTAATTAACCAGCAACGCACATATAATAGCAAGCGGAAACTGCCATATAGAAACAGGCGCATCAGCTAATAAACCCGCGGTACAAAACAATAATGTAAAGGCAAGGATATTTATTAAACCAAAAGCTAAAAGAAAATATTTATTTGATGTGTGATGGTTTGCCGGTGCAGAGTTATGCATTATTTGATGTGCTTAAGGTGTACCTAATTTAGGATTTTTCTTTGATATTCAAAAGATTAGGTAATGCTTGCTCTCCACGCGTCATTGCGAAGTACGAAGCAACCTCAACTGCAAATTCGCTAAGCGTGTGGGGTTGCTTCGTGCCTCGCAATGACGTGATGTTGAAGCTAACCCTCCTCCACCAACTCCACCTCAGCAACCGGACTAAACAAATATATCCGCTTGCTTTTTATCTCCGTACACTTATAGCGTTTGCGCAGTTTCTCATCTTTGCGGAAAACCCGCCCGTCCTTTAATTTAAACAGGGCTTTAAGCGGCAATTTTTCAACTGTGTAAACCGATTCCTTTGGCGCGTCGTAATTTCGCAAGGCACGGTATAGCGACAGATCGGAACAACTGGAAGCTGCCGGGTTATTCAGATAATTGATAATAGTGTGCTTAATATCAGGCGGGAAAACCTCTTTTTCAAAAAAAGGCTGCATCATTTTTTTGAAGTTGTTTTTCCACTCGGTGCCATGGGGTTTAGCTTTGTGCTTATGCTCGTTCCAGGTATGCAGGTGGGCGAACTCATGCACCGTTGTTACTAAAAAAGCATAGGGGTTCAGGTCGTAATTCACAGAGATACGATGCCCTTTGCCCGCGTGCGGTGCCCTGTAATCGCCAAATTTACTGTTGCGGTTGCGCGAGATCTTAAACTCGCATTTAAAGTAGTCTATCCAGCGGCCAATAAGTGGTGCCGCAACAGGCGGAAGATACTTTTCTAAAACTTTTACTTTATCCAATTTTACCTCGGCACAAAGATACTATTTTGAGCGGAAAGACTAAAGCTGAAAGCAAAAAGCAAAAAGACCAAAACATAAAACGAGCCGCAGGTAAAAGCTTTAGACTTTCAGCCTCTATTTCAATAAATTATAAGTTATAAAGCTTGCCGCATAAGCCAGCACGGTCATATAAGCAAACTGAATGGCGGGCCAGCGCCAGTTTTTGGTTTCGCGGTAAACTACGGCTACTGTGCTGGCGCATTGCATGGCGAACGCATAAAACATCATTAACGAAAATGCTACAGCCAGCGTAAACACGGGTTGCCCGGTCTGCGGGTTTTTGGCCTCGTGCATTTTTTCATATACCGATTCCATTTTCTCCGCACTGCCGTTAACGCTGTATATGGTAGCCATGGTGCCCACAAAAACTTCGCGGGCGGCAAAGGAGGTAATAAGGGCTATACCAATTTTCCAGTCGAACCCAAGCGGGCGGATAACCGGCTCGATCACATGGCCTAATACCCCGGCGTATGAATTTTCTAATTTGGCTGATGATATGGCGCGGCTCAGGCTATCGGCGCTCATGGTTTGTTTATATTGTGCCTGGCTATAACGCTGGTCTATCTTTGCAAACCTGTCGCCCGGCCCGTATGATGCCATCACCCATAATATTACCGATACAGCTATAATAACCTTGCCGGCCTGGAAAACAAAGGCTTTTGAGCGTTCATACATGGAGTAAAGCACATTGCTCCACCTCGGCATGCGGTAAACGGGCAGCTCCATAATAAAATAGCCGCGTTCCTTTCCCTTCAAAATAAACTTAAAAACATAAGCCACCACAATAGCCGATACCAGGCTGAAAACATACATGCCCGTTAAAGCAAGCCCCTGCATGTTAAACAGCCACCACACATTCCGGTTGGGTACTACCAATGCGATAAGTAAAGTATAAACCGGCAAACGCGCCGAGCAGGTAACCAGCGGGGTAACTAAAATGGTAATCATCCTGTCCTTCCAGTTCTCGATATTCCGGGTACTCATGATAGATGGCACCGCGCAGGCAAAACCGCCAATTAAGGGTACAACCGATTTACCATTCAAGCCCACTTTACGCATCAGTTTATCCATCATAAACGTAACGCGCGACATATAGCCTGTATCTTCCAGTATAGATATAAAGGCAAAAAGTATGGCTATCTGCGGGATGAAAACCATCACCCCGCTTAACCCGGCAATAACGCCGTCAACTAATAAGCTGGTGAGCGGGCCTGCGGGTAAAATATGGTGTAATGAATCCTGCACCCATACAAACGCGCTGGCAATTAAGGCCATGGGATAAGCCGACCACGAAAAAATGGCCTGGAACATAAACATCAGCACCGCGAAAAAGATAAAGAACCCCAACACTTTATGCGTAAGTATCTTATCTATTTTGTTGCTGAAAGTTTCATCCTGTGCAGTTACGGGCTTTTTAACGGTATCGTACAGCAGGTCGTTAATAAAGGCATAACGCGCTATGGTTTCGGCGCCCTGTGCTTTTTGTGAGTTGAAAGAGAACTCTTTTTCAAGCGCCTCGATCCGCTCATTTTCTGCGGGTGATAAAAATGTTATGGTTTCGTGCTGGTGTGCAAATTGCAGGGCAAGGTAGGGGTTATCGATATGCAATTCCCGGCTAATGGCGGCAACCATTTCGGGCGCGATGGCCGATACATCAATGCTATCTTCCTGCAAGGCAATTTTGTTGGCGAACGATATGGCGGTTTTCAGCTGATCAACACCTTCAACCTTTCGTGCTGATATGGGTACCACAGGTACACCTAATTTTTTGGCAAACAGATCAACATCAATGGTAATATCGGCTTTTTTGGCCATATCCATCATGTTCAGCGCGACAATAACAGGTATCTTAAGGTCGGCGACCTGCGAGTAAAGCAGTAAATTTCTTTTGAGGTTTGATGCATCAAGAATGATCACCACCAGGTCGGGTGTATGCGGATTTGTTTTATCTGCCAAAACAGAAAAAACGATAGATTCATCCTGGCTTTTTGGGTAGATGCTGTAAGTGCCGGGCAGATCGATAATTTCAGCGCGGCGGCCATCGGGCAGAGTGCAATAACCTACCTTTTTATCAACCGTAACCCCCGGAAAATTTCCTATTTTTTGATTTAAACCGGTTAAAACATTAAAGAGCGTTGATTTACCGGTGTTGGGATTTCCTACAAGCGCAACTCTTATATCAGCTTTCAATTGTTAAAAAACTACTGCAAAACAATGGTAAATGCTTCGCGCTTACGTAAACTTAATTGATAGCCCGATACATTTATAGCAATCGGATCGCCAAGGGGCGCAATGCGTTCAACCTTTATCGGCTCGCCTGGTAAACATCCCATCTCCATCAGTTTTACCGACATTTCAAGATCGGTAAACTCCTTTACAATTCCAGTTTCGCCTACTTCAAGTTGTGAAAGCCTCATATTGCTATTTATATACAGGCAAATGTACGCTTATTTATATTAAATCCAAATAAGATTAAAGAAAAAAGCGCCCTCTATATCTCCCCCGGTAGGGGAGACCTTTAAAGCCCTCCCTTCCGGGGAGGGTTGGGTGGGGCTGTTTATTTTCCAAAGGTAGGGCACCCGCACCCACTGTGAAATATACCGCATGAAGCCAGGCCAATTAAAGCCACTAATAATATCAGTATAAGTATTTTATTTTTTATCATGATCAGTAGCCGCTGCTGTTATCAACACACCAAACAAACCCATACTTGCACCTACGGTATCGGCAAACAGGTCATTCCAATCGCCATCCCGCCAGGTAAAAACCTTCCATTGCAATAGTTCAATGCTGCCGCCATAAAGTATGGCTATGGCAAAAACCATTGCTATGTATTTAAACGGTAACCGGGTGTAATTATGTTGCCTTAAAATGCCGTTGCAATAAAAAACAACTAAAACAAAGAAAAACCCGCAATGTACCAGCTTATCAAACCCCGGGAAAAATATCGGCGAATTCTCGATCTTGCCAAGCCTCATGGTGCATAGCGTAAAAATAAATAAGGCCCACAAAATAGTGGGCCCATGATATTTTAGGATCCGGTTCACTATTAAACGCCGGTTATAGATTGATAATCATCAGCCGATAAAAGCCCTTCAACTTCGGAGGCATTGCTTAGTTTAACCTTCACCATCCATCCGTCGCCATAAGGGTCGCTGTTAACTAATTCAGGCTGGCTATCAAGCAAAGCATTAACCTCGGTTATGCTGCCGGTTATAGGCATAAACAAATCCGAAACTGTTTTAACGGCCTCAACGGTACCAAAAACTTCCTCTTTGGCAATCTCTTTCCCTACAGATGGAATATCTACATAAACAATATCGCCCAGTTCGCGCTGTGCAAATTCGGTTATGCCTATAGTGGCTATATCGCCATCAATTTTTATCCACTCGTGGTCTTTTGTGTACTTTAATGCGGCAGGAAAATTCATATTGTTTATTTTGTGTGGCCAAAAATAATAAAAGTTAATTGAACGGAATAATTTAACATATATTAAGCGTTCAATTTATATTAATAAAACCTAATGCTTTAAGCGCTGTTATATTTTAATTGATATGCTACTGAAAATGAAAAACTTAAGTACAATGATGGTTGTTTTGCCGGCAATAAGTGTAATAATGGCCTGTAATAACAAAGCAAAAAATTATAACAAAATGGCCGACAGTGCAAATATAGATAGTGTAAGCACCGCGCAGGATACATCAACCACTATAAATTTGGCGGTTGATAAGGATGATTCGCAATTTGCGATTGAGGCTGCCAGCGGTGGCCTTACCGAAGTTGCCTTAGGAAAACTGGCTATACAAAAAGGCAGCAGTAAAAAAGTTAAAAACTTTGGTACGATGATGGTAAAAGATCACAGCAAAGCAAACGACAAACTGATGGTGCTTATAAAAGCTAAAAATATAACCCTGCCTGTGATCCCCAATGCTAAGGATCAAAGTATAATTGATAGCCTGTCGAAAAAATCGGGCAAAGACTTTGATAAAGCCTATATTAATGACATGATCGTCGATCATCAGAATGATGTTAAGCTATTTACAGCGGAGTCGAAACAACTACAGGATCCCGACCTTAAAAACTTTGCAAAAAAGAACCTGCCCGTGCTGCAAAATCATCTGGATGCCATAAACGCCATTCATGATAGCATGAGGTAATTTTGAATTAATGAATTATGGATTGAGTGAATTATTGAATAGCTGTTCCAATCAATAATTCATTAATTCAGTAAATCAATAATTAACAGGCTTCATCTTTGTTTTCCCGTTATCGGTACTTAAATTATATAGCTTACCGCCATACATCACGTTGTAAATTTTGCCTTTAAAATTTATGGGTTGTTTGGTATCGCTTATAGGGCTGCCATCAACCTGCGGATAAAAACCGAAAAAATTCTTCAACATATTTTGCGATAACTCTATTCCGGCGGAGGCTTCGCGGCAAGTCCAGCCACGTTCGGGGATACGTACCCTTGCTTTTTTATTGTATTTGTTATCGCCCCAAAGCTCATGCGCCTGCGACCAGCAACCTTCGTAAGTTACCGGCGCTACGGCCTGGTAAAATTTCAAAGCCTTTTGTGTGTAGCCCATATTTGCCATGGCATCAATGGTGCCCGCGGGCCAGCCATCATAAGCACCTAAAGGGCCATGATCGGGCCTGTCGGAGTATTTTGCCGCGATATCTTTTAATGATTGCGCGCGCATCCAGGTATTGGTGAGCAGTTCATCTTCTGCAAAGTCAACCATTTCCTTTTTTGTACCGGCAGATATATCCTGGTTCATGTAATTACCTGCGTACATAAAATCCATTACATGCCTAACCTCTACCTTTTTACCATTCGGGTACAGGCTGTTCCATACGCCATGGCCGGCGTATAGCTTTAAAACACGTTTGGCCATTTCATCAGCATCAGCTTTTAAGTTAATGGCATCTTTATCGCGGCCAAGCTCTTTATCAAATTTCGTCGTTTCGCGCATCATCCATACATAACCAATATTAAACGAGGGCACTATATGAATATAGGTAGGCACACATTCCAGCAAATTCCAGGGGTCGCCGCCAAAATCAGCTAATTTATACATATCATCCGTACATCCCGGCTGGCCGTAAATAGAAACCGCTTTCCAGTGATAAGCATAATCAGTTAAATAATCTATCACCTTTTTGCCATTTATATCTTCATTTAAAAAGGCATAATCTTTTGTTACGGTTATGTAAGAGCGCACCAATTGAAACAGGGCCCAATAATTTGCCACATAGCCATTGCCACCCCCATTCCCGGTAAAATTGTCAACCCCGAAATATTTACTCGGGTCAACTTTTATAAATCCCCGCAACTGTTCCTTCATCATAGCAGGGTCAAGCTCGGCCAGTATCTCCGACCAGCAAGTGGTATCCCAAAAAAACATCGTCGTTGCGCCCCATCGCGGGCCGCCGGTCAGGAATACCCTTTTATGTGCGGGCAAATTGGTATTCAACATGTATAATACAGTAAGCGGGCCGGTATAATATACCTTTTTCGCGGCCTTATCAGCAGTAGCCAAAACCGGGAAGCTGCCCGAAAACAGACTATTTCCTGGCCTGAACATTTCTTTCCAGCGTTGTTTCCAGGTGGTTTCTACGCTTGCAAAGGTTTGGTTAAAGTTGCCTGCATATTTATTCAGATCGGCGGTTGCTTGTGCCCGGGTTTTAGCGTAAGTAAGCATAAACCTTATGGTTTTACTTTCGCCGGGCTTTAAATTAAGCGACCAATAAGCCGTACCACCGCTATTTTTAGCAGTCAGTTTATCGGGCGCGTCTATCAGCCTGAATGCCGAAAAACAATCGGTTTCCGTATCGCTGATGAGCAGCTCGTTGCCCGTTTGGCTTATCACTTTATATTTACTACTGTTTAATATGTCATTATCTAAGGGCCAGGTTGATTTATCATTTTTGAGAGGTACGGGTGTACTTTCATCGGCTTTGTACACAATAAAATCCTTTGGCTTAAGGCCTATGTTTTTTATCACGTTAACTATCTCGTCATTCCTCGCGTTGGTTTTTCCCTTTAGGGTTGGGTATGGATAAGGCCAGGGCCATTGTTCATGCTCATAATTGCTGATAAAACCTATCAGATCCTGCTCAACAGCGTAGTGCTGTGCCACAGTGGTGTTATTTGTGATGGTTATTTCCCACATCATCACATTATTATCAGGCAACATCCTTACCGATGATGACATTTTGTAGGTAGCGGCTGCAACCTTCCTGAGCGCCTGCCAGGGCATCCAGCGTAATAATTGGGCATGCGGAGCCTCGCCATTTACGCGGATAACCCCCGTATGATAACCACCGCTAAACGGTGCCGAAGCAAACCAGCTGAGCGAGGTCATATCAAAGTTTAATTGGGCTTCACCCCTGAAATTCCTTACCGATGGTGTCATCGTTGTCGTATCCGCATTCATCCATACGCCCGATACTTCATCTAAGGACGGCACGTTCGAATAAATATCCTTATGCGCCGCCTGCCCATAAATGCTGGCAGTGGATAAGCAGATTAAAACAACAAGCAGGCTTATTTTATTCAGGTATTTCATTGGGTTTATATGTATGTACATAGTTACATGTTATATTATAAATCTCCAAATAATTTTTAATTGGCTTTTATATCCTCTAAATTAGGCGAAATCTAATCTATCGAATATGTCAGTACCTATTGTAGCAGGGATCATGTCGTACGGAATGTCGGGAAGGGTATTCCATGCGCCGTTTTTATCGTCAAACCCGGCATTTAAATTAAAGGCCATAGTTGAGCGGCACGAAAAGAAGGCCGGTAAGCGTTACCCCGGCATCATCAGCTATGATAGCATTGATGAACTGATCAACGATGATGAAATTGAGCTGATAGTAGTGAACACGCCCAATTACCTGCATTTAGAACACGCGCAACAAGCCCTAAAGGCGGGTAAGCATGTGCTGATAGAAAAACCTGCCGCCGCAACCAGTGCAGAAGTGAAAATATTATATGATTTAGGCCGGAAAGTTAACCGCCATGTAATGGTATACCAAAACCGCAGGTACGATAGTGGTTTTTTATCGGTGAAGGAAGTGATAGAAAGCGGCAAACTTGGTGAGTTGATCGAAGTACATTTCAGGTTCGACAGGTATAAGGCATTGCCGGGGCCTAAATTTTTTAAGGAGCAGAAGCAATACCCGGCCAACGGGCTTGTGTATGACCTGGGCTCGCATTTAACTGATAATGCCATCAGTATTTTTGGCAAGCCTTTATCATTCGATAAGGTAACTGCTATACATCGGGAAGGATCGGAAGTGCCTGATTATTTTAGCTACCGCTTAACTTATCCGCATCAGCTGAATGTTTATGTTACATCGAGCCTGTTAACCGCCGAACCACTTGCTGGGTTTGTAATTAATGGCACCACGGGCAGTTTTATAAAAAACCGTACCGATGTTCAGGAAGCCCAATTAGAGGCCGGTATGCTGCCAACCGACCCTGCCTATGGTATTGAGCCCGCAGGAAGCGAGGGCAAACTGGTAACCGTTGGCCCTGATAATACGAGGATAATAGAGTGGATACCATCAAAACGGGGCTGTTACGATCATTTATTTGAAGCCGTGTATCATACTATCCGTAATAATGCGTTATTCCCTGTAACAGAAGAGCATATAGCCTGGCAAATAGAGTTGCTTGAAAATTAAAAATATCGTAACTATGCTTTCTTAATAAATTACAATGCATCATATCAGCATCATGAAAAAAATATTCATTTTTTTAAGTTTAATTGTTGCGATGGGCTGTACCCAGGCACAAACTCCGGCACAAGCGCCTGTAGCCGCGGTACCCAATATCGAGAACATACCAACCTTCCGCATATTAAACCAGGATAGCGTTTATATAACCAATGCAAATTTAAAAAAGGATAAAGCCGTTGTGATCATCTATTTTTCGCCCGATTGCAGCCACTGCCAGCGCATGATGTATGAATTGAAGCCCGATATGAAAAAATTCGCTAATGTTCAGGTAGTGATGGTAACATTTACCCAAACCACTTCGCCCTATATGAAATTGTTAAGGGAGTTTCGCCGCGATTTTAGTTTAGGGGCGTATCCTAATTTTATAACAGGCACCGAGTATCCTGATTATAAGATCCAGCGCTATTACCAGGTAGCTACTACACCGTATATTGCCATATATAACCGCAAAGGCAAACTGGTTAAGGCATTTAGCAAAGCCCCTAAAACCGAAGAATTTACAGACGCTGTTAAGGGATTGTAGGTATAGCCATAATAGTGTTTTTTAAACTTTTTTGGCACATTTGATAGAAAAACAAGTAAGGAATCTTAAAGACCCCAATTGTAAAATTTTTGTCATACCTACCCACCTTATCAATAAAGTTACAAGCCTTGTTCCTCCAAAGGGTCAAAAAAGGCCACTTTTGCGCGCATGAATTTTAATGTGATAAAGACAGTATTTTTTGCGCTTATTTTAAGTTTTGCCTTTACTGCAAATGCCCAGCAAACCCCTGCCGGTGGCGTAGTTTCGGGTAAATTAACTGATGCTTCAAACAATCAGCCCTTAAGTTTTGCAACGGTTTCGCTTATTAACAAAGCCAACAACCAGGCGGTAAAAAGCCTGCAAACCGATATAGATGGTAAATTTAACATTACAGGTATTGATAACGGCCTGTACCTGTTGCGTGCCAATTATGTGGGCTATTTAACCTTTACGCGCGACACCATTACCATTACCGCTAAAAAGCAAATAGCCAGGCTGGGCAACATTAAACTATCACCGGCCAAAGGCGTATTAAAGGAGGTGCAAGTAACCGCACAGCGCAGCCAGATACAATTAGGGCTCGATAAAAAATCATTCAGCGTTGACCAGAGTTTGGTTAGTCAGGGTGGTTCAGCTACCGACCTGCTGGCCAATGTGCCCTCGGTACAGGTTGACGCGGATGGCAATATCAGCCTGCGCGGCTCAAGCAATGTAAAAGTACTTATTAACGGCAAACCATCGGCGCTAACAGGTAACGACCTTACCGATATTCTGCAATCCATCCCGGCAAGTTCTATCGAAACTATCGAAGTGATCACCAACCCATCTTCCAAATATGACGCGGAAGGTGAATCGGGCATCATTAATATCGTACTGAAACAAAACGCCCAAAAGGGTTTTACAGGCTCAGCAACCGCCAGCGCGGGTACACATGATACCTATAATGCTACTTTTAACTTGGCTTATCAAAACAAAAAAATAAACGTTTATACCAATTACAGTTATCGCCGGGCTGATAGGATCGGCAATGGGTTTTCAAACAAAACCACCCAATTTGCAAACGGCCACGATACCTTGCAGAACCAGGTATCCGATCAGAAATTTTCCTTCAGCGGGCATAATATCCGCAGCGGGATAGATTATAATATCGACCCAAAAACAACCATCAGCTTTTCAGATAATGTAAATATCCGCAGCCGTACCCGTTACCAGGATGGCACCACACAGGTTTTGGGCGATAATGTGCTAACGCAGCTTATCGACCAAAATAATGTTAGCCCAAGTACAGGCACTAACCTGGATTTTAACCTCGACTTTGACCATAAATTTAGCAAGAAGGACGAGGAACTGACCGCCAATATTGGCTACTCAACAGGGCATGATAACGATTATGATTATTTAAATACCGCATACACAAATACATCTCCGGATACAGCCTATAGCTTTCTACAGAACAACCATACCTTGCAGCATGAGCATAACCTGAATTTGCAGGCCGATTATACTTTGCCATTAAAAAACGGCAAAATTGATATGGGCTACCGCAGTACTTTTGATGTAAATGATAATAATTATATAGTTGATACCGCCAGTAGTGTAAGTCCGTTTAGTTATGACCCCGCGCTAAGTGACGATTTTATTTATAACGAACAGATACATGCTATCTATACCGATTTTCAGCATCAGTTTGGCAAGTTTAGCATACAGGCAGGTTTAAGGCTCGAAGACGCGCTGATCAGCACCCAATTGTCAGATACAGGCAAAACCCAGCACTTTAAGGATAACTATTTAAGGCTATACCCGAGCTTATTCTTAACAGAAAAACTAAGCGATAACCAAACCCTGCAACTGAGCTATAGCAGGCGCGTAACCCGCCCGCGCGGACAGGAAATATCGCCGTTCCTTAACAAAAGTGATCCGTTGAACTACACCGTCGGTAACCCGTACCTGGCGCCTGAGGACACCCATTCATTTGAGCTGAGTTATATCGATTACTGGAAAACGCTTACACTTACTTCATCGCTATATTACAGGTTGACTAACGATAATATACAGCAAATACGTTCGGAACTCACATCCGAGATCAGCCTCACAGATTATGAGAATGTAAAAAGCTCGTCGAATGCAGGTTATGAGTTGATAGCTAAGGTAAGCCCGGCACCAATATTCGACCTGACAGGTAATTTGAACATCTATTATAAATATATTGATGGCGACCCATCGCTGAATTTAACACCAACATCGGGCTATGCCTGGAATGGCAACCTTACCGCTAATATTAAGCCCCTCAAAAAGTTATCGTTCCAGCTAAGGGGCGATTACCAGGGCCCGCAGGTAGTACCGCAAGGGAAAATGTACGCGGTTTATGGCGCTGATGGCGGTGTACGTTACGATATATCAAAAAAGGTTAACGTTAGTGTAAATGCCCGCGATATTTTCAATAGCCGTAAATATGGGTCGGAGATAGAATATAGCAACGCGGCCTTTAACTCCGACCAGTATTCGGAACGCAGGTTTGCAACCGGTATAGTGCTGGCAACATTATCATATCGTTTTGGATCGGCAACTGAAAAAGTGAAGAAGGAAAAGAAAGACCAGGATCAACAACCCGACCAGGATAACAGCGGCGGCACACCAGACGATAGCGGCAACCAGCAAAATTTAAAAAACGTTAAATAAGTTTAATAGGGAGTATCAAGTAGTTAGTATTAAGTATCAAGTACCGGGTATAAAGTATTAAGACCTTACCGGTTGAGCTTTTTGTCTCGATACTTAATACTAACTACTTGATACTATTTTCTCACTGCTGTTGTTGTTGTTGCTGCTGTTGCACCATTTCCATATAGCGCTGGTAACTGTTTTTTGAAACCTCGGTAACCTGGCTTGCTGTGGGGACTTCAATAACCTGTCTTTCATTATAATAGGCATCATCTTCATCAACAGAAACTGCTACCTCCAACTTGTGTTTGGCTGAGCCTTTGTACACACCCTTTACAGGTGAGCAGTCGGAGAAATTACGGCCTACTGCTAATCGTACATGGGTTTCATTAGCTATACAATTATTGGTTGGGTCGAGGCCCAGCCAGCCATAATCAGGGATATAGGCTTCGGCCCAGGCGTGTGTGGCGCCTTCGCCGCGCATACCATTTTGCCCTGTACAGATATAACCGCTCACATAGCGCGCGGGGATGTTTACTATACGCAGCATTTCGGTTAAAATGTGGGCGAAATCCTGGCAAACGCCGGCCTTTATTTTCCATATTTCATCCAGCGTGGTATCAACGGTAGTAACACCCTTTATATAGGTAAAATTATCATACACATACTGGCAAAAGCGTAAAACAACCTGGTATGGCGTATCGTCCTTTGATTTTTCAGTTTCAACAATATGCTTTAGCTCGGCTAATCCCTCAAAATATTCCTGCTTTAAAAAATCAATATAAGGCACCATGTTTTGCAGGCGCTTCAGGTCTTCCCATTGCTGGCCGGGGAAGATATCGTTAACAGGAAGGATGCGGTGTTTGGTATTGACTGATATTTTTGAACTGATCATCATCACCATATGCGGGTCGATATAAGTAAAGCTACCCACCACATTGCCGTAATAATCCGTATGCTTATCAATAAGCGGGTTGCCGGTTATAGAGATTTCCTGTTTTATAACATCCTGAAATTCATCAATAATAGGGTATAATATGATCTGGTTGGCGCTGTCGCGCACCGGGCTGTCATAAATATATTTGGTAACATGTTTTATTTCTATTTCGGGCATGAGCTTTAAGTTGAAAATTTGGTGATTTGAAGATTTGAAAATGTAACTGCTGCTGATTTAAAACCTGGCATTTTTAATTTGAAAAATGTATCAGTTGGTAATCTAAGGCCTGAAGTGCTGTAATGTTTCATATTATTAATTATAACCAATTTTCAAATCTTCAAATCACCAAATTTTCAAATCATCAGGAGTGTGCAAAATAATATTCATTAAGCCGGTTGCCTATCCTATAAAGCTCGCTTCGTATTTGCGCCAGAAAGGCATGCAAGCCTTCTTCGTCAATGCTTTTTACCGAACTGTACTTTATACGGCTTTGCAGCCGGCCTATCTGGAACGACAACTCGCGGAAATCATCCAGGTTGCTGTCATTCTTCAACCTGTCGAAATACCGTTGTATATTGTTAACCGAATAGATCACCGATCGCGGAAAATCTACATTCAGGACTACCTGCTCCAGTACATTCATTGCTTCAAAGCCCTCGCGGTAGGTTTTTAAATAAAGCTCATAACCGCCCAGCGAGAGCAATAAATGTTTCCAGTAAGTAGTATCGGTAAGCAGGTCGGGGTTATCATCAATCGACCCAAACTTAGTATCCAGCAGATCCACGGATTGTATAGCGCGCTCCAAATACTTACCAATGTTCATAAAGCTGCGGCCTTCGCCACGCTCCATAGTTATTTCAACGGTGCCGTAGTATAGCATTACCTGTTTTATTAAAACATCAAGCACACCTATCGGGTCTTCGCGCTGCAATAATTTATCCAGCTTCGGGTCTTTTACGGTATGGTAATATTCATTAAGGCATTGCCACAGGTCTTTGGTGATATGCTCCTGCACCCCGCGGGCATTTTCACGTGCCAGCGTTATGATATTTAATACGGAGTTGCTGTTGGTTTTACCGGTAACCATATATTTTAATACGGCACGGCTATCATTTTCCAGCCGGGTGCTTTCGGCATCCTCCAAACCGGCATATATGCGTATCACCGGATCCCAGGTAAATTCCTGCACGGTATCCTGCGACGAAGCATAATTTATTTTGAGCATCCGCAACATACCGTCGCTGCGCTCAATATAACGGCTTAACCAATAAAAACTTGCTGCTACCCTGCTTAACATATATTTTGTATTTCGAATTTCGAATTTTCGATTTCGGATTTATTTTAATTTCGAATTTGATTATTCAAATTTTCATTACCCGGTTTTTGATTTTTAATTATTGAATCCACTTCTGATAATATTACCATCATCTATCCGAAATTGAAAATCCGAAATCAAGCCAAAACCCACGTATCCTTACTGCCACCACCTTGCGAACTATTCACCACCAGCGATCCCTCCTTTAAAGCCACCCTTGTTAAGCCACCTGGCACTATCTCAATACCATCGGGGCCATACAGCGCATAGGGGCGGAGATCGATCCTGCGTGGTTTTAATGCTCCCTGCATATAGCATGGCGCTGCTGACAGGCTTATGGTTGGCTGTGCAATAAAATTACGCGGATCTTTCAACACCTCTAATTTGTATTCATCCATTTCCTGCTCTGTTGCCGCATGGCCCATCAGCATACCGTAACCGCCACTGCCATTGGTTTTTTTGATCACCATTTTGTTCATGTTCTTAAAAACATGCTCACGCTCATCAGGATTGCCCAATTGCAGCGTGGGCACGTTTTTCAGGATAGGTTCTTCATTCAGATAATATTTTATCATATCGGGCACATAGGTATAAACCGCCTTATCGTCGGCTACACCGTTGCCAATAGCATTTACTATGGCTACATTGCCTTTGCGGTAGGCGCCCATAATGCCCGCCACGCCCAGCATGCTGCCGGGGTTAAATACCAGCGGATCAAGGTAATCATCATCAACCCTGCGGTATATTACATCCACCTGCTGCAGGCCTGTGGTGGTTTTCATGTATACCTTGTGGTTATTTACTACCAGGTCGCGCCCTTCAACCAGTTCAACACCCATTAAACGGGCCAATGTGGTATGCTCAAAGTATGCCGAGTTATATATCCCCGGACTTAACAGCACAATGGTAGGGTTGCTTATTTGCCTTGGCGATATGGCCAGCAGGTTTTTATACAATATGGTTGGATACTCCGTTACGCTGCGTACCCCGCATTGCGGTAGCAGATCGGGGAATAAACGCTTGGTTATTTCGCGGTTTTCCAGCATATAACTTACGCCCGATGGTGTGCGCAGGTTATCTTCCAGCACATAAAAGGTGCCGTCGTGGTCACGTATCAGGTCGATACCCGATATGTGGATATAAATATCATGAGGTACATTTAACTGGTACATTTCGCGCAGAAAATGCGGGCAGGAGTATATGATCTCGATAGGTACTATGCCATCCTTAACAATAAACTGGTTGTTGTAAACATCCTTTAAAAACAGGTTAAGCGCAGTGAGGCGCTGCTTGATGCCTTTTTCAACAAATGACCATTCATCAGCGGTGATGATGCGCGGGATGATATCAAACGGAAATATCTTCTCGATACCCTCGCCACTGTTATAAACGGTAAAGGTGATGCCCTGGCTCATGAAAAGCCGCTTGGCCAGTTCCTCTTTTTTGTTCAGGTCGTCTGCCGATTCTTTTGAAATATATTCGATCACTTTGCGATAATGATCGCGAACTTTAGCATTCGAGCCATACATTTCATCCCAAACGCCACTAATTGGGGAATATTTATCAAAATAAGCTGATTCCTGCATGTAAAATTTACCCTCTATATAAAAATATGTTAACCAGTTATTTTCAGAATTGTAATTTATGAAGTGTTTTTGAGAAAAAGGCTAATTATTTTTAATTTTTACAAATTAAATGACGGTAATATAGAAATATGAAGAGTCAAAAGGGAATTTTTATCATTTTTTGATAAAAATGCACGTAAAAATAAAAAACCCTTAGCGTTAACGCTAAGGGTTTTTATTTGGGGATAGATTTTTATTTACCATTTCATCAGGCTGCTAAACTTGTTTTCATAATCGTTAAGTTGTGCTACCAGCTTGTCGCTTAGTTCGCCCTGCTTACCTGCTTTGGTAACGTTAGCCATGCTGTTTAAAAAGTATAAACTGTTTTGCACGGTAGAATTATTTACCTGGCCGGCATCATGCTGCAACAGGTAATAGTTATAATCAAGTTGGTCGGTAACATAAGCATCTACACTGGTTATCATTTTATTGCCCAGCGTTAGTTCATTCAGTTTGTACGATGTATCGGCAATTGACACCTTGCCTTGCACTGCCGAATAATTCGGGTTAATATCAGGCATAACCGCATCAAATTTATGCAATGCTTTTAATGCCAGGTCGTTATGGCCATCCTTCATTAAACCCACAGCCAGTTCGGCAAAGGAATTCACCATTAGCGGATAAAACATTTGCGTAGATTCATGATCCAGGTACTTAGCGGTTTTAAAATTGCCCCACTTAAACTTGTTCATCATATTGTCATACATCACCAGGCTGTTTGTTTTTGCATATTGATCTTTAAGCGTTGGATCAGTTTTTAGCGGCATCAGGTGAAAAACTGTCCCCTCCTTGTATAAATATTGATCCAGGCCAAGTAAGTTTTCCGGGCCGATAGATGTTGTAAAGCATATAGGCCTTTTCCAATGGTTATGGCTTAAAATATCTATCAGGGCAAGTTTTTCCTTAGTAATATAACCTGCAGGCAGTTGCCACTTCATGGTATCGGTAAGCTGGCTTTGCTGGCCGGGGAGGATAACCTTATTCTTCATTACCTCATCAGCATTTATCGTTAGCTTTACATTTCTTGTTGGCAGGTAATTGGTCGACTCGCCATTTTCATATTGCAATTTTGTACGCGAATCATCAGAGGTTACAAAATCAAACAAATCCTTCACTTCGGTAAAGCCGGGAATTTTCGCGTCATTAAACGGGAGATAATCGCGCACGCCATTCTTATATTTGTCATAGGGCATAGTAATAGGCAAGGCATCGGCCTCATTAATTTTACGCTGCATTTGCTTTACCGACCAATCGGCACCTAACAGACTCAGGTTAACAATGCGCACATCGGGCCTTACATTCAGTACTTCCTGGTCGGCCCATAACGAGTAGGTATCATTATCGCCAAAATCAAACAGAATAGCATTTTTCGGGCACGACATCAGGTAATCATAAGCCATATCACGCGCGGTAAGCTTGGTGGAGCGGTCATGATCTTTCCATTCCTTGCTTGCTAATAAAATAGGGCCAATCAATAAACAAATAGTAGTAGCGCCAATGGTGGCGTATTTTAAGCTCATTTTCTTTTGGGCGATGTTTGCTAAGGCCACAACACCTAAACCTATCCAAATGGCAAAGGCATAAAACGAACCAACATAGGAGTAATCACGCTCGCGTGGTTGTACCGATGGCTGGTTTACATACAGCACGATAGCCAGGCCAGTAAAAAAGAAAAGCAGTGCCACAATAAGCGCGTCCCTTTTGCTGCGTTTAATGTGATAACACATGCCCAGCAAGCCTAAAATTAAAGGCAGCGCGTATAACGGTGTATAAGTAGTGCCGTTTAATACCGATTTAGGCAGATTTGTAGCATTGTCAAACAAACCGGTAGTCCAGTTGCCGCCCACGCCGCCCATATTGGTTTGGCCTTCCAGATCATCATCATTATATCGCCCGGCAAAGTTCCACATAAAGTAGCGGGCATACATCGTGTACATCTGCCAGCTAAACATAAATTTAATGTTATCGGCAAAAGTTGGTGTTTGGTCGGGTGCCATTTGCAGCCAGTCGCGGTAAAATTGCGGATCCTGGCTATCGTTGCTGAATATGCGTGGCAGCAGGGTATTGTGGTCGTATACATAATCTACCTGCTTGCCCTCGGCGGCATAGCCGTTTTGGCTTTTTCTGTACAGGTTTGGCCCGTCTTTCTCATCAATAATTTTGGCATCAAAATAAGGGCCGTATAACAATGGTGATGCCGGATACTGGATACGATTTAAGTAGCCATAAAGCGTAAATGCGTTATCAGGGTGGTAATTATCAAGGTTAGTGCCTGCCGTGGCGCGTATAGGAATGTAAACAAAAGAGCTATAGCCCAGGTAAATAAATATTACACACAAAAAAGCCAGGTTAAGCATAGGTTTTTTGTGGCGGATGCTATACCACACACCATATATCAATGCGCCTATCAGCAGCGCGAAAAATACCAGTACGCCACTGCCAAAACCCAGGTGCAGGGTATTTACAAAATACAGGTCGAAATAAGCCGCAAGTTCAACCGTGTAGCCCCTGATGCCAAACTGAACAAAACCTAATATGGCAATGCTTATTAAAAAGGCCACGATACCTGTTTTATAATTGATGTTTTTATATCTGCGGAAATAATAAACCAACGCCAGCGCCGGGATGGTTAACAGGTTGAGCAAATGTATACCTATAGATAAGCCAATTATATAAGCGATAAATATGATCCATTTATCCGCACCCGGTTCATTGGCATTTGCCTCCCATTTTAATATAGCCCAAAACACCAAAGCAGTACATAAGGCCGACCATGCAAATACGATATACTCCACCGCCGAAAACCAAAAGGTATCGGTATAAGTAAATGCCAAAGCGCCAACCAGGCCCGCGCTCATAATAAGCCCTGTACGGGAGCTGTCGAGCGTTTCCTCAGTCTTAGAGATCATTTTTTTAGCCAGCGCGGTAATTGTCCAAAACAGGAACATGATAGTTGCCCCGCTGGCCAGCGCCGAGCCCACATTGGCATAAAAAGGCACTTTGCTCCTGTCGCCAAATGATAGTAATGAGAATACTTTGCCCAGCATGGCAAACAAGGGATAGCCCGGCTGATGCGAAACCTGCAGGCGATAGGCGCAGGCAATAAACTCGCCGCAATCCCAAAAGCTTACCGAACGCTCTAATGTTAAAATGTAAGTGCTTGCTGCTATAACAAAGCAAAGCCAGCCCAAAAGGTTGTTGATCTTATTGTATTTCATAACTGAGGGAGTAAAGTATTTGCATATTTGATATTGGAAATTTCGGTGTAATTTTTTATAAATGATTGAACCTTAACATCTTTTAACAAACATTAACATTTGTAGTTATCACCTGTAGGCGAGGGCAACCGGCTGATAATCTTTAGTTAAATTGTCGCTTTTGAGCCAGTAAGACATCTTTTTATTTCCTTAATAAAAAAATAATTTGTTAATAAACGTTAAATAATTTGACGACTAAAAGTTTAGTTATATCTTACGGTCACTAAACAACCTCCATGAAACCCACAATTCTGGCAATAATATTTTGCTGCTTATGCTCGTATTCCGTGTTGGCGCAAAATAGTTATTCTATTAAAGGTACAGTTACCGATACGGCATCCAAAACTAAGCTTACAGGTACCACCGTAACGGTTTTAAACGCAAAGGACTCCATTATGCGCAAGTTTGTATGGGCCGGGCCAAATGGCGCTTTTGCCATAAATAAATTACCTAAAGGAAAATTCATACTGCTGCTTACTTACCCCGGTTATGCAGATTATGTGGATAGGTTCACGCTTGATTCTGTTAATACGCAACATGATTTTGGCGCATTGAATATGGTATTAAAAACGCGCTTGCTGGCTGATGTTATCGTAAAAGGCGAGGTAACCGCTATTAAAATTAAAGGCGATACCACCGAGTATAATGCCAAGGCCTATAAAATAGAGCCCAATGCAAAGGTGGAAGACCTGTTAAAGCAGTTGCCGGGCATCGAGGTGGATAAGGATGGTAAAATAACCGCGCAGGGGCAAACGGTAAGCAAGGTTTTGGTTGATGGCGAAGAGTTTTTTGGCGACGACCCAACGCTCGTTACCAAAAACATACGTGCCGATATGGTTGATAAAGTACAGCTATATGATAAAAAAAGCGATCAGGCGGCATTTACAGGTATTGATGATGGTATAAAAACCAAAACCATCAATATCAAACTAAAAGAGGATAAAAAGAACGGTTATTTTGGTAAGGTGGATGCAGAGGGCGGTACCGGCGGCTATTACTCCGAGGAGTTGTTATTTAATAAATTCACAGCCCACTCCAAATTTTCGTTGTATGGTACGGATAGTAACACGGGAAAAACCGGCCTGGGCTGGGAAGATGCCAATAAGGCCGGTACCTCAAATGATAATGTGCAATTTGGCGATGGTGGTGGGATATATATTTATAGTTCGGGCGGTAATGATGACCTGGACTCATTTAACGGGCAATACAATGGGCAGGGGCTACCATTGGCACGAACCGCAGGCGCGCATTATGATGAAAAATGGAACGCTGACAAGGAATCCATCAATACCAATTATAAAATTGGCTACATAGCGGTTGATGGTAAGGACAGCACGATAAACCAAACTAATTTACCTAATGATATCATCAATTCAACTACAAACCAAAATTATCATAAAAGCCTTTTTAAACAAAAGCTTGATGTTACTTATAATGTAAAGCTGGATACCACATCAACCTTAAAAATCTCTGTTGACGGAACCGATAAGCACAGCAATGTATTGGAAGATTATTCAAGCATAAGCCACAGGAATATTGATACTTTGTTAAACCGAAACGGCCGCACCGTAACCAATACGGTTGATGGGCAGATATTTGATGCGAGCGCCTTTTACACCAAGAAATTTAAAAAGGTGGGCCGCACGTTAACATTCGCCGTCAGCGAAGCGGTTAACAACAGCAATTCAAAAGGCTATTTAAAATCATCAACCGAATTTTATGGCGATAAGGGCGAACTGGATAGTTCGCAACGCATTAACCAATACAAAACCAGTATTATCAATAGTTCGATCCTAAATGCCAACCTTACCTATACCGAACCGCTCACCAAAAAACTTGCACTTGTGCTAAATTATGGAGTTGGTATTAATAACGGGCGATCAGACCGGGAATCACGCGATTCAACCGCTGCGGGCAGGTACGACCACCTGGATACTGCCTTAAGTAATGATTACAGGTTAAACCAGTTATCGAACCAGGTGGGCGCGGTGTTTAATTATAAAAAGAATAAAAACATCTTTAATTTCGGCACAAAGGTATCTGATGTCAGCTTTCAGCAAATGGATGCGTTTAGCGGCGATGTGTTTAAACGCCATTTTATAAACTGGAACCCGCAGGCCAATTACCAATACAGGTTCTCGCAGCAGGAATCAATAAACATCAACTATAACGGCAGCACTACTCAACCTACCATCGACCAGATACAGCCGGTAAGCGTAAACACCGATCCATTGAATATTACTGTAGGCAACCCAGATCTTAAACCGTCATTTAATAATAATATCGGTTTCAACTATAATTCATACAAAGTTATTACCGGGCGAAATTTATATGCTTATGGAAACTATCAGTTTACTACCGACCCGATAGTAAGTAATACCAATACAGATGCCACCGGCAAAACTATTTATCAATCGGTTAACCTGCCCAATAAAACACCTTACAATTTTTATTTTGGGGCTTACTTTGGCCAGAAAGTAACTAAAGGAGATTTTTATGTGGGTTTAGATGCTAACGCCAACGGGAGTACCTCGTATAACTATTCAAATAATGTATTGAACACAACAGATTCATACACCTACTCGGGCCAGTTACGTATCTCGAAATACATGGTTAAAAAGTATGAGTTCAACATCTCATTCGGCCCGAGTTATTCCATTAATCAATCATCTTTACAGCCACTGGTAAACAGTAACGGTTTGGGCTATAATGGTTATGGATATTTTACCGTATATCTGCCCGGTAAATTCCAGATCTCATCAGATGCTAATTACCAGTATAATCCCAAAACAGAGTCGTTTAACCAGGATTTTTCGAAATTTATATTGAATGCCTCAATAATTAAATCCTTTTTTAAGGATGAAAACCTGAAGATATCAGTATCAGGCAACGACCTGTTTAACCAGAATGTTGGTTTCAGCAGGAATGCAAATGGAAATACGATAACGCAGGATAGTTATACCACTATAAAAAGATATTTTATGGTTTCGGTAATTTGGGATTTTAACAAGTTTGGCATAGCCTCAACAAAAAAATAATATGATGAAAAATACACTGCTGTTACTTACCTGTTTGCTGTTATTAGGCAGCAATGTACTATTGGCGCAAAATGAACATTTCACCACATCGGGCACCATTGAATTTAATAAAACAGCGAATATATATGCGCTCATACAAAAATCAATGTGGAGTGATGACGACGGGAGCTTTGAGCAGCAAATACTTGATGCCTATAAAAAGGATCATCCGCAATTTAAAGTTTTAAAAAGCACGTTAACATTTGGCAACAATAAAACCATGTTTACCCCTGAAGATGCTACAGACAACTCGCCGGGAGATGATGTTTTTAATGTGCCAATGGCCACCCAGAATAATATTGTTTATAGTGATCTTTCGACCAGCAGTCACGTTATTCAGAAGCAAGTATTTGAGCAAACTTATTTGATAAAAGACAGCACACGACAAATAAAGTGGAAAATAACCGATGAAACCCGCGAGATAGCCGGTTATACCTGCCGCCGTGCAAATGCCATTATAATGGATTCTGTTTACGTAGTAGCATTTTATACCGATAAGATACATGTTTCGGGTGGTCCGGAGACGTTCTCAGGTTTGCCCGGCATGATATTGGGCGTGGCCTTGCCCCACGAAAACGTTACCTGGTTTGCCACCAAAGTTACCGATATGACAGTTGAAGATAAAGCGCTAACCCCGCCCAAAAAAGGCAAACCGGTAAACGATGCCGAATTAAAAACAACCCTCCAATCAGTAATGAAAAACTGGGGTAAAGAAGCCCGGCAAAATTTGAAGGCGTTTTTACTTTAGTAATTTAAAAAACACCATTTACAAGGTAGATCGGCTACGCTATAACGACTATACGATGGTTTGGTTAGTTTCGCGGTATGCGGTTGGTGTTTGGTTAAACATTTCTTTAAAAGTTTTATAAAAATGCCCCAGGTTGGTAAAACCACAATCGTTGCAAATAACTTTTATAGGGTTGTTAGTCATGGATAGTTGTTTGGCGGCAAAACCCATCCGTAGCTCCGTTATCAGTTCGGAGAGTGTTTTGTTATATAATGCCCGCACCACACGGTTTACATGATCGATATTTTTTTCACATAATGAGGCAAAGCCACCCGCACCCTGTTTAAACAGCGCCGGTGTGGTATAATCCTGTATGGCATTATGAAGCCAAACCGGTACTTGTGTGCTAATTTCCAGATCCTTATTTGCGGCTATCAACCCAAAAATAAACAACAACAGGGTATCAAGGTAAAATTTCGACTTTTTATACTTCCACGTTTTTTCAGCTTTTTGCGATATGCGCCTTATCAGTGCCAAATCCATCATAACATGATAAGGTACACGAGTATTTATCCAGAAATAGGTGTTTGAATCCGTAAAATACCGATTTCGCAAATAATCTAATGTTTCTGCCGGGAAAGCCAGGTTCATGATAGTGAGCCCACCGCTTGTTGAGGTAAAGGTATGTTCATCATCAGGCCGTATCATTACTAAATTACCCGGTTTGAGTGGTACTTGCTGGCCGTTAATGATATGAAGCCCGTCCCCGTTCTCTACCCAAAAGATCTCGGCATAATCATGATTATGTAACGACAGATCGTATCGCGAATGAATGGTGACCCGTGCGATATGAAATGAATCATCGTTACCGATAAACTGCTGTAATAAAAACCGGGCGCTCATTTATCAAATATACCGGGTTGTGTAATTAATAATTTAGCTTTTAAATCCTATTTTAAATAAATTAATGGATTATTGCCCTTGTTGCCTCCCCGCGCATGGTAGATCTTCTTATCCTTATTGCTTGGGTGATTGCGGTCAAGCACCAGGTTGGTATTAAAATAGCGCATGGTATAACCCGTGCGGCGTGTATTGCTGGTATTAGCTTTAGCGCCATGTATAATGCGCGAATCGTGTAACGAATAAGTCCCTTTTTTTAGCGCGAACCATACCACATTATCGGTATTAATGGTATCACCCTTTATCTCCGAATTAAATATCTTATGGCCGGTACCCATATCCACATATTCCGAAAATCCATTGTGATGCGTGCCCGGCACAACGCCCATGCAGCCGTTCTCTTTGGTAGCCTCATCAATGGCCAGCCATATAGTAACAATGCCGTCGAAGCTATTAAAGCGGCCTTGCCAATAAGCGCTATCCTCGTGCCATGGGGTTCTTTTGCCTGTTTTTGGCTCCTTGCAAATAAAGCCGCTGCTCCATAACCCAATGTTTGGGCCTATCAAAAGCTCAACCACATCAATTACCTCATCGGCTAATAAAAATTCAAAAAGGCGCTCATCTTTCAGGTGGGGGTTATTCATCTCATCGGGGCGCAGATCGCCGCGGTTGGCTAAATGCTCTTCGAAAATGTTAAACAGCCGTTCAAATTTTTCGGCACTGTACAATGGAATATGCGGTAGTAAATATCCGTTCTCATGATAAAATTCAGCCTGATCGGGTGTGATCAATCCTTTACTTTTGGTAGTCATATCTCATTAAGGTTTAATAAATATTAACTACACAAATGTATAAGCTCCATTGATACAAAAAGTAACCTATGTTATATCCTCAGGGCTGTTTTGATTACGGTAAAACGATATATTAGGTTACTTAGTTATTTTTACCCGGATTAACATAGATAGAAGATAATTGGTAATCCGCCGGGTTAATTACAAAAAGTATTGGGTATTGCTTATCGCTTCCTTGCCCCTTTATCAATACCCAGCCTTGTATAACGGGTATGGGTTTTTGGGTAGTATTATTAACCCCCATGGCGTGCTGCAACGCTATAAATTTATATGAAATTAAACCCTGGTTAGCAGCATCAGCATTTTTAAATATATTTACTATAGATGTCATATCTATGTTTTTGTTTTCCATATAGCCTGCCAGGTTATTATATCTTTTCTGCAGCAAGGCATCCATAAAGACTTTGATTTTCTGCTCTATCTCATTATCTTTTGCAAGATACGCCGACTTAAAATCACAATTGTCCGAAGTCATGCCACCTGCTTTAACTCTGATCCGGAAAATATCAGGCATCTTGCTTTTATTGGCTAAGGTTATTTTATACGCAGTATCGGCACAGTGATAGGCAATGTTTAAAATATACTCTCTATTTGGGGTTTTATCGCCGCCCATATCTACAAAAATTTCCTTATCGCTGCCGGTAAAGCCACCTACATTAGCTTCAGCCCCATCGGTTACCGTAACCGAAACAGCCTTGCCCTTATTTTTAATAGCGTTCATGATCTGCATATCAGTCTTAAAACTGAAGGAACAGGATGAAACAGCCAGTAGTAATATAAATGCAGAAAATACCCTTTTCATAATGTTTTATTTAGTTAAATATAAAGCATTATTAATTAGATAAAAAAGTTTTTTATGCTAAATTATTTGGATAATAATATATTGCTCATTAGATTGCGTAATCGATTACGTAATTAGAATTGTAATGAATAACTTTTATAATAAAACCGGTAAAATGGCCTTAGGCAGCAGGCTTCGCCGGTTAAGCGAATTGTTTACCGAGCAGGCAGGCAAAGTGTATGAATTGTATAATGTAGACATGCATCCAAAATGGTTCCCTGTGTTTTATGTACTATCGGCAGGTGAGGAGAAATCCATCACTCAAATAGCATTAGAAATAGGGCATTCGCACCCATCGGTAAGTACTATTGTAAAGGAGATGCTTAAAAAAGGCATAGTTAAGGAAAGTGCCGATAAGACCGATGGACGAAAAAACTATATCAGGCTTTCAGCCAAAGGCTTGGCTATAAATGATAATATAAACTACCAGATAAAAGATACAAATGCTGCCATTGAGGGGGCGTTTAAACAAACCCAGTATAATTTATGGAAAGCCATTGAAGAATGGGAGTTTCTGCTGGAACAAAAGGATCTGCTGAAAAGGGTGCAGGACGAAAAAAAACTGCGCGAAAGTAAGGATGTGCAGATAATTAATTACCGGCCCGAATATCAGGAGGCTTTTAAACAACTTAACGAAGCCTGGATAACCCAGTATTTTAAAATGGAGGAAGCCGACCACAAATCGCTTGATCATCCGCAGGAATATATACTGGATAAAGGCGGCTACATCCTTATCGCTTTGTATAAAGATAAACCGGTAGGCACCTGCGCGTTGATAAAAATGGATGGCAAAACTTTCGAATTGGCAAAAATGGCCGTAAGTACTGAAGCAAAAGGAATGGGAATTGGCTATTTATTAGGAAAGGCGGCCATGAAAAAAGCAAAGAAGAAAGACGCTAAAAAACTGTACCTCGAAAGTAATACTTTGCTCAAACCCGCCATCAGCCTGTATCATAAGCTTGGTTTTAAAAAAATTACCGGCATACCATCACCTTATGAACGTTGTAATATCCAAATGGAAGTAGTACTTTAATTGTATAAAGGGTTAAGATTTAAGCATATAAATCAATTGATTTATATGCTTAAATTTGTTACATCTTAAAATAACCAATTAAGCACCTTCATGCATAACAAGTACCTCAGGTCTATATATTTTTTGCTGTTTTTTTTACTGCTATTTTATGCATCGGGTGCTACCGATATAAAAAGTATTGGTGTGCCTTATGTGCAAAATTATACAAAAGCGCTGTACCAGTCGGGCAATCAAAACTGGTCGATAACCAAGGATGAACACGGCATAATGTATTTTGGCAATGCCGATGGCTTGCTGTCATTTGATGGCCGGTACTGGCAAATGCACACCATGCCCAACGGGCTTATTGTAAGAGCTGTAGCGGCAGATGGGAAAGGTAAAATTTATGCAGGCGGTTTTGGCGAGTTTGGTTACTGGGAAAACAACAGCAAGGGTTTTTTAACTTATCATTCACTCATCCCCCGGGTACCTAAAAAATATATCCCGAATGAAGAGATCTGGAAAATATATATTGATGGTAATCGTGTAATATTCCAATCCTTTGGCTCCATATATATTTATGCCGATAACAGTATAAGTGTAATTAAGGCGCCTAACCCGTACCTGTTTTTATTCCGTTCGGGCAAACGCTTTTTTGCAGAACAGATAAACGCTGGCCTGTTCGAGCTTAAAAATAACCACCTTGATTATATTGCCGGGAGCAGCATATTGGGCAATAGCGGGGTTTTATCCATACTGCCTTTTAAAAATAACAGGTTCCTTATCGGCACCGCAAAAAATGGCTTGTTTATATATGATGGTAAACAAATAACACCCTGGGCCAACCAGGCTAACGATTTTTTAAAAACATACCAGCTTAACAATGGTGTAGTTATTTCGGGTAAATATTTTGCTTATGGCACTATACTAAATGGGGTGGTAATTATTGATACCGCGGGCAACGTGGTGCAGCACATCAATAAATCAAGCGGTTTACAAAATAACACGGTTTTAAGCCTGTATATTGATGATGAAGAAAACCTGTGGACAGGCCTGGATAATGGCATTGACCGCATCGAACTAAATTCTTCCTTATATTTTTACTTTGACAAAACCGGGAATTTCGGTACCGTATACTCCAGCAGCATTTATAATAATAAAATATACCTGGGCACCAACCAAGGCTTGTTTTATAGCGATTGGATACCAAACAGCACCAACAAGCTTTTCCAGCTATTTGATTTTAAACTGATACCCGGCTCGCAAGGCCAGGTATGGGATCTGTCGATGCAGGATGGTAAATTGCTTTGCGGCCATAACGACGGTACCTACCAAGTTAATGGCAGTACTATTAACAAAATATCGTCAGTTAGCGGTGGCTGGGCCATAAAAAAGCTAAATGCTGACCTTTTAATACAAGGCACCTATACCGGGCTGGTGATCTACCGCAAGGATAGTAACGGTAATTGGGTATTTGACCATAAAATAAATGATTTTAGCGAACCATCGCGATATGTTGAGCAGGATAACAAAGGGCAAATATGGGTGAGCCACGCTTATAAAGGTATTTACAGGATAAACCTGAGCAGCGACCTGAAAACTGCAATCTCACAAAAATATTATGATGAACGCTCGGGTTTGCCGGGTAGTTATAATATTAATGTGTTTAGCCTTGATAATAGGATAGTTTTTTCATCCGATTCGGGCTTTTATGTATATGATGATATAACAGACAGGTTTTTTAAATATCAGCAGCTTAATAAAAAGCTGGGCTCGTTTGCATCATCAAACAAAATAATACCTGCCGATGGTAAAAAATATTGGTTCATCAATCATGGGCGTGTAGCATTGGCCGATCTTTCAATACCCGGCCAGCTTACTATCGATTCAAACAGGTTTACTGTGCTTAACGGGCAAATGGTACAGCATTATGAAAATATTAGCCGCATAAACCATTTAATATACCTTATAAGTATTGACGACGGCTTTGTAATATTTAATGATGAGGCCGAAATGCCGCAAAGTAAAGTACAACTCCCGGCAGTAATGATAGGCCGCGTTGAAAACATTACCGATAAAATTTCGGCAATAAGCGATAATGGCAGTAACAGCAATGTTGAAATACCTTTTACAAAAAATAACATCCGCATAACGTACTCATTACCTTATTACAGGCAGGCCAAAGTTAAATACCAGTATTATTTAAAAGGGTATTCAAAAGACTGGTCGGACTGGACAACACTAACACAACGGGAGTTTACCAACCTTGGCCAGGGAACTTATAACTTTATGGTAAGGGCTAAAATTAACGATGACAACCAAACGCCCGCCACTGTTTTCAGTTTTACAATTTTGCCTCCGTGGTACAGCGGCAAACCTGCAATGCTGTTTTATTTGCTATTAGTTATTTTGGGATATTATTTATTTAAACATTTATACAGGTTAAAATTAAAACGCCATCAGGAGCATATCCATCAAAAACTACAGGCAGAAAAAGAGGAATTTTTAAAACAGGAAGCAATTGCTAATGAGCAGGAAATTGTTAAAATTAAAAACGAACAACTGCAATCCGAACTCGCCGGTAAAAGCCGGGAGTTGGCTAATTCGGCCATGAATATTGTTTATAAAAATGAATTGCTGCAAAAAATAAGCGGCGAAATATCCCATTTAAAAGATAGCTCAGGCAAAAAGCTGCCTGATGACCAGTTAAGGAAAATACAAAAGGTAATTGATGAGGGAATGACCGATGAGCGTGATTGGAACCTGTTTGAAAGCAGTTTTAACGAGGCGCATGAAAGCTTTTTCAAAAAACTTAAAACACATCACCCCGATCTTGTACCTAACGACTTGAAACTCTGCGCATACCTGCGGATGAATATGAACAGTAAAGAAATGGCCTCGCTTTTAAATATTTCATTACGCGGGGTTGAGATAAGGCGTTACCGTCTGCGTAAAAAGCTAAATCTGGAGCATGATAAAAATCTTGTGGAGTTTCTCATGGAGCTATAATACTACATCATTACCTCTCATAGCCAAATTTCATTGTACAAAATACACACCAAACTTTGTAGTAAAATTGTTACATTTTTATTATTTTAATTGACTGATTGTCAATTAATTAAAAATTAACACATCTAAATTTGAGAAAGTGTTTTTGTTTTAGTGTAATAATGTAGAGGCGTATTATTTGTTAAAATTATATTATCTCCTCAATTTCGAACAAGCAAAACCAATTATTTCTTTTAACCTAATTTTAAATTACCCACATGAAGAGAACTTTTACAATCTCAGGGTTTATCTTATTATGTTTATTTTTTGTTAACACTGCATTTGCACAAAACTTTACCGTTAAAGGTAAAGTTACTGATGCTGCAACAGGCGAAACCCTGATTGGGGTAAGTGTTTCAATAAACGGAACAAGTAATGGAACCCAAACCGACGCCAATGGTGCATTTTCACTAAGCGTTCCTAAAAACGCAACCCTGTCTGTTTCCTATATAGGTTATACTACGCAGCAGGTTGCCGTAACCAATAAAGCCGAGTTAGATATTAAACTGGCAGCTTCCGCAAGCGAATTACAACAGGTTGTGGTAATAGGCTACGGTACACAACGCAAAATTGATAATACCGGATCGGTGGCTACTGTAAAGGGCTCCGATATTGCTAAACAAGCCTCAACCAATACATTAAGCGCTTTGGAAGGTAAGGTTGCCGGTGTTGAAATTATTAACAGCGGGCAGCCTGGCGCATCACCTACCATTAATATTCGTGGTATAGGTACAATTTATGGTAACGGCCAGCCATTATTTGTTGTTGACGGTGTTTGGTACGATGATATTAGTTTCTTAAACAATTCTGATATTGAAAGCGTGAGCATTTTAAAAGATGCCTCGAGTACTGCCATTTATGGTATCAGGGCAGCTAACGGTGTGGTATTGGTTACTACCAAACGCGGAAAAACCGGGAAACCAACTGTTACCTTAAATGCCTATGTAGGTTGGCAATCGGTTACCAACCAGGTAAAAATGGCCAACGCTACCGAATATGCTACAGCCATTAATGAGCTAACAGCGCTTACTAACACGCCTGCTAATTATAACCCTCCGGTGTTTGCAAATCCTGCAAGCTATGGTACAGGCACTAACTGGTACGACCAGATATTGCGCAATGCCCCGGTAAGCAACAATCAAATAGCATTAAGTGGTGGTACTGATAAGTACACTTATGATTATTCGTTTGGCTATTTGGATCAGGATGGTATTGTTAAAACCAATAACTATCAAAAGTACACCTTTCACGTAGCTAATGATTTTAAGCCTACAAAGGATTTAAAATTAGGGTTTAGTGCAAACGTACTATCCAGCTCATCCAGAGATATTAATGGTTCAATCTTCCATCAATTATATACTGCTGCGCCGGTAGTGCCTGTTTTTTATGCTGATGGTAAATATGGCGATCCTGCTGATTATAATGTTGGCAGCGGCGCTAACTACAACCCCGAAGCTACTATTGATTTCTTCAACCAAAAATCAAAAAACAAACGTTTTACAGGTTCGGTTTATGGCGAATACAACATCTTAAAGGATCTGAAATTCAGAACAAGTTTTGGTGGCGACTTAGCACAGGCCGAAGTAAGAAATTACTCACCAATTTATTTTGCTACAGGTGGTCAACAAAGCACCACATCGTCATTAGATGTTAACCATACCGAAACCCGGAATTGGATTTGGGAAAATACCCTGACTTATGACAAAACCATCGGCAAAAACAAAATAACAGCTTTGGCAGGTTATAGCTCACAACGTAACGAAGGCAGTTATGCAGATTCATTCGCTGATAGCGTAGCTTACGCAAAGTCAGGTAATTTACATACTTCTTTCCCTGCAGGTAGTAATCCAACAATTACTTATCCAAAAGCAGATCAAATACTTACAACAGAAGTATCGCAATTTGCCCGCATGAATTATTCATATAATGATACTTACCTTTTAAATGCCTCTATTCGTCATGATGGCGCGTCGGAGTTTTATCCTAAGCCGTATGGCTGGTTTCCATCGGTTGGTGCAGGTTGGGTTGTAACAAATGAAAGTTTCATGAAAGACCAGCACTTTTTTAATAATTTAAAATTGCGTGCCAGTTATGGTGTAGTTGGTAATGCTGTAGTTCCAATTAACCCCAGCACACTAACGGTAACTAACGATCCTACCCTGTATACAGCTGTGTTTGGTAATCCGCAGGCTACTGCTGCGGGTGCAAGCATAAATACGGTTGTACCGCCAACAATTACCTGGGAAAAATCAGAAGCAACTGATTTGGGTATAGAAGGTTCAATTTTAGATAATAAATTAGCGTTCGAGGCTGATTATTATAACCGTGAAACCAAGGATGCGATCTTCAATATTCCAATACCGGGCTCAACAGGCGAGAACGGCCCTAACGGAGGTATCCTGGGCAATCAGGCAAATATCAGGAACAGGGGTTTTGAGTTTACATTAACCTGGAAACAACAGGTTACTAATGATGTATACTATTCCATCAGTCCTAACTTAGGTATTAATAATAACCTTGTTTTAAAGGTGCTTTCTGGTCTTAATCCAATATACAGTGGTGGTGCAGGCATTGCAAATGGTGCATTGGCTACGCGTACTGTACAGGGTGAGCCAATTGGCGAATTTTATGGCTATAAGGTTACAGGTATTTTCCAAACTGCTAACCAGGTTTTACATTCACCACAAGTGGGAACAGCCCAGCCCGGCGATTTTATTTACCAGGATACTAATGGCGACGGACAGATCACATCTACAGACAGGGTTAACTTAGGTAATCCTAACGCTAAATATGGCTATGGTGTAAATACTTATTTAAAAGTTAAAAACTTCGACCTGACCCTTGATTTTCAGGGCCGTGCAGATGTAAGTGTATATAATTCAAACATAGCCTACCGTTTCGGTAATGAGAACATCACACAGGATTTCTTTGATAACCGCTGGCATGGATACGGTACTTCCAACACTTATCCTTCTATGAATGTTGGTTCTACCCTTAACAGCGCACCTAACTCGTTTTACGTTTCCAGCGGAGCTTACTTCAGGGTACGTAATGCACAAATAGGTTACACCCTGCCAACCAATCTGTTAAGAAGCTGGAAGATACAAAGCATCAGGGTTTTTGCAAATGCCCAAAATGCTATCAATATATTTGGATATAAAGGCTTTAGCCCTGAAATTGGTGGTGGGGTGCTGAATGAAGGCATCGACTCCAGCGTATATCCATTATATGCAACGTACAATTTTGGTGTTAATGTTACATTTTAATTAAAATTACAATGAAAAATAAAAAATATTATGTACAAAAAGTAGTCGGACTAAGTTTGATTACCGCGCTATCCCTATTGCTTGGGTGTAAAAAGAGTTTTTTAAATGTAACGCCGGCCGGGACTACAACAGCTGCACAATTTTGGAAAACTTCTGCCGATGCTACATCTGCAATTAATGCAATGTATGCAGATATGCATGGTTATAATGATACCGCTTTCCCATCTCTCGCTATTGAAAGCATGGGCTCGGATGATGTTACCAAAGGCTCTGTACCTACAGATGCAAGCTTTATGAACGAATACATAACGTTTACGGTAACTGCCGGAGAAGGACAATTAGAAGGTTTTTGGACTGGCATGTATGATAACATCAATTTCGCCAATCAAATATTGGATAATGTTCCGGCTATCAATATGGATGCTACCCTAAAGGCAAGGTATTTAGCCGAAGCGCAATTTATCCGTGCTTATGATTATTTCAGGTTGGTGCGTGCCTGGGGCGATGTTCCTTTACGTATACACGTTCCAAAATCAGCCGCTGATTATAATTTAGCCCGTACCCCTAAAGCACAGGTTTATGCGCAAATAGAAGCTGATTTAACAGCCGCTGCTGCTGTATTGCCAACTACCTACAGCTCGGCTGATATTGGCCACGTTACTAAAGGCGCTGCATTGGCTTTGCATGCTAAAGTAGCTTTGTACCAAGCCAATTTGAACCCAGGCAAATGGAGTGATGTAGTAACCTACACCAATGCGGTAACTGCTTTAGGCATCTACTCTTTATTCCCTGATTATGAAAAAATGTTCAGGACTACCAACAAGAATAATGTTGAATCCATTTTCGAAATTCAATGCATGTTGATCCCGAATAATCCCGGGGCATCAAATTCACAATATTCGCAGGTACAAATGCCAAGAGGTACCGAACCTGCAACCGGCTGGGGTTTTAACGATCCAAGCCCAAGCCTGATCAGTGAGTTTGAAACAGGCGACCCACGTTTAAAGGGAACCGTTATTTACACAGGCCAAACTACACCCGAAGGAGATTTGATAGATGCCTCGGCGCCTAATCCTTATTATAACTTGAAATCATATGTGCCTTTTGCCTTATATGTTTCGGGCTATAACCAGGGCTGCCAGCAGGACAAAATTGTTTTGCGTTATGCCGATGTACTATTAATGAACGCCGAAGCCAATAACGAATTGGGTAATTCAGCAGCAGCATTAGCATCATTAGAGCAGGTAAGAGCGAGAGCAAGAGAAGGCAATGCATCTATTCTGCCAAAGGTTACCGCTACCGATCAGGCCTCTTTACGCACCGCTATTTACCACGAAAGACGTGTAGAGTTAGGTATGGAGTTTGACCGTCACTCTGATGTGATCCGTCAGGGCAGGGGCCTTGCTGTATTTGGCGCACAGGGCTTTGTTAAAGGCAAAAGCGAGGTATGGCCTATCCCGCAAAACGAAATTGATTTAAGTGCCGGTACATTGGTACAAAACCCGGGTTATTAATAATCAAAAAAATATATACAGATGAAAAAAATTAAAAATGTATTTACCGCTATGCTGCTTACGGGGTTAGCAATAGCATTCACATTGTCGTCATGCCAAAAAGGCTTCGACGCAAAATCTTACGCCCCGTCAAAACCACTGCCTACATTTGGTGGGTACAGTTCCTCAAATGAGATCGAGGCAGATAGTTTGATAGCTTACTGGAATTTTAGCGGCACACTTACCGATAGTATTTCAAAACTAACAGGTACAGCATCCAATTCTTCTTTTGGCGCAGGTATCGAAGGTCAAGGCTATCAGGGCTCGCTTACCGGTTATGCAGTTTGTAAATCATCACCTGCATTGGCAGCCCTGCAAAAATTTACAGTTAGCGTTTGGGTAAATACTACACCACCAACAACCGGTGTTTTAGATTATTTTACACTTTCAAATACGGCCAATTTTTGGGGCAATATCGAGATGTTTTTTGATAATGGCAGTACCAATACCGATGCGCATGTGCGTATACACATGTCACAAAGTGGTTCAGATAATACGTTTGCTGCAGAAGTACCGGGTTGTTTTGGTGCATGGGTAAATTTAATTTTTAGCTATGATGTATCTGGTACATGTACGCTATATCTGAATGGGAAATCAGTAGCCACAGGTACTGCAGGTACCTTAACCGGGCCATTGGTATTTCAAAATGTGGGTAATGTGGTATTTGGCTGTACACAGTTCATGACCACTCCAAGCCAAACTGCTGGTTCAGGCTCGCAGCCATGGGCAGCTTATTTACCTGGTAAAATAGATCAGGTTAGGGTTTATAAGAAAATACTTTCATCTAATGAAGCTTCGGCTTTATATAGTCTTGAAAACTTAGGAAGATAAAGTTGGTTTGATTATAGGGTTGTCTGGCGAAAGCCGGGCAGCCTTTTTTTTCACATGTTTTTAATTTGGTAAAGTTGGCCATTCTGATATGAATAAACCGGGCATGAAAATTTTAAGAATTTATTTAGCGGCAACGCTATTAGCGGGGATGTTTTCCTGCTCAAAAAGTGGTCAAAGTTCAAACCCCACACCACCCGCACCATCTTCTTTTAACTATAATACAGTAAAGGTTAATGGCGTTAGCAATGGGTTTACGTACATAAATGTAAATGCCACACCGGTAATCACCATCTCGTTCACGGCGGCTTTAAGCCATACTTCGGTAAACAGCAATATAGCTTTTAAAACTAATGCCGGGGCCGCAGTAGCTTATACAGCATCCTATCAAAATAATGATAGTACGGTTGTAATTACACCGGCAAAATTATCCTATCTCACCAAGTATACGCTCACTGTTTCAAATGGCCTGCAATCGGCTAAAAATGGTACTTTAATAAACGCGCTGAGTGTTAACATCACCACTTCTATCGATTCGACAAACAAATTTCCAACCATTACAGATGACGCGCTGTTAACTTTAGTCCAGCAGCAAACCTTTAAATATTTCTGGGATTTTGGGCATCCTACCAGTGGCCTGGCGCGCGAGCGCAATACCTCGGGCGATGTGGTAACCACAGGAGGATCGGGTTTTGGCATAATGGCTATTGTGGTGGGGATTAACCGGAGCTTTATTTCACGTGCCGATGGTTTAACACGTATGCAAACCATTGTAGCTTTTTTAAAAAATAAGGCACAAACATTTCATGGCGCGTTCCCGCACTGGTTAAACGGGGTTACCGGGGCAGTTGTGCCCTTTAGCACACAGGATGATGGCGCTGACCTGGTAGAAACTTCCTACCTGATGGAAGGTTTACTTACCGCGCGCCAATACTTTAACGGCACAAGCACTGCCGAAACCCAGTTAAGGGCTGATATAAATACGCTTTGGAATAATGTTGAATGGGATTGGTTCCGTCAAAGCGGCCAGAATACCTTGTACTGGCATTGGAGCCCCGACTATGCATGGTCGACTAATCAGCAGGTAACAGGCTGGGATGAAGCCTTGATAACCTATGTGCTGGCCGCATCATCAACAACACACTCCGTACCAAAAGTTGTTTATGACAATGGCTGGGCAGGCAACGGCAGCATGAAGAATGGCAGCACCTATTATGGCGTAAAACTTCCGTTGGGCCCTCCTGATGGCGGCCCGTTATTTTTTGCCCATTATTCGTTTTTAGGTATCAACCCAAATAGCCTTACCGATGCTTATGCCAGCTATGATGTGCAAAATACAGCACATGCCACTATCAATTATAATTATTGCGTGGCAAACCCGGCAGGTAACACCGGCTATAGCGCTAATTGCTGGGGCCTTACCGCCAGCGATATTGAAAATGGCGGCTATAACGCAAGTTCGCCTACAAGCGATGTTGGCGTAATTGCCCCAACAGCGGCTATCGCGTCGTTACCTTATACACCCACGCAATCTTTAGCGGCCTTAAGGTTTTTTTATTATAAACTGGGCGATAAGATGTGGGGGCCTTATGGCTTTTATGATTCCTTTGATTTAAACGACGCCTGGTTTGCAACATCCGACCTGGCTATTGACGAAGGCCCGATAATTGATAATATAGAGAATTATCGTAGCGGCCTGCTTTGGAACCTGTTTATGAGTTGCCCCGAAGTACAAACCGGGATGAAAGGTTTAGGCTTTACCAGCCCTAATTTATAGCTGTTTATAAATATCTAAATGAAAAAAATACTAATTCTACCCTTTCTAATATTACTATCAATTTATAGTATTGCACAAACGCCTGCAAGCAAAGCGGTTGATAATGGCGGTATAAAACCCGTTGGCATTATCAAAAATTTAACCGATAGCGCTTTGCTCGATGTGGTGCAACGACAAACCTTCCGCTATTTTTGGGATTTTGGGCACCCGGTAAGTGGCCTTGCACGTGAACGCAGCAATATTGCCTTTGATTATGGCCGCGAAGTAGTAACCATGGGCGGCTCAGGGTTTGGGATTATGGCAATGATTGTTGCCACCCAAAGAAAATGGATAACCCGCGAACAGGCCGATGACCGCATGCTGAAAATTGTGAACTTTTTGTACCGGGCCGATTCTTTTCATGGTGTTTTTCCGCATTGGCTTAACGGCGCAACGGGTAAAGTTATTCCGTTCGGGCGTAAGGATGATGGCGGCGATTTGGTAGAAACCTCTTATCTTTTCGAGGGCTTGTTATGCGCCAAACAATATTACAATGCCGACAATGTCAAAGAGCGGCGCATCAGGGCGGTTATTGAATGGATGTGGAACGATATAGAGTGGAATTGGTATACCCATGATGGGCAGAATGTATTGTATTGGCATTGGTCGCCAAACAATGGCTGGAGCATGAATTTTCCTATACATGGCTTTAACGAGTGTTTAATTACGTATGTGCTGGCAGCGTCAGGCACACACTTCCCTGTAAGTGCATCGGTGTATCATGACGGCTGGGCACAAGGCGATTTCTTTAAAAACGGGAAAACCTATTACGGTTATAAATTGCCTTTGGGCTTTCCTTTTGGCGGCCCGCTTTTCTTTTCGCAATACTCATTTATGGGCTTGGATCCTAAGGGTTTAAAAGACGAGTATGCCGATTATTGGGAGCAAAATTTAAACCACACCCTGATAAACCGGGCTTATTGTATTGATAATCCTAAAAAATTTAAAGGCTATGGCGCAAATTGCTGGGGACTAACCGCAAGCGATAATTACGAAGGCTACAACGCGCATTCACCTACTAATGACCTGGGCGTTATCAGTCCTACCGCGGCATTATCGGCGTTTCCTTATACCCCTCAATATTCCATGCAGGCGCTGCGCCATTTTTATTATGATATGGGCGATAAAATATGGGGCGAGTACGGTTTTACCGATGCCTTTAGCGAATCGCATAATTGGTATGCCAAAGAGTACCTGGCTATTGACCAGGGGCCAATTGTTGTAATGATTGAAAACTACCGCACCGGCCTTTTATGGAAGCTGTTTATGAGCTGCCCTGAGGTTATAGGTGGCCTGAAAAAATTAGGCTTTCAAAGTCCGCAAATAAACTAAATTCGAATAAAATTATATTAACAAATAACACAATAATGATACGCCGACCCATTTGTATTTTACTTCTTTTAACATCTTTTACCTGCTCATTTGCCCAAAACGTTTCAAAGGCATCGCCACAGCAAAAAAAGATGGATGCCTTTGTTAGTAATTTGATGTCGAAAATGACATTGGATGAAAAAATAGGCCAGTTAAACCTGGTATCGGTAGGCTTTGATGTAACCGGGCCCATAGTTAGTAAAAACGTTAACGAAAATATAGAAAAGGGAAATGTAGGCGGCGTATTCAATACTTACACACCTATGGCCGTACGTAAACTGCAGGATATTGCGGTTAAGCATACCCGTTTAAAAATACCGCTGATATTTGGTTACGATGTAATCCATGGGCACAAAACCATATTCCCGATACCATTAGGGCTGGCATCAAGTTGGGATCTGGAAATGATAAAAAGGACTGCCAGCATAGCAGCTGCCGAAGCCAGTGCCGATGGCCTGGATTGGGTGTTTTCGCCTATGGTTGATATAGCGCGCGACCCACGCTGGGGGCGTATTGCCGAAGGATCGGGCGAAGATACCTGGTTAGGCTCGCAAATAGCTAAAGCCATGATACATGGTTACCAGGGCAATGATTATGATACCACTAAAGTAATGGCATGCGTAAAACACTTTGCGCTATATGGTGCTGCTGAAGCAGGGCGTGATTATAATACGGTTGATATGAGCGACCGCCGTATGATGCAGGATTATCTGCCCCCATATAAAGCGGCGGTTGATGCCGGTGCCGGTAGTATCATGTCTTCATTTAACGAAATAAACGGTGTGCCGGCAACTGCCAATAAATGGCTGATGACCGATATCCTCAGAAAAAAATGGGGCTTTACCGGCTTTGTAGCAACCGACTATACCGCTATACCCGAAATGATAAACCATGGTATGGGCAAGGATGGTTACGAGGTTGGCAAAAAAGCCATTGATGCAGGTATTGACATGGATATGGTTGGTGAAGTGTACCTCGACAACCTTAAAAACCTGGTTAAAGATGGTAAAGTACAAGTATCGGAAGTTGATGCCGCTTGCCGCCGCATACTGGAAGCCAAGTATAAACTTGGCTTATTTACCGATCCTTACCGTTATTGTAATGAAGCGCGTGCAAAACGTACCATTATGAAGCCTGAGTTTCTGGAAGCAGCACGCGAGGCTGCAAAAAGGACTATCGTATTATTAAAAAACAGCAATAACGTGTTGCCATTAAAGGCAGGTGGCTCCATAGCGTTGGTTGGCCCTTTGGCTGATGATAACCGCGATATGATCGGCCCCTGGAGCGGCGCAGGCGATTGTCACCAGGCAGTTAATGTGCTGGATGGTATAAAGAAACTTACAGGCGGCAACGTACAGGTAAACTACGCCAAAGGATCAAACATAACTAACGACCCCTGGCTGATAGAGCGCTTAGGTGCCGAGCAGTTGGATATAGACAAACGTTCGCCGCAGGAGATGATCGATGAGGCGGTAAACGCGGCAAAAAAATCTGATGTGATTGTTGCTGTCGTTGGTGAATCGGCCACCATGTCGGGCGAGGCTGCGAGCCGTTCGGATATTGGTATTTTTTCCGATCAGGAGAACCTGCTTAAAGCTTTAAAAGCCACCGGCAAGCCTATGGTAATTGTGTTAATGAATGGCAGGCCGCTCACCCTTAAGTGGGAAAACGATAATGCCGATGCCATGCTGGAAACCTGGTTTGCAGGTACCGAAGCCGGTAATGCTATTGCCGATGTTCTGTTTGGAGCGTATAACCCATCAGCAAAAATCACGGCCACCTTCCCACAGGATGTAGGGCAAATTCCATTGTATTACAGTCACAAAAATACGGGCAGGCCTTATGCCGGCGATTTTGTTGACCGCTATAAATCGCGTTACCTGGATATTTCAAATGATCCACTGTATCCGTTTGGTTATGGCTTAAGCTATACAACTTTCAATTACAGCGATGTGAAATTAAACACAAACACCATTAAACCCGGCCAGCCTTTGCAGGCCAGTGTAACCATTACCAATACCGGTAAATATGATGGCGAAGAAGTTGTGCAGTTGTACACCCGCCAAATGTATGGCTCGGTAACAAGGCCTGTTGAAGAGCTGAAAAACTTCAAAAAAATATTTCTTAAAGCAGGCCAAAGCCAGGTGGTAAACTTTACCCTTACCTCGGCCGACCTGCGTTTCTATGATATCAATATGAAATACACCTATGAGCCCGGCGATTTTAAAGTGTTTATAGGTACCAACTCAAGGGATGTTAAGGAAGCCGATTTTAAATTGACGGAGTAGTTTATCCCCATATTAATTTATCAGAAAAGCCTTCGGTATTTATCCGGAGGCTTTTTGATTTTAGGTTCAATATCCGCCATTTTGTAAACATTTATTACAGGCCTGATTTATAAGTAAAAAACAGCAACTTTACTTAAGGAAATTCGTTTTTCATATTCATACACATGGACTTTCGTTTATGAACTTCGCTTTTTATAAACATCGGGCTAAAATATTCTCGCTATTCATTTTTTTAATGATAGGCACGAATGTTAATGCCCAGGTTCAGCATGTTAATGGAATGGTTATAAGTGCCAACGAAAGGTTGAGCGGTGCCGCGATAAGAAATCTAAGCACACAGCGCCAGTGTATAAGCGATAGCAGGGGGATGTTTAATATACAGGTTAAACAAGGCGATACACTGCTAACCACCAAGCCTTTTTATAAAACCGATACTTTAGTTTATAACCTACAGGATAACCTGGTGATCCAATTAAAGCAAACGGTAATGGTGTTAAAGCAAGTGGATATTAAGGATTCGGTTTTAACACCTTTGCAAGTATATGATCAAAATAAAAAGGACTACAAGGATATATACTGGAAAGGCGATAAAAGCCACATGTTTAGTGTGGTACTGGCAACAAGCCCGGGCGTAAATGTAAATATTGATAAGCTATACAGTGCATTAAGCAAGCAAGGCCATGATGCCCGCCGCTTGCAGCGCACATTAACCCGCGACTACAAAAACAGTGTAATAGATGCCCACTTTAGTAAAAGCCTGGTTGGCAGGATAACGGGTTATAAGGGCGATAGGTTAGATGATTTCATTTCGAAATACCGGCCATCCTATGAATTTGTTACTAAAGCAACCGATTACGATGTTATTCAGTATATCCGCAAAAAGCTTAAGGAAACTTAGCCTGCGGGGTGAATGATCGAAATTTTATAAAAAACATACCACAGGCAAAGTTTATACGTTAAACGTTTACCAAAACTACCTTCTAAAACCACGGTGCTAAATACTATATTTGGCAGCACAGCTTAATTAAAAATTAATACTATGAAAACAATTCGGCAAAATTTAAAAGGATGGCCAGGAATGATCGGGACGATAGGTTTGCTGGCATTGATGCTATCATCATGTGTAAAGGGTAATAATAACAATGTTACTGTACAGCAATTAGCTTCATTAGCGGTTATAGATGCTTCACCCGATGCACCCCCACTTGATTTTTTTCTGGAAACAACCCGGGTTAACTCCAGCGCTATAAATTACGGCGGCGGCCTTGGCTATTTTAGCGCTTATGCGGGTGTAAGAAACGCCATTTTTTACGCTGATGCCACCCTGACAAAGATCGCATCAGACTCGATCAACTTAAAGGTGAACCATAGCTATACGCTTTTTCTAACTAATGTCGTAGCTCACCCCGATATTATCTTATTAAATGATTCTATCCCTAAGCCTGCTGCAAATATGGCGGCTGTTCGCTTCGTTAATGTTAGTCCGGATGCCGGGCCTGTTGATTTTTCACTTAAGGGGGTTGGCGGCAGTCTATCAGCGGTGGCCGGCAATATATCATATAAAGGCTCTACTGCCTTTTTAGGAGTAACCGCAGCCGTAAGCGATACGATTGTAGTAGTTAAGGCAGGTACTACCACAGTATTGGCCACTGTGCCTACTGTTAATTTACAAAGCAGCGGCATATACACGGTTTGGCTTTATGGCCTGGCCAATGGTACTCCCGCCGAAAAGCTTACAGCTAACATCGTTTTAAACACGTATAGTTACTAGCATAATAAAATCCACCGCAACACAATTATTTATAAAAAGCCCTCAGCTATAGCTTGAGGGCTTTTTATTTGGTGCTGGAAAAACACTGTCAGCACTTTTATCATTTCAATTCACGAAATTTGGAAGTATCCGTCTTTTGCCTTGTGCATCAGATACGTTCGGGCAATTTATAACGGTTTATTATTGTATCAATTTCGTTATCTACCATACAAAAGCCCTACAAGGGCGTAATTTATAATCGTAAACGGCTGGTTTAATGTTTTTATCAGTATTTTTAGATATAAATATTCTTGCATGTTAAAACTACCCAATCGGCTATCATCTATTGATGTTCTTCGTGCGCTCACCATGTTCCTGATGATTTTTGTTAATGATTCAAGCGGCATGACACACGTGCCCGGTTGGATCGATCACGCAAAGGAATACGAAGACGCGCTGGGGTTTGCTGATACCATATTCCCGGCTTTTCTGTTTATTGTAGGCTTATCGCTGCCTTTCGCCATAAAAAACCGTATCAAAAAAGGCGCTTCATCATCGTCCATCATCGTTTACATACTTACCCGCAGCTTTGCGCTCATTGTTATGGGTTTTTATCATGTAAATATGGAGGAATACAGCAGCACCGCACTATTGCCCCATGCTGTTTGGGAACTCATAGTCACCTGTGCGTTCTTCCTCATCTGGCTGGATTACCCGGATACCATGCAGAAAGCCAAAAAGTACACCCTCGTAGGTACCGGTGTAGCCTTGCTCATCATTATGGCCGTTTTATACAAAGGCGGCAGTGCCGAACATCCAAGGTGGATGCATCCTTCGTGGTGGGGCATACTGGGCATTATTGGCTGGTCGTACCTGGTTTGCGCGCTTGTTTTCTTTTTGTTCAGGGATAAATTGCGTATCCTCATCCTGTTCTGGGTTTTATTCGCGGGCATAAACATAGCTTTTCATACCTTTTTAAACCATACCTCCGTGTGGTTAATAGGCGATGGCTCGTCGGTAACCCTCACGATGGGCGGGGTTGTTATTTCCGAAATATATGCCTACCTGGTTACCCAGGGTAAAACACAGCGTTTATGGGCAATTTTATCCATCGCGGGTATATTATTAATTGCTTTAGGCATATTCCTCCGCCCTTATGACGAAGGTATATCAAAAATACGTTCAACACCTGCCTGGATATTTATTTGCAGCGGCATTACCATACTGGCTTTCGAACTGTTGGTGTATGTTGTTGATATAAAAGGTAAAAAGAATTGGTTTAAGATCATCGCCCCTGCCGGTACAAGCACATTAACCTGCTATTTGTTGCCGTATTTGCAGGTAAGCCTTCTCGATATATTTCACGTGCAATATCCCGACATATTGCTTTTTGGCTATATAGGTTTATTGCGATCCATCGCCACAGCATTTATAATTATCTGGATAGGCGGATTATTGGAAAAGAAACGGCTAAGATTAAAAGTTTAACAGAACAATTTGATAATGAAGCTGGATTTTACACGTGCACAAAATAAAGTATATGCTTGCGCAATTCTTTGCTGGTTTCTTCTTATCGGTATAAACACAATTGCCCACGCGCAAAAAAAATATGTGATCATAGGTTATGTGGGCGGGTACAGGGGGTTTATTGATACCAATATGGTTGATGCCCGTAAATTAACCATCATCAATTATGCATTTGTTAATGTGCAGAACAACAGGGCTACATTAAGCCACCTGGTATCAGATAGTGTTAATTTACGATACCTTGCGGGTCTTAAAAAAAGAAATCCCGATCTTAAAATAATGATCTCCATTGGCGGCTGGACATGGAGCGGCAATTTTTCTGATGCTGTACTTTCCGATACTTCAAGGCAGGCATTTGCCGCAAGCGCGGTGGCTATTGTAAAAAAATACCAACTGGATGGCGTGGATATTGATTGGGAATACCCCGACCAAAATGGCAATGGCAACATTCACCGGCCCGTTGATAAACAAAATTATACACTCATGTTCCAGGCTTTGCGCCAGGATCTGGATCAGCTTCAAAAACAAACCAAACAAAAGTACTTGCTCAGTACGGCAGCAGGCGGCTTTAAAGGTTTTTTGCAGCATACCGAAATGGATAAGGCCCAGCAATACCTTGATTATATTAATTTAATGACCTATGATTATTTCCCCGATAGCCTGAATGTTGCTGTACACCATACTGCTTTATATGGCTCAAAAAAATATAACGCTACAGAGTATTCCGATAGGGCTGTAAATGATTTTGTAGCCGCAGGCGTACCCCGCAGCAAACTGGTAATCGGGATAGCTTTTTATGGGCATTCCTATCAAACAGCCGATACTCTACATAATGGGCTTGGCAGTAAAGTTGTGCGCCAGATGCGTGCCGGTGGCGGTTATACCTTTATCAAAGACAGCCTGATAACCAATAAAAGCTTTAAATATTACAGGGACAATGATGCGCAGGCGCCTTATTTATTTAACAACAGCACAAACCAGTTTGTAACTTTTGATGATGAATGGTCGGTAAAAAACAAGTGCCAGTATGTAAAAGATAATGGCATGGCCGGGGTGATGTTTTGGGAATACGCTAATGATAAAAAGGAGTATTTGCTAAAGGAGATCAATAGCGATCTTAAATAGCACTACAAAAGCCATTCATTGTATTAATTTGGGCGCTAAAAGGCAAAATTTTACCTGATGATATTTAAATTTACTTTTCACTATTAACAATTAAAACCTGATGAAACGCAATTACTACATCGTAGCATTAATCATGCTTACCTTTTTTGTTATCTCGTTCCTTACCAATGTCATCGGGGCCTTAAATCCCGATTTTATAAAGGGATTTGACCTGAGCCTTACACTGGCAGCCCTTTTACCATTCGCTTTTTTTATAGCCTATGGTTTGGTATCTATCCCAACCGGCATCCTGCTCGAAAAATACAAGGAAAAGAAAATAATGATCGCGGGCTTTGTAGTAGCCTTTCTGGGTTCGTTACTTTTGGCCGTGGTGCATAATTATTTAAGCGCCATCATATCATTATTTTTAATTGGCAGTGGTATGGCCATGCTGCAGGTGGTTATCAACCCACTGTTGCGTACATCGGGCGGCGAGGAACATTATGCCTTTAATTCGGTACTGGCACAATTAATATTCGGCGCGGCATCCTTTGTAAGCCCAATGGTGTATTCATATTTTGCTTTGCACCTTAATGATAATGGCGGCACTGGTTTTATGGCGTATTTCCATACCATCGTACCCTCAAACTTACCCTGGATCTCGCTCTACTGGATCTTTTCTGTGATCTCGTTATTGATGATCCTGGTCATAAAATTCTCAAAATTCCCGGTGGTAGAGCTTAAGGAAGATGAAGAGGTTGGCTCTATAGGCACACACCTGATGCTTTTTAAAAGGCCGGTTGTTATTTTATTTTTCCTGGGGATATTCTGTTATGTAGGTACGGAGCAAGGGCTGAACAATACCATATCGCTGTTTTTAGAAAAATATCACGGCTATAATTCAACAACAACCGGGGCCGACAGCCTGGCCTACTTTTGGGGGCTGATGACGCTTGGTGGAATTTTAGGTCTGTTTTTATTGAAGATAATGGATAGCCGTAAAGTGCTGGTCATATTTTCCATACTCGCCATAGTTTGTTTCGCTACCGGGCTTTTCGGGCCGGGCAATATTGCTTTAATTGCTTTGCCTATGGTTGGTTTCTTTGCCTCGGTAATGTACCCCATCATTTTTTCGCTGGCATTAAATTCTATCGATGAGCATCATGGTTCATTCGCGGGCATACTGGTTACCGCTATCATCGGTGGGGCTATTATCCCTTTAATAATTGGTGGTATCGGCGATCATTTTGGCTTGCGTGCAGGCATGTTCTTTTTATTTATCACCCTCGGCTATATTTTAAGCATTGGCTTTTGGGCAAAACCACTCATCACCAATAAAATCATCGACCTGAAAAAGAAAACAAACGATTAATATGGATACTGCTAAAATTATCGGCATCGACTTAGGCGCTACCAATATCCGCGGGGCATCAGTAAAAAATAATCTGCCTTCGGCCATTGTTTCGCGGCGTATCAAAAGCGATGGCTCGGTTGAGGATGTATTGAATGATATTTTTTGGGTGGTTGACCAGCTTATTGACCTCACGGTAAAGGCGATAGGTATTGGCGTACCCAGCGTTGTTGATGTTGCCGAAGGGATAGTTTATGATGTGCAGCACATTCCATCGTGGAAAGAAGTGCATTTAAAAAGCATCATGCAGGCGCGTTACAACATCCCGGTATTTGTAAATAACGATGCCAATTGCTTTGCCTTAGGCGAGTATTATTTTGGTAAAGGAATTGGCACCGACTCGTTGGTTGGCTTAACGCTCGGTACCGGTTTAGGTGCCGGCATCATCGCCAATAAAAAACTATACTCCGGCTTTAACTGTGGTGCAGGCGAGATAGGTTTTTTCGAATATCTCGGCAACAACCTTGAATTTTACAGCAGTGGCTCATTCTTTCAAAATGTTCATCAGCAGGATGGTTTGCAGGTGTACCAGGCAGCGCAAAGAGGCGAAGCATCGGCCTTAAAGCTGTATGCAGAACTGGGTACGCACATCGGCGAAGCCATTAAAATAACCATGTACGCTTATGATCCGCAGGTAATAGTAATGGGCGGATCTGTTAGCCAGGCTTATGAATTTTTTGAGCATAGCATGTGGGCGCAGGTTAAAACATTTGCGTACCAAAAATCAGTGGAGCGCATCCGCATCGAAATATCCGGATTAGAAAACAGCGGTATATTGGGCGCTGCCGCATTGTATTATGATGCTGCCCAATAACCGTAATAAATTACATGCCATGAAAAAATATCTGTTAATTATAATTGGACTGTTTGTTTTTTGCCAAAGCTACGGGCAAAGCCGCAGAGAAGATTTTCAGTTAATACTTAAGGATGGCTGGAAAATGCAATCCGCCGTTACCGATACCTCAGCCGCCGCCAATGTATCTACAGAATCATTCAGCGCAAAAAGATGGTATACTGTGAGTGTGCCCACAACTATTATAGCAGGTTTATTAGCTAACAAGGTTTACAATTTCGATCCGTTCTACGGGCAGAATTTCAGAAAGCTAAATGATCCGCGTCTGGATCATCCCTGGTGGTTCCGAAAAGAATTTGATTTGCCTGTATCGCAAAATGGCAAAACGGTAATACTGCGCCTGCACGGCATCAATTACAAAGCCAACGTGTGGTTAAATGGCATAAAAATAGCCGATTCAACGCAAATAAAAGGCCCTTTCAGGGTCATAGAAATTGATGTGACAAAAGGCATTAAAACGCCCGGTAACAATGTGCTGGCTATTGAGGTATTAAGGCCCTTCGGCCCGAATAACGAAAAAGGCGACCTCGCTATCGATTATGCCGACTGGATCCATTACCCGCCCGATTACAATGGCGGGATAGTTAATAATATCGAAATAAAAACTTACAACAAAGTAGGTGTGCAACAGCCGCTGGTAACCACTAAATTTGATCTGCCGTCTATCCACATAGCCCATTTATCAGTTAATGCGCTGGTTACCAATTATACGGCTACCCAACAGGATGCCGTACTAAAAGCAAGCATCAACGGGAAGATCACCTTCGAAAAAAAGGTTCATTTAATGCCGAATGAGTCGCGGGATATCAGCTTTTCCCCGGCGGATTTTCCGCAGTTGAATATCACCGACCCGCGGATCTGGTGGCCCTGGCAATACGGCAAGCCCGAATTAAACCGTATTAAGCTGGAAATGATAACTGGCAATGAGATCAGTAACACCATCGAAGAAGATTTTGGCATCAGGCAGATCACCACTAGATTTATTGATACCGCGTCGCGGGAATTTATTGTGAACGGCGAACCAATTATGCTGCGCGGAGCCGCGTGGTCGCCCGATATTTTTCAGCGCCGCAGCGAAGAACGGCAGGAGCAGGAGATAAGCCTGGTGCATGATATGCACATGAACATCATCCGCTCCGAAGGTAAATTTGAGGATGATCATTTTTATGATCTGTGCGATAAATACGGTTTGCTGGTGATGACCGGCTATATGTGCTGCGGCACCTGGCAACACCCCGAGAACTGGGATGCCGCCAAAAGAAAAGTAGCCATGGCATCAGACAGCAGCCTCATTTACTGGCTGCGGAATAAGGCCTGCATATTGGCATGGCTCAACGGCAGCGATATGCCGCCCACCGACACCTCGCTTGAACGGGGATATCTCGACATTGAGAAAACCCTGAAATGGCCCAACCCATTATTGTCGTCGGCCAGCGCCGGAAAATCACAGGTGACGGGTTATAGCGGTGTAAAAATGGCCGGGCCTTATGAGTGGGTACCACCTATATATTGGGAAACGGATACCACCAGCAAATACGGCGGTATGTATAGTTTCGCTACCGAAATTTCGCCGGGCCCATCCATACCGCCGTATGAAAGTTTGATCAAATTTATACCTAAGGATTCGTTATGGTATACCTCGCCCGATTGGCAATACCATTGCGGAACAATGGATTTTGCTACCACTAAAATATTTAACACGGCATTAAATGCAAGGTACGGGCAGGCAAATACCATTAAAAACTTTATAGCCAAGGCACAAGCCCAAAATTACGAAGCGCACCGGGCCATGATGGAGGCCTATGGCTTAAATAAATACCATACCGCGACAGGCGTTGTGCAATGGATGCTGGGCAACCCCTGGCCTGGTATTATATGGCATACGTATGATTACTATTTATATCCCGGCGGCACCTATTTCGGCATGAAAAAATCAATGGAGCCACTGCATGTGATGTATTCCTACAGCTCAAATGAGGTTGCTATTACCAACTCACTGCTCCAAAAGTTTGATGGGTTGAAAGTTCAGGCGGAAATTTATAACATGGATGGTTCTTTAAAATATAATCACTCCGTTTTAACCGCTGTTGATAAGGATGGTGTGGCGAAGTGTTTTACAATTCCCGCTATCGAAGGTCTATCCGATACTTACTTGCTAAGATTGGAGCTAAGCGATAAAGGCGGCAGCGTAAGGAGTATTAACTGGTATTGGCTATCGAAAAAAGCCGATAAGTTGGACTGGAACAAATCCACCTGGTACTTTACACCGCAGTCAGGCTATACCGATTATAGCGCTTTGCAAACTATGGCTAAAACACCTATAACCATGAGTTATTCAACCATAGAGGCGAAAGATAGCACCATACATACGGTAACGCTTATTAATACCGGCAAAACGGTTGCTTTTTTTGTTCACCTGCGTGCCTTAAAGGGTAAAGATGGCGATGATATATTGCCCTTAATTTTTAGCGATAACTATATATCCCTCGCACCCGGCGAAAAAAGGATGATCAAGTGTACCTACGCGACAAGGAATGCTCAAAATATAAAGCCCTATTTTATTACATCGGCCTGGAATTTGGATGTTGAGCAAAGTAAGGGCGGCGAGCATGCGGGGTTTGAAAATGGCTTGCCAGCAAATTAAATATTGATGATATTTAACTATGATTTCTAACATGAAAAAAACACTTCTTTTTATTGGAATATTGCTCAGCACCGTTTCAATAGCAAGCGCCCAGAATTTTAATGGTTTAAGCAATGGTTTAAATAGCATTTACCAGGTATCCGATGCCAAAACCCGGTCGATAAGTCCTGAAAATTTTACGGGCGAGAAGGGTAAAGGCGGTATGGCTACGACAGGTAACGGTCAGGATGCCGCCCGCGAGCTTGGTCAAGGCTGGAAAGTTAGCCCAAGCGTCACCATAAAAAAGCATACCACATTTACCGTGGCCGAAATTGAAGGCCCCGGTTGCATACAACATATCTGGATGACGCCTACAGGTAACTGGCGCTATTCCATCCTTCGTTTTTATTGGGATGATGAAACAACGCCATCGGTTGAAGTGCCAGTTGGCGACTTTTTTTGCATGGGATGGGGGCAATACGCTCCGGTGCAATCATTGGCGGTAGCGGTAAACCCGGGTAGCGCATTTAATTGTTACTGGCCGATGCCTTTCCATAAAAAATGCAGGATAACTATGGAAAATATTGACGATGAAGACATGGTGCTTTATTACCAGGTTGATTATACGCTAACCAAAGTTCCTGAGGATGCGGGCTACTTTCACGCGCAGTTCCGCAGGGTTAACCCAGTGCCCTATAAAAAGAATTATGTACTGGTTGACAGCATACAGGGTAAAGGCCAATATGTAGGCACGTACATCGCTTACGGCTCAACCAAAAATGGCTGGTGGGGCGAAGGCGAGATCAAATTTTTTATTGATGGCGATACACAGTTTCCTACCATTAACGGCACCGGAACGGAGGATTACTTTTGCGGCTCCTATGATTTTGATACCGGGCAAACCGATAAAAATGGAAAGGAGGGCAGTGAATATACCGAGTTTACAGGCCCATATTCCGGCTTAGCGCAGGTGATACGGGGCGATGGGCATTACAATGTTGCCCAGCGATTTGGTTTGTACCGCTGGCATATTACCGACCCTATACGTTTCGAGAAGAATTTGAAGGTAACTATCCAGGATCTGGGCTGGCGGCATGATGGCCGGTATATGCCTTTGCAGGATGACATTGCATCCACCGTATTCTGGTACCAGGTTGGCCCTCATGGGCCATTCCCTAAACTGCCATCGAGGGACGAACTGGAAGTTAATTAAAGCTATCTGTTAGTTCTTTTGCGGGTTTCATGCTCAGGCCAAAATAAAGCTTTTGTCCGGCGCGGTAGTTTTCGCGCAGCTCAAAATTTTCAAATGCGGGGCCGCCGGGTATGGGTATGTAATTGCTTTTATCGGCGCTGTCGCCACCCCAGTATTTTGCCCTGCCGTTTACCCTTACCTGTAACGATGGATCATAATCGGCTGAGTCTACCCGCCAGTATTGGGTTAGCTTGTAAAAAGGACGGTAACGCCAGCCCCATCTTGCCAAATAAGCAGCTTGCTGCGGCCATGCGGCCAGTTCATTAAGGGTTTCGTTTGATTCTGCACAAACCACATAAGCGCCATTATGATCCCGCAGCATTTCATTTGCCGGATATGGTTCCTTTTCATCAAACTCGATATCATCATATCCGGCAAATAATTTGCGGGAATCGATTACCTTGTTTTTGAGGTATAACAACCTCAACCTTGAGTAATTACCCATGGTTGCTGTAAGCGCGCAGCGTTCCATCTTAGCGCTGCCATCATGGTTAAATATCTGAATGCACAGTTCACCCGGCTGATCGCTTCTGATGCTCAATTTTAAATAAGGGTGCGCGCCATCTAAAAACTGCTCCATAAAAACATACAGCGAAAGTTGTTCTGTTCCGGGATGTTTACTATCCGGGTGCGTTATAATGCCACGGGTTGATGCGTATGGAGAAAAACTATTATTGCTTATGGTATCAGCCGCCCAAAACAGCTTCCCCCAATTACCATCCACCCGCGATGGCGATACTTCACTAAACTCCATATCGCCGTTAACAACAGGCTCAACAGCAATATAATTTATTAAATAAACAGTGCCCATATACTCATAACCTACACGCAACAATCCGCGCGGGCCGCCCTCGTAACCCGGGCCGTCCTTTTCAACCGTAGCAGGCCATAAACTCACCACAATGCCATTATGAATACCCCAAACAGGCGGCGACTTTTCATTATCAGGCCTTATCCATTGCGGTTTAGCGACTATAACCTGTGCTTTGATGATGCCCGTAAGCATCATTAAAGCACCTATAGCTATTATACTTTTAATATGGGGTGTGTTCATGGGTTTATTGAGTTTCAGTAAAAAAGCGCATAGTTAAAAAACTATGCGCTTCGGTTCACTGTAATAGCATCACATAGCTATATACTATTCCGTATCCCACCACATTCGGGCAATTTGCACATCGCCGCCCGGCAAACGTGCAACTGCCGCCTTATAATTGGCCAGGTTAGTGAATTGCTGATCTGCAGGGTATTGCATCCTCCTCGGTATAGTTCCGCCTGTGAAATTGCCGGGGTAATTAGTCGGCACGAGTGCCGGGTAGCCACTTGCCCTGGTTGTTGAATTGGTGTTAGCGGTTGTGCTTGTTCGCCGCCAGTTGGCCCAGGTTTCATATTCATCAAGGAAAGTACATTTCCAGTATTCCGTGTTGATCTGGTTTAGCGCTGAATCCATTACTGCGATATTTAAAGAGTGATTACTTACATAAGCCGTGGCTTGTGCCGCAGTGGTAGTAGCACCCGGATAAGCCTGGTATTGTGTGATCGCAGCTGCTACCCCATTTTTATAATGATCGGTCGCCGTGGTAGGATCAGCAAGTATACCCGGCCAGCGGGTATCAGCATCTGCCAGCAACAACTCTGTTTCGGCATAAGTAAGTACCAGGGTAGGCGAGGTTAAACTGAGGATGACCGGGTTAAATGTGGAATAGCCGTCCAATCCAATGGCAGGATATGTACTAAGCTTGGTAATATCAAATGCCGGATTAAGGCCACCAATGATGTAGCCCCTTGGCATTCCCAATTGGTCGGCCGAAGTAGTATCACTGGCCGGGTAAAGCCATGCTACATTGCTAAGCCTTGGGTCATTAGTATTTTTCATGCTATTAATATAGGTATCACTTAACCTTATGTCGGTACTGTCTTCCTGTAAAATAACCCAGGCGTCGCGGTTTTGGTATACTGATCCTATAATGTGTTGAACAATAGCATTGTCGGCATTGCTTTGCATGGTTTTGTTAATTACGGTTTTAACCCATTTTTGTGCAGTGGTAGGATCAACCTTAGTTAAACGCATAGCTATGCGTAACAGCAGGCTGTTACCAAATTCTTTCCATTCGGCTATTTGATCCGAAGCTGATGAATAGTAGATATCGCCGGTAGGTTTGTCTGCGCTTTCATCAAGGCTATCGGTAGCCCCTGAAACCTGCTTAAGCATATCCATGTAAATATCTTGCTGTTTATCATAAACCGGTGTGTAAATGCGGTCGTAATAACCAAGGCCCGCCTGGAAATACGGTACATCGCCATATATATCTGTCACGCGTTCAAATACCAATGCCCGCATAATTTCGGCCATGCGATGCAGGTTGGCATACTGCGGCTTGTTTAAGGTAAGCTCAAAAAGCTCAACCAATGGTTGCACCTGTGTAATATACACCTGATCAAAATACTCGCCCTCGTTGCCCAGGCTGCTTAAATATTTGTCGCCATAATAAAACGAGGTATTTGTTGATGATACATGCTGAATGTAGCCTGCAATGCCACCCCATTCGGTTTGCCAGGTATCGGCGCCGAAGTTAGGGCTGCCGGTATAATTCAATTGAACAGAACTAAGCAAAAAGTTAGGATTATACCCGGCGGCATTAACCGCCTCGGGGTTAGTATTTTCCTTTAACAGCTCTTTTTTACATGAAGCCAGGGCAATCATCATAAATGCACCTGCTAATAAGTATATCGATTTATATTTCATGTTTAATATTTTTATAACGTTACTAATAGGTTATTATAATTGTATGCTTAGGTTAGCGCCATAAGTTCTTGAATATGGAACAGATGGGTTCTCCAGGCCTTGAGAATATATCGAAGCTGAATAACTCGACTCAGGATCAACATTCGGTACCCATTTCTTTATGGTGAACACGTTGTGACAGAAGAAGCTTATCCTCAGGGTATGTATTTTGCTATTAAACAACTTTGTTGGAAAATTATAGCCTAAATTAACCGACCTGAATTTTATAAAACCTGCGTTATAAATAAATTGCCCAACATCAGAATTTGCATAATTGCTGTAATACTGGGAGGCAGGTATCTGGTCTGTTCCATAACCGGCAGGATTACGTGATAGTGTTTCTTTTGAAAGCCCCTCTACGTAAGCGATATAATTGGTGTTTGAGAATATTTTACCACCAAACTTTGCATCGATCAAAAAGCTCAGGTCAAAATGCCCGTATTTAAAGGTATTGGTTATACCGCCGCTCCAGGGGTCAAAAGCTGAACCGTAATCTTTGGTTACCCTTACACTTGGGTCGGGAGAGCCAAATTCCGGGTCGATGATGATGTTGCCCTTACTGTCGCGTGCCGCGTCAAAAGCAATGATCTGCGAAGGGGCCTTGCCAACCTGTTGTTGAACGTTGGCAACTGAATTTCCATCAGGCGTTGAGTCACCTTCTACTGAACCAAGGTTTATAAATTGCTGACCTCCAAGCGATAATATCTTACTGTCGATATAGCTTCCGTTCAGGTCAACATCCCAGCTGAATTTTGATGTTTTTACCGGTGTTCCGCCAACTTCAAATTCAAAACCATCGTCGCGCACATTACCTACATTTAAAACAGCCGAGTTATAGCCCGATGTATAATCAATGGTTACCGGTAAAATGTCATCAATTACGTTTTTGTGGTAATATGCCAGGTCAATACGCAACCTGTTATTAAAGAAATCATCTTCGGTTCCAATTTCAAACTCTTTTCTTTTTGATGGCCTTAACGCGCTATTGGGTACTAACCCGCTGCCCGCTGTGCCTAAAGGATAATTGCCACTGGCTACTGATAATGTTCCGCCTATTCCATAGGTTTGTAAAGTCTGATACGGATTATCAGCTTCGCCGCCTACATCAGCATAGCTTAACCTCAGTTTTCCTATATCCATACCCGGTATCTTTACCAGTTCGGAGTAAACAAATGAACCACTGAAGGATGGATATAAATAGTTCACCTTACCCGGGGCAAGTGTCGAATACCAGTCGTTTCGCCCGGTAACAGTTAAATACAGGAAATTTTTGTATCCAAAATCCGCGCTTCCGTAAATCGACTCAAATTCCTCCTGATTAAGGGTGTAACTTTCCTGCAGCACCTCTAAGTTGCCAATATTATATAAACTCGGGGTCGCGAAGGTTTGTCCGCCGGCATATACCGTTTCCTGTACCGATTGCCTGTAATTGCCGCCGAATAACAGGTTCATGGTAAGGTCTTTATTGAATTTATAGTTTTTACCAAACGTTAGGTCTAAGTTTAATTCAGTCTGCTTAACATCTTGATCATACATATCACCATCCGGCTCATAAGCGGTACCTGTTGGCGTAACATTGGTATTCCGGTCATTGGTATAATCATCTGCTACCTGAAAACCAACAAAATAACCATCATCCGACGTATACTTAAGATTTGCCGATCCGGTAAAACGGTTGCGGTGGGTAGCCGCCTGGAATTGGTATGCTGAAAAATATGGGTTAGTAGTATAAACATCAGCAAAAGGGTTTAACTCGCTTACGCCATCAGCCATCGTGCCATTCCCATTGGGGCCTGCAAGCGAGGTAATATTTACGTTCGGGGGTAAAAATAAGGCCCCAAAGTTTAAGTTGCCTACCTCATCCGAAACGCTCGGCGGGTTTTTGTCATATTCCGAAACATATTGTGATGTTAATGCTAAGGTTATATTTTTTCCAAACTTAAGGTTGGTGTTTTGATTAAACGAAAAACGCTGCAGGCCGGAGTTGGGCACATAGCTGTTGTCCTGTAATTCACCAAAGGAAAAACGGGTGTTATCGTCGTCGTCCCATGATTTGCTGAAAGCCGCTGTATTGTTCAGGTCAGTCCCCTGTTTGTAAAAACGCGACAGGTTACCTTTTGCTGCTTCAGAATAGGGCCTTGACACTCCATCAAACTGCGGCGTGAGTGATCCGTCAAGCGGGGCGCCCCAGCTTGATTCCATTGAGCCTAAAGCGCTGTTCAGGTCGGTTGGTTTTGTTCCGCTGCCTCCCTGGCCGTACTTGGTTTGAAAATCTGTTTCATCTATCACACTTTCGCCCTGGTAATTGGAGTGTACCTCAATTCCGATCCCATCGCCGCTTTTGCCTTTTTTAGTAGTGATCAAAACAACACCATTGGCGCCACGGTAACCATAAAGGGCTGTAGCTGCCGCACCTTTTAATATCGACATGGATTCAATATCATCGGGGTTAATATCGCCAATGCCATCACCGCGATCCCTGCCGCCATAGCCGGTTTGAACATCGGTAGGTGAATAGTTATTGTTAACCAGCGGTACGCCGTTAAGTACATATAGGGGTTGGTTATTGCCCGTTAATGAAGTTAAACCACGGATAATAACGTTGGTAGCGCCGTCAGGCCCGGTAGCTACGCCACTTACGTTAACGCCCGCTACACGGCCTTCTAATTCGTTAACCACGCTGTTTTGGCGCACCTCGGTAAGGGTGGCGCCTTTAACAGTGCTAACGGAATAGCCAACTGCACGCTTTTCCTTGGTGATGCCTAATGCCGTGGTAATAGACACCTCTTTTAGCTGCGTGGCCGATGGCTGTATTTTTGTATCAATCGTGGGCCTGCCTGCAATCGCGATTTCTTTTGAGTCGTAGCCAACGAAACTAAAAACCAGGGTAGCGGTACTTCCTGCCGTAATTGAATAGTCGCCATTCGCATCGGTTGCCACAGCGGTAGTTGTGCCTTTGATGGTTACGTTAACACCAGGAATTGTTTCATTTGATACAGCATCAGTTACTTTTCCTTTAACGGTCATGGTAGTTCCGCCGCCCTGGCCAACAGCCACACTACTAAACAATAAAACGAACAGTACATTCAGTGCTGCAATTTGTAAAACATGAATGAGTTTGAGTTTGTAAAAGTTTTTTTTCATAGTTGAAATTTTGAATTAAAAAAACCGGTTGTTAGGGCTTAACCATTTTTTTTCATTTAGACAACAAAAACTAACGCGTGATGAATTTAGAGAGATTAAATTTACCGGTGTTAACTATAAATGTTGAATAAACAGTAAAGCCTGAAATTTTATGTAATTTAAAGAAAATTTAATTTTTAATTTACATTATTTTGCATAACTTTTTTATTACAATATAATAATTGCAAAGCATTTCATTTACTACTATTATATTCTGGTTTAGTATGAATATGGTAGTGTTACAGGTAACTTTATATCATGATAAACAAAAAACTACTTGTTTTATTTATTTTATTAATCATCTCATTTCCAGCATTTTCACAAAACACAACAACGCTAAAAGCATTCAAATCAAGTGTTTATAATGGTAAAAGTTTATTGATAACAACAGCCAATGGTTATATTGAAATTACCCCTTTTACACCCGATGTGATCCGGGTTACCTACAAAGTTTATCCCGCCGAAGCGGTAAAAAGCTTTTCAACCATCGCAACTCCCGGAAAAATAAGCGCAAAATATACTAATGGGACAAATTTCGCGGCGCTCGAAACCAGCGCCCTTAAAGTAGTTATTAATAAAAAGGATTTGTCGCTTAGCTTTATCAACCTTAAAAACGATACACTTTCCAAAGCATTAAATTACGTTAAAACCGCCGATAGCTCAGCCATTGATTTTCATTCAGATGGAAAAGAAGCACTTTACGGCGGTGGTTCAAAAGCCGTTTACCTGAATAAGCGCGGTCAGCTACTGCAAAATTACAACCAGGCCCATTGGGACTACAAATTCGGCCAAACTAACCTGAACATATCCATACCTTTCCTGATATCGAACCGTGTGTATGGTTTGTATATGGATAATGCTGCCAAAAGCAGTTTTGATGTTTGTAAAACCGATGCGAATTTGCTTAGGTACAAAACAACTTCGGGTTTGCTAAGCTTCTTTTTTGTAGGCGGCAGCAGTATGGATAAGGTATTGTTTAATTATACCCACTTAACCGGGCGGCAACCTTTGCCGCCACGCTGGGCGCTTGGTTATATCTCATCAAGATATGGCTATAAATCAGAAAAGGAGATCAACAACGTGGTTGATAAAACGCAAAAGGCGGGTATTCCGCTTGATGCCGTGGTATTCGATCTGTACTGGTATAAATCCGACAGTCTGATGGGTAACCATAACTGGTACAGGGATAGTTTCCCCGACCCGAAAAGAATGCTGGGCAATTTGTTGAACAAAAACATTAAGGTTGTTACCATAAGCGAAACCTATATCACCCGTAAATCTGAAAATTTCAAGGCTGCAGTTCAGCAGAATTTGCTTACGCCTGATTTTGTAAGTAAACCCAACCCGCGTATTTTCGAAAACTTTTGGGCAGGCCCTGCAGGCTTGCTGGATATTTTTAAACCCCAGGCACAGCAATTTTACTGGAACTTTTACAAGGCGCGGATAAAAGAGGGCACCGCAGGCTGGTGGTTCGACCTGGGCGAGCCTGAAACCAGCAGCGATAGCTTAAGGTTTTATGCAGGCCCCGATAGTAAAGTACATAACGTGTATGCCCTAATATGGGCAAAGGTTGCTTTTGACGGTTACCGCAGAGATTTCCCGCAAAGCCGCATCTTATTATTGCCACGCTCGGGTTACGCAGGTATGCAGCGGTATTCCACTTTCCCGTGGTCGGGAGATATTGACAGATCTTTTGACGGTTTAAAGGCACAGATCCCAATTATAACCACCATGGGCTTGGATGGTGTAGGCTACATGCACTCGGATGCCGGGGGATTTACCGGGGCAGGCGAGGCCAGAAAAGACCCTGAACTATATTCGCGCTGGCTGGAGTTTGCAGCCTTTACGCCCGTAATGCGTACCCATGCCGATGCAACCGTTTACTCGCCCGAGCCAATTTTTTGGGATGATGTTACGTGTGAAAGGGTAACCAGGTACATCAAACTGCGTT
>Ga0302309_10000217_pt1 | contig 76326 bp, 53 predicted proteins | sample III_Palsa_N1_1_FD_200453 | JGI IMG/M metagenome (GOLD analysis project Ga0302309, IMG submission 200453) | Peat permafrost microbial communities from Stordalen Mire near Abisko, Sweden - III_Palsa_N1_1 | ecosystem: Environmental > Terrestrial > Soil > Palsa > Peat permafrost | place: Sweden...
TAAATTATACATTTTACGTTCCATCGGAACGTTTGGTGCTATCAAATATGCAATTAAGAAACAATTAGAGGCACCTGGATTTTATGGGTTAACTTAAACTCGACAGAGGACCCTGCGTACGGATGTTTGTTAGAACCAATAATCCCGGTAGTCAGCGATAGCCATAAACGGCTGCGGCCCTATAGTTCATAAAATGTCGCGCTGCTCTGTTCATAGTATCTAAATTCAGCACATAAATTTTGTTGAAAGTGATGAACGATGTTTTCGGCTATTTGATGTTTGATTCGGATGGCTATTAGGTAAATATAGTACTTTCGTTTTTAAATGGTATCGTGCGCAGGGTCCTCTGACGAGAGACCCTGCGGGGACAGGAAAGCTTTTAAATGGTATAGTGCGCAGGGTCCTCTGACGAGAGACCCTGCGGCGACAGGAAAGCTTGCGGCGACAGGAAGGCTTTATGTTCAAAGATAAGATTTTTTCGTGATCAATCACTTAAATTCATAACCCATTCACCCTCGCAGTTATCTCCGCAACATCCAACACTTCAATTTCCTGTTCCTTGTTGGTATGTTTCACCCCATCGCTTAGCATCGTCATACAAAAGGGACAGGCGGCAGCAACTACCTGCGCTTTGGATTCCAGCACATCGTTCATACGCTCCATGTTGATGTCTTTTTTGCCCGGCTCCGGTTCTTTAAACATTTGTGCGCCGCCTGCGCCGCAGCACAGGCCGTTGGAGCGGCAGCGCTTCATTTCCACCAGGTCGGCATCTAAAACTTCCAATGCTTTTCGTGGCGCCTCATATACATTATTGCCGCGACCGAGGTAACAAGGATCGTGGTAGGTGATGCGTTTGCCTTTAAAGCTCTCGCCGCCTTCGGCTTTTAGTTTGCCTTCGTCTATCAGTTGCTGAATGAGCTGCGTATGATGGATCACCTCATAACTGCCACCTAAACCGGGATATTCATTTTTTATGGTATTGAAGCAATGCGGACAGCCGGTAACTATCTTTTTAATATTGTAAGCGTTCAGTAATTCGATATTCGTCATGGCCTGCATCTGGAACAGGAACTCGTTGCCCGCACGTTTGGCCGGGTCGCCCGTGCAGCTTTCCTCGGTGCCCAAAATGGCAAAGCTGGTTCCCGTATGCTGCAATATTTTACAAATGGCCATAGTAATGCGTTGCGCCCTCTCGTCAAAGCTCCCGGCACAGCCCACCCAAAACAGTATTTCAGGTTCCTTGCCCGCAGCGGCCATTTCGGCCATGGTGGGAGCCTCACCCCGACCCTCTCCGGAGGAGAGGGAGCTTTGATTTGTATTGTTAATTAATTCTTCCATTTCATAGATCAGTCAAGTCCTCCCTACCGGGGAGGATTTAGGTGGGGCTGTTCCAGTTTGCCCTATCTGCCTGCGCGTATTTCCACGGCGCGCCGTTGTTCTCCACGTTGCCGAACATATTGTTGAGGCTTGCCGGGGCCTGCGCTTCTTCCATCACTATATAGCGCCGCATTTCGGTGATGATCTCCAGCGGGTTTATGTTTACCGGGCAGGCTTCCGTACAGGCGTTGCAGCTGGTGCAGGCCCAGAGTTCCTCGCGGGTGATATAATCATCGAGCAGTGCTTTGCCGTCATCATGGTCTTTACCAAACTTATCAAGGTTGTTGCCCACTTCGGTTACCCGGTCGCGTGTATCCATCATGATCTTGCGCGGCGACAGCAGCTTGCCGGTAATATTCGCCGGGCAAACCGAGGTACAGCGGCCGCATTCGGTACAGGTATAGGCTTCCATCAGGTTTTTCCAGGTAAGGTCGGGTACGTCCTTTGCGCCGAAGCGGGTTACCCCGGCGGCGGGCGGGGTAAATGAAGGATCGAGCATGGCTTTTACCTCGTTGGTAACCGATGCCATATTGGTGAACTTTCCTTTTGGGTTGAGATTGGAATAGTAGGTATTCGGGAACGCCAGCAGGATATGAAAATGCTTGGAGTAGGGCAGGTAGTTCAAAAACGCCAGTATGCCGATGATGTGGAACCACCAGCAAGTGCGTTCAACAATCACAAGGGACTTAGCACTATCCGGCAGTAATGGCGACAATAAATGACTAACCGGGAAATTACCAGCCTTAATGTATTCGCCATAATTGAGCAGTTGCAGCTTATGATCGGCGGCATTCATGGTGAGGAAGGCCGACATGAGCAGTATCTCGATAATCAAAATATAATTGGCATCAGATTTTGGCCAGGCGGTCATTTCCACACCGCTGAAGCGTTTGAGGTGGATAATATTCCTTCGGATAAGAAAAACAACGCAAGCCGTAAGCACCAGCACGGCCAATACTTCAAATCCGCCGATCAGTAAACCATATAAACCGCCTAATGCTTTTGAAAATATACGATGTGAACCAAAAATGCCATCGATCATGATCTCCAGCACCTCCAGGTTGATGATAACAAAGCCTACGTAGATAAAAAGATGCATTACCGCGGCAACAGGCCGTTTTACCATCTTGCTTTGGCCGAAGGCCACTTTCAGCATCACTTTCCAGCGCTCACCGGGTTGGTCGGAGCGGTCTGCATCCTTTCCCAGCAGGATATTGCGCCTGATCTTGCCCGCGTTTTTGCTGAACAGGTAAATGGCCGCTATAAGGATGATGATAAAAATGATTTGTCCAATCATTATGCATGCATAGTATTTTTCAAATATAGAGAATTGGTTGATTTGACAAACAAACTCAAAGCTTTTACCAGGGAAATAACTTTAGAAATTAAAATGAGTACTTATATTATGGTTAGCATTACAGCAAGACGCGACTACAGGAATATACAACCGATGGGCTATTAATATTAGAGCGATGATTATAACGCAAGAGTCATTATTTAATATATTATTAACCTATTTTACTTTAGGGAAAATATTGTCATATAAAATGTATAGCTTGCCGACTTATTAAAATAAATATAATGCAAAAAGAAGGAACGGTGAAGTTTTTCAATAACCAAAAAGGTTTTGGATTTATTTCACAAAATGACAACAGAAACGAAATATTCGTTCATGTTACGGGGCTTATCGACGAGATCCGTGAAAACGACCAGGTAGAGTACGATGTACAAGAAGGCAAGAAAGGTTTGAATGCAATCAATGTTAAAGTAATTTAATAGATCGAACAAATTATCGGAAGCACCCGCATGTAATGGCGGGTGCTTTTTTATTTACAGCTGTCATCGTTCCCGATGAAACAAAATACCGGTTCTGCCGTTTAAATTATAATCCTTTGGGATATCAAGTACCTGCTGTTTCTGGCCCAACACCCCACAAACTTTTTGGCTCTGTTACAAACGCCGCTTAATTATTTAGCGTAGTCTCACCAGTCGATCCAGGCCAACAGTGAACAAATTAACTTCCCTGTTTTTACACCACCAACAGCCGTGGATGATCCATGCCTGTTATATTACTGCTCAAACTATTTTTATATGTTGATCATACTGATTTTTTTTATAGCCCACTGGTTCCTGTCGTTATTCTTTCAAACCTTTTTCCAGCACCGTTATGCCTCACACCGCATGTTTACCACTAATAAATTTTGGGAACGTGTGTTTTACCTGCTGGCTTACTTGTTTGAAGGTGCTTCCTTTTTGAACCCGCGCGCTTATGCGTTGATGCACCGCGCACACCATGCCTACAGCGATACCGAACACGACCCACATTCACCGCATTTTTTCGTGGATATTTATCAAATGATGAAAGCTACTATCATCACGTTCGGCGATTATGTTAAACGTACCAAAGACCCTGAAGCGCAGTTTCCCGGGCATTACCCGGAATGGCCGCTGATCGACCGAATGGGCTCATCGATCCTGTCACGCATCTTGTTCGGCGTGGCCTATACCGTATTCTATATTTTTTTCGCCACGCACTGGTGGCTGTTCCTGTTGTTGCCAATTCACTTTATGATGGGGCCTATCCATGGCGCTATCGTCAACTGGTGCGGGCATAAATACGGTTATACCAATTTTGATAACAAGGATAAATCAAAAAATACCACCCCATTTGATTTTTTAATGCTGGGCGAATTGTTTCAAAATAATCACCATAAGCATCCTAATAGCGCCAATTTTGGTGAACGCTGGTTCGAGATAGACCCGGTGTACCCGGTAATGAAACTGATGCACTGGATGCGCATTATCAAGCTAAGAAAGGCCTGTTAGCGAAAAGAAAATTGTTCGATTTGGCACACAAGTCCAAAATTTTAAAGTAAACTCTGTTGCATGTGCGGCCTTTCTTAAATCCGGCCATTTCATTAAGTTTGATCGGCAAATCAAAAGACTTGAAATGGAAGCCAGGGATGTACTAAAGCAACATATTGCCAAAACGGCTTTACTGACCGATGAACAGTTCGATCATTTCTTTTCGCATTTTAAACCCATGTCGTTTAAAAAGGGACAGGGTATTATCGGCGAAGGCGATAAAGTAGACTGTGAATACTTTGTGCTGTCGGGCTGCCTGAAAGCATTTTTTATTAACGACGAGATCAAGATGTACATACTCCAATTTGCCATGCCAACCTGGTGGACATCGGACTATAATGCGCTCTACACACAAACCCGTGCTACCATAAGCGTAGATTGTATAACAGATACGGAGGTGCTTTGCCTTACCGGCGATGACCGTGAAAAACTTTGTAATGAAATACACCAGGTAGAGCATTTCTTCCGCTGGCGCACAAATAGAGGCTATGTGGCATCGCAAAAAAGGCTGTTATCCTTTATGAATAATGATGTTAAAAAACGTTATGAAGAACTGTTGGCGCTATATCCACAGCTTTATAACCTCGTTCCAAAACACTTGATCGCTGCTTATTTGGGCGTTTCAAGGGAAACTTTGAGTCGTTTGTATAGCTCCCATTAAAATGTGATGTAGGTCACGTAACCGCCCCAAATTTCCTTGCGTCCTTTGTATTGTTAATTAAAAACAAGCTGTTCGCCTCACCTAAATCCTCTCCAAAGGAGAGGACTCAAGTTTCGACCCTTTCCTTTGGAGAGGGCAGGGTGAGGCAAATGGCAATTAAAAACAAAAAAACATGAAAACGCAAAAATTTGAAATCGTAAGCGCACAGAGCAACATCGCCTGGACAGGCCGCAAAGTAACTGGTGCACACAACGGCACTATCGTTATTAAAAATGGTTTGCTTTTGGTAGAAGACGGTCACCTTACCGGTGGCAGGTTCGTTATTGATATTACTTCCATTAAAATTCTTGATGTAACGGATCCGGCTACCAATGCGCAATTTGCCGGCCACCTGGCATCCGACGATTTTTTCTCATCTGAAAAATTCCCGGAATCGGTGTTTGTAATCACTTCAGTTACACCGAGGAGCGTTAACAATTATCATATCGATGGTGACCTCACTATAAAAGGCATTACCCACGAGGTTGGCTTCGGTACGGTTGTAAATACTGATGGGAGTTCGATCACCGCTACGGGCAAGATAACCATCGACCGTACTAAATATGCTATGAAATTTCGCTCGGGTAATTTCTTTAAAGATTTGGGCGATACCCTTATCTACAATGATTTCGACCTGGATGTAACCATAACCGCTAAAGCTGTATAAAACCAGCTTTAGCTTAAAAAATAAAGCCATGCCATACATAAAGATAGAAATAACCCGCGAGGGCGTTACCCGCGAGCAAAAACAGCAATTGATAAAAGGTGTAACCAACCTGGTAACTGAAGTGCTGAACAAAGACCCAAAGCTCACCCACGTGGTGATACAGGAAATAGACCTTGACGATTGGGGCTATGCCGGTGAACAGGTATCGGTATTGCGTGAGCAAGGCATCACGGCTGATAAAAAATAAGCTGAAATGAAAACGTTAATATTGACCGCCTTTTTATGCTGCTGTATGGCAGCAGCAAAGGCACAAAACGCTACAAAAATGGAAACGCAACAAACAGATTCACTGGCGATATCACAGTCGCTGGAAGATTATTATTTTAAAGGTATCTACGAAGGGGATGTTAAACTGCTGGGCAATATTTTCAATGCAGGCACCTTGCTTTTTGGAGATGTAAAGGGACAACCTTATGCAAAAACGCTCGACCAGTACCTCGATGGGGTTGCCCATCGCCAAAGCCCTAAAGATTCGGGCAAGCCATTCAAGGGAGATATCATTTCCATAAAAACAGTTAACTCTATCGGCGTAGCCGAAGTGAAGGTTAAAATGTATGAGTTCAACTATCACGAGTTTTTATCTTTCCATAAAATTGATGGCAAGTGGCTCATCGTAAATAAAATGATCTCCGACGTACAGGAATAATCTTTAATGCCATGTGGTATAACACTAAAATAACCCAAGCGCTCGGTATCAAATATCCCATTATGCAGGGGCCGTTTGGAGGCAACTTATCTTCAGTGGAACTGGTGGCAACCGTATCAAATGCGGGCGGGCTGGGCGGCTACGGCGCTTATACTTTAAGTGCCCGGGAGATAGCTGACGTTGACCGCCAGATAAAAGCAGCAACGGATAAGCCTTACAACATTAACCTGTGGGTTTCGGAAACGGATGCGCCGGGCGGTGCGATAACCGATGAGCAATTTGAGCAGGCAAAAAAAGTATTCAAACCGTTTTTTGATGAGTTGGGTATTGCAATGCCTCAGAAACCGGCCCCGTTTAAATCGAAGTTTGAAGACCAGGTGAATGTGATACTGGATGTCCGGCCAAAAGTATTCAGCTTTATGTTTGGTGTACCTTCTGCCGATATATTGGAACAATGCCGCAAACGTGGCATTGCTACGATCGGGGCCGCAACCACATTGGATGAGGCCATATTTTTAGAAAATGCCGGGGTTGATATGATCATTGCTTCGGGATTTGAGGCGGGCGGCCACAGGCCATCGTTTTTAGCTTCAGCAGAGTCATCAACAACCGGAACTTTTGTGTTATTGCAATTGATAAAGGAAAAAGTAAATATCCCGGTTATTGCAGCCGGCGGCATTGCCAGCGGGCGCGGTATTGCTGCGGCTTTAACATTGGGCGCCGATGCTGTTCAAATAGGTACCGCTTTCCTGGCTTGTGATGAATCGAATGCATTGCCCATACACCGGCAAATGCTTTTTTCAGATGCAGCGAGGCACACTACATTGTCACGGGCTTTTACCGGCCGTTTGGGGCGTGGCATAACCAGTCGCATAGCTCAAAATTTATTGGGTAAGGAAAAGGATTTTCTTCCGTTCCCGTTACAAACTACCTTTATGTCGCCGTTACGGAAGGCTGCCCTTGAACAGGAAAAGTGGGATATGATATTGTTTTGGGGCGGGCAGATCGCACCCATCTTAAAGCACACCAAGGCCAAAGAGCTGATGCAGTCGTTGGTTGAGGAAACGACAGCATATTTTGATGATCTGAAAAACTAAAATCATAAAGAAATGAATTCAGCTAAAGTATGGTATGTTACCGGGGCATCCCAGGGATTGGGGCTTATCCTGGTTAAAAAATTACTTGCCGAAGGTTACCGCGTGGCGGCCACCTCCCGCAATGCGGGCGCTTTACAAGAGGCTGTAGGATTGATAGACCGGGATCGTTTTCTGCCTTTAACTGTCGACTTGAATAACCCGGATAGCATTGATACATCCGTACAGCAAACATTGAATGCTTTTGGCCGGATAGATGTACTGGTGAACAACGCTGGTTATGGAATGGCCGGTACGGTTGAGGAAACCACGGAGCAGGAGATCAGGAACATTTTTAATGTAAATGTATTGGCCGCTATTAATGTAACCAAAAGTATTTTGCCGGTTATGCGCCATCAAAGTTCGGGCTATATCGTCAATATAGGTTCGGTTGCCGGTTTTACAGGTGCGCCGGGCTGGTCTGTTTATTCTGCTACCAAAGCTGCCATAGCGGCTTTTTCGGAAGTGTTGGCACTGGATGTTAAGGAATTTGGCATAAATGTAACGGTGGTTGAACCTTCAGGCTTCCGTACCGGGTTCCTTACCAAGGATTCCCTGGCTTATACAGAAAGTAAGATCGAAGGATATAACGCCGTAAAAGATACCCAGCAACGTTACCTGGCAGCCGATGGCAAACAACCCGGCGACCCGGAAAAAGCTGCTGAAATATTGATACGACTGGCCGAAAACCCTGAGCCGCCAATGCATCTTTTCCTTGGTGCCGATGCATATAAACGTGCATCAGAAAAACTCGGTGCAATGTCGTATGAATTGGAGAAATGGAAAGCTACAACGTTTAATGCTGATTTTGAATAAAGGTTGTGCAAGCGGATCAATTAATATCTCCATAAAAAATACCGCGCCCATGTGTGCCTACATAAACACGCCCGTATTTTTTAGGGTCGCCGGTTATTTGTAATACCAGTCCCCAACGATGTTGGTCGTCATTGATCCGCACCCAACTTTCGCCTTTATTGTCTGAGCGGAAAATACCATCCACGCCGTCTATCGTTCCGACTAAATATAAAGCCGGGTAACTATTGCCCGGCGCTGCTTTGCCAAAACCAAAGGCATGTATCTCCTGCACTTTATTGATTTGTTTAAAATTCTGCTCAGCGTTGCCGGCATGGTACAAGCCATCATACAAAGGGAGCCAAAGATCACCTTCGCTGCCCGGTGCGGCGTATAAACGGTCTTGCCCGCCGCGTATATCGCCGCGTAATGATCCGTGAACAGGCAATGGGTTTGGCAGGTTTAACTTTTGCTGCGCGAAGGTTTTGCCGCTATCGGTGCTTATGAAAAGCGATCCATCAAACAAGGCTATGGCGTAAAATTTCGCCGGGTTTATCTTGTCGGCGATTACCCTGGTATTGACAGGCAGGCTTGCTATTGCAGCCCAGCTTGCGCCATTATTAAAGGTTACATAAGGTAAACTATTTGCAGGTGTCCATATCCACGAGTTTCCGTTTGCCGAAACGGCGATAAAACCCCGGTGACTATCCGGTTTCGGCGTAGCTGTTGTCGGCTGCCAGCTTTTGCCGCCATTTAACGAATAACCGATGTTGCCGCCACCAACCTGTGTGGAAGCTTCGCCTACCCGTACAATAATGTCGCTGTTTTGCCACGCACAGCTTACGCCATCGGTATTGGCAAAGTGTGGATTGATAAAATTGCCGCCGGCGACCGGCTCATCCAGGTTATATTGTACAAAGCCGCCATAATCGCCAATGGCCGATATAAGCGCTGCTCCTTTTGGCGGACTTAAAAGGTCCAATCCTACGGTTTCCTCGATGCCGTTGTTCATTACCGACCAGGTTGTTGGTTTGTCTTTGTCCACATCGGTCAGGTCGAATGTATCGTGCAGGCCATAGCCCGTTGTAAAAATGGCATGATCAGGGTTGAACGGGTCTATCTCCATATCAAACAGCCAGTGTATGCCTGTATGCGACACATAAGGTGCTGTGCGGTAATCAAATTTGCCACCACCCCTGAATACCGGTTTCCAGGAATTGCCGCCATCTGTGCTCCTGAAAATGTCATCGCCCCCAGGCAAGTGAAATGTGCTCACGATCAAAGTTTGCGGGTGTTGCGCATCAACTGCCACAGCGGCATAACCAAAAGCATGCTGTGCATCGGGTTTTACCGGGGTAATATCTGTCCATGTTTGCTTCTTTGTGTCGAAGGCATAAACTGCACCGTCGGTCATTGGCGAGGGGCCGGGGCTGCCGCCATAGGTTATGTACAGGACGCCGTCACTCGCTAATACGGCATGGGTAGGCATATTATCAGTGGGTTCGCCTGGTATCGGCAGCCAGTTAATACCGCCATCAGTGCTCCTGTATAGGTTTTCCTTTCCTTTTTGCGAGATGCCCGCGTAGATCACCGCGCTTCGGCCATTTACTTTACTGTTTGGATCGAATAGCACAAATATGATTCCGTTCGGTCGCATACGATGGTAACGCGGAACATTCATGCCAGGCGTATCGGGCTGCATAGCCTTTTCCGATATACCGGGAACACGCTGCCAGGTAGCGGCCTTGTCTTCGCTTCGCCATAAACCATCCAAACGGGTGCCCATATACAGGATGTTGCCATTATTAGGGTCTACCGCCATGCGCTCGCCGTTGCCGCGGCCGTTTTCGTTACCGCCCATGCGGAAAGGCACGTCCACACGTTTAAAACTCTTACCACGATCAGCAGATACCAAAACTGCGTTTGGTCCGGGCAAACTGGTATAGGTACCGCAAGCCATATATAACATATCAGTGTCGGAAGGATCGAGTGCTATGCTTTCCACGCCCACAAGGTTATAATCTTTGTAGGGTATCCAATCCAGCAAGGGTTCCCATGTTTTGGTACCCTTATTCCACTTATAAGCGCCGCCCATATCGGTACGGCAGTACAGCAGGTCTTTTTCTTTAGGGTGATAGATCAGCCCGTCAACAAAACCGCCGCCACGTATTTGCACGTTCTTCCATTTATAAGATTGGGTGCTGATTTGCGCACCGGCCGTAACTATTAAGCCAAAGCTGAATAATAGAATCAGCAGGTTTATTTTAGTAATCCGTGAACTAAATAGAAAGGTAATAACAGGCTTCAAAACAGTTTATAATTGGCAGTTATCGGTATTGATAAGGCCGTGAAGATACCGTACTGTAATAAAAAGGGATATAACAAATGTAATTATGTATGGAAGAAATGTTAAGGATTGATGAAATAGCCAACTATTATATAAAATGTTCTCTAATGGTATTGGGCGTTAGAAAATACTGCGGTACATCACTTTACATTATAGCTCTGCACAGTTCTGCCCAGGTTGCCATTGGCATCGGTCCCTTCAACTATAACCCGGCGGTCCCCGGTACCTGTATCATCAAAGTCGAACGAAATATTGCCATCCTTATCTGTTAACAAAACAGGCTTCCAGAAAACAGTCGTTCGTGTAATTTGTGGCACATTTACTACGGCCTTTGCATCATATTTTGGCGAGTAAAATGCTCTTGCCACATAAAAACCTTTGAAAGTATACGTTGTAAGGCCAGGCTGAACATTTACCGTGCTTCGTTCACTGCCGTTCCTGGTGGTAACAACAATAAGCCCACCGGTTGCCTGCGAACCATATATAGTTAAATATCCCGGATCTTCTAAAATTTCAATGCTGTAGATATCTGAAGGTGCAATTCCATCTAATATCGATTGATCGGATACAATCCCGTCTAGTGATACTGCCATGGGCTTTGTGTTGCCTGTTAATTCAATTGGCGTGCGCATACTGGTAAATATCGGGCGTAGAGGAGATCCACCATAACCAATTCTAACACCATGTACAATGCTTACTAAACAATCCGCCACCTGTGGGCACCCAACCAGGTTATCTCCCATAATCACCTGGTTTGCCCGTCCGGGCCCGTTAAGATTGCTGGAGTGTAGCAGCGGTACCAAATGTTCTGGATTTTTGTCCTCTTTTATCTTTACCTCCTTCAGCATAATACCACTACGCATATTACCGCTTTGCAGGTAAGTTTTTTTCATTTCGGCAGCTATGGCAGGCTTTACTATACTTTGGCTATTTGTAGTATCAGTTAAAGCCAGTTTAGTTATAGCCGGTTCATCGGACTGATCAACCTCCGCTTTCCAGTTTTTGTTGCCTTTGCCGGCCTTTAACAATATTTTGGCGGTGTCAGTTATATAGAGATCATTAAAGCTGAAACGGCCGAGGTCATCTGCCGTGGTATCTTTTGCAATCAGCTGCCGGATGGCGCCCAGGCTTACTTCGGCATTCGGTACCGGTTTTCCACCAATGGTTTCAACCTTGCCTGAGAGGCTGAGCAGCTTTTCAGGCTGGTATTTAGCTATGGTATCATTATTAATCACTGCTTTCCATTCAAAGCTGCGGTAACCCTGGGTAAGCATCAGAATATCGAGGTCCGCAAATGCTTCGTAGGTATTTTGGTTGAAGTAATAGTTTGGCTGCTCGATATTGCCTTTCAACTCCGAAGTCAAAAGCAAATAATTAACTATGGTGTTTTCACTGTTACTGTCGATGGGTACTTTGCCTGCATCGGTTACGGAAACGGAAAAATCCCCCTGTGCGGGCAGGCCTTTGGCAGTAAGGGCACTTAGTTTGATGGTTACTTTTTCCCCTTTGGCATAAGCCGGTTTATCGGTTGTAATATTGAGTTTTAGCCCGGTGTTGTTATTTACAAACAATAGCCGCTCACAAAGCGGTTCTTGTTGTGGTGAGAATAACGTAAGTCTTGTAATGCCGGTATGCAGTTTTCTTTTATAGAGTAAAACGGTAACAACCGAGCTATCGAGGCGGCAGGGGATGGTGGTCATTGTTCCGCCCGAATAAACAGCCAGTAAATAAGTTTTGCCTTTATTTAGCTTAAGGAAATCAGTATTGGCTGTAATATTCACCGAAGCAACCAATGTAGAATCGTTAACAGCCGATAAAGCAATACCGTTATCCGAAGCAAGTGGCAAACTCACCATGTCTTCCAAACCATTAGCATAAGTAATCTTGGCTTTATACGCCTCACCAACCACAGGCGTTAAATAAAAGCTGCCCATGCCTAAGTGAACGGAACTGAAGGAACAAATGGTTTTACCGGCATGATCCACAACCTCGCCTTTTACAGTAATGCCCAGTCCGTTTGTACTAACTGCTTTAAAGGCTATTCTTGAACGGGCGCCGCTAATCAATGTACCGCCTTCGGGGAAGAATTGTATGTCGGGTTTTGTTGGAATAGTAGCAGTGGCGGTTGTAGTTGCAGCCGGTGTTTTAGTAGTAGAAATAGCAGCGGTAGAAACTGCCTTTTTATTTAAAACCGGCACCACAGGTATATTCTGCTCAAAAAAGACATCGGTGCCGTTATTGCGCATCAGTTGGGTATAGGCACGTATGCGGTAGCTGCCATTAACGAGGCTGTCCGGCAGGGCAAAATCGCCCCAGGCTACGCCGTTGGTTACTTCCAGCTTTTCTGATAGGATAGCTTTATTGCTGATATTATCGATCAACTCCACATGCAAAACACCACTCAGTGCCGACAATTCATGAGTTTCGCCTAAAGTTAAATAAGCTTTATAATACATCGTATCGCCTGCGGCATAATAGGGCCGGTCGAAATGCAGGTAGGCTTTCTCGACTAAATGTGACGAGGAATACTTTTCAAATTTTTGAAGGAGGTTGTTTGCTGATGAACTGTCTGATTGTGCGAAACAGACAAACGGGGATAGCAGCAGGAAAATGGTGAAGGTTTTTAGCATGTTTTCATATTATTAGCGCGGGTATGCCAAACTTACCGAAAAGTGATCATTTAAGTTTAGCAGGAAAGTAAAAAAGCTATTACAAGCCCATGGGTTGTTTTGTAATTATGAACTTTCATCAGACAGTTGATGACAGTTGATAATAATAAAGCGGGTACTTTTAGTTGCCATTTATTATCTAACTAAGGTAATTTAATTATTGAACCATTTTTTTCTGCTATGAGGAGACTGTTTACCCTGCTAACTGTTTTTAGCTTGCTTTTTATACAAAAAGGGTTTAGCCAAACAACCGATACACTTCGTGCCACTACACCCTGGGATGCCCAGTGGATAGGCTTAAACGGCCTGTTTGATTTTGGGGATTATTACGGCGTTTATTGCTTTCATAAAACCGTTAGTTTAAACAGCAAGCCTTCTACCTTTTATATTCATGTATCGGCAGATAACCATTATAAATTATGGATAAACGGTAACCTTGTTTCGGTTGGTCCGGCGCGTGGAAACCAGTTTAACTGGAGTTACGAAACTATTAATATTGCCAAATACCTTACTGCGGGCAAAAACAGCGTGGCAGCACAGGTATGGGAAGAAGCAGATTTTCGCCCCATATGGCAAAATACGTTACGCGAAGGTTTTATTATACAGGGCAATACCAGCACCGAAGAGGTAATGAATACCAACAACACCTGGAAAATCATGCAGGATAAGTCCATTAGCGTAGTTTATGGCTATTTCCTGGCCATTAACGCCGAGAATGTTAATATGAGCCTTGCACCCCCTGCCGGCTGGAACGCGGCAGGCTTTGATGACAGTAGCTGGTCGAACGTGGCAGACTTATCACCGGGCCAGCTTAAAGGTTCTCTCCAGGCATCTAATTATATGCTGGTGCCGTCCCTGTTGCCCCAAAGGGAATTAACGTACCAGCCCATTACGGTAGTGCGCAAGTTATCCGGCATGCCGCTTCCTTCCTCAAAGCCTAAAAATATTTTACCATTAACCATACCTGCTAATAGCAAAGTTATTGTGTTGCTCGATCAGACCTATGAAACAAATGCCTTCCCTGTGATAAAATTTAGCGGTGGAACGGGTGCAGGTATATCATTAGGCTATGCTGAAACACTTTTTTTGCCCGGCAGCAATTATTCGCAGAAACCTAACCGCGACAGTGTTAATAATATGCAGTTCAGGGGCCTTACCGATACTATTACCTCTAACGGCCAGGCGGGGCAGTCTTTTAGCCCGTTTAACTTTCGTACTTACCGGTATATGCAATTAATTGTACAAACCAGGAGCGCCCCGCTCACTATCGATAGCTTATATGGTACGTTTACAGGCTACCCTTTTAAACAAAATGCGACAATAAACACAGATGATACCACTATACAGCAAATACGGCAAATAGGCTGGCGCACCGCGAGGCTTTGCGCTTATGAAACCTACACAGATTGCCCGTATTACGAGCAGCTGGAATATATTGCCGATACACGTGTACAAGCCATGGTATCATATTACGAAAGCGGTGATGACCTTCTTGCACGCAATGCGATAACCCAGATAGACCTGGGGCGTTTACCTGAGGGTATCACCTTGAGTGTTTATCCCGAACATGGCAACCAGGTTATAACGCCGTTCTCTTTATTATATATCGGCATGCTGTATGATTATTACATGTACCGGAATGACAACAGTTTTTTAAAAACTAAGCTGCCCGGCGAGAGGGGGATACTTAACTTTATGAGCCAATACCAGGGGTCTGATGGTTCGGTGGTTAAACCGCCTTACTGGAATTATGTCGACGGCCCGATAACAAGTACTTATAGCGGAAACTGGTTCGAGGGTATACCGCCGTTCGGCAGCGATGGTTGTTCTGCTACTATCGACCTGCAATTACTCATGGCATACGAGCAGGCAGCTACTATGGAGACGGCGATAGGGTCGCAGGAATCAGCAGGCTTATTTACCCAAAAAGCCGCACAGCTAAAACAAACTATCCAATCAAAATACTGGAATGCCGGAAAAATGCTTTATGCCGATACAAAAGATCAAAACTCATTTTCACAAGCTACAAATGCGCTGGCTATATTAAGCAATGTGGTGGCCGACTCAGATAAGATGGCATTCGGCCAACGGATACTTGCCGACAGCGCCAGCATAACCCAATGCAATATTTATTTTAGATATTACCTGCACCAGGCGCTTGTACAAGCCGGTTTGGGCGATGGTTATTTGAACTGGCTGAGCATTTGGCGCAACGACATGGCTTATGGGCTTAGCACCTGGGCAGAGATATCTGACGTTGTGAATAACCGCTCCGATTGCCATGGCTGGGGTGCCAGCCCGAATATTGAGTTCTTTAGAACAGTATTAGGCATTGACAGTTATGCCCCCGGCTATGCACAGGTAAAAATAGAGCCCCATTTGGGTACATTAACCAATGCCAGCGGTTCAATACCTCATCCGAACGGCACCGTATCCGTTAGCTATGTTTTGCAAAACGACAAGTGGAAAATAGGGATAGATCTGCCGCAAAATACCACGGGGATATTTGTGTGGAAGGGGACGACATATCAACTGAAGGCCGGCGAAAACGTATTTGTGATTTGATTATGTACCGAAACAATGTCATCTCATGAAGCATAATTACCTGGTTGTTTTTTTACTGATAATTGCCGGCACGGGAAAAATTTTTGCCCAGGCGCCCAAAATTACCTCTTTCAGCCCATCAGGCGGCCCCGTGGGTACACAGGTAATTATTGATGGCAGTGGTTTCAGCGCTGTTCCGGATAGCAACGTAGTGTATTTTGGCGCTACACATGCTGTGGTAAACAGTGCAGATGCCGCACAACTTTTGGTTACCGTACCGGCGGGGGCTACTTATAAGCCTATTACCGTACTAAATAAAACAACAAAGCTCAGCTGCCAGTCGGCATTGTCATTTGGAACAACTTTCGCGCCGGCTGATACTACGTTCGACCCGCTGATTACATTGACAAATGTGCCGGTAGCGAATGTTCAGATGGCAGATATAGACGGCGATGGCAAGCCCGACATTATTGCAACAAGCCCGCACTTACGTGAGTTGTTGATTTTTCTTAATCAGTCGAAACCAGGCGCACTTACCACCCAGTCGTTTGCCGCGCCTGTAATATTTAAAACAGGCACCCAACCCGGTATTGTTTCTATTGGCGACATGGACGCCGATGGCAAGCCTGATATTCTTTTGCTGAATGTCGGTTTCACGCATACCCCTAACGGGAACAACTCTTTAACTTTTTTCCATAATGCAAGCACGCCCGGCACAGTAAAATTAACCCCTGCGCTAATAACAGATAGCACTGCAACCGCGCCGGCAAACTATAATTTCCAGTTAAAGGCAGGCGACAAGGTTGCCCGTGTTGGTGATATTGATGGTGACGGCAAACCCGATATTTCCGTTTTAAATGCCGCAGGATTTATTACGGTATATCTTAATAAATTCGCCCCCGGCGACTCGCTGAAAACTATATTCGGTACGCCTGATACCGTTTCTGTCGGGAATGGCCCCACTACTGTTGTCGTAGGGGATTTGACTAACAACGGTACGCTTGACCTGGTCACCACCAATTATAAAGACGCTTCGGTCACGGTTTTGAATAATACCTCAACTCCGGGTTCTGTTTCTTTTCAGCGTACTGATTTTCCATTAGGCTATAGTCCTGCCACAGTAAGCCTGGCAGATATTGACGGCGATGGTAAGCTGGATTTAGTGATCGGCAAGCCGGCAAACGGATCAACCGATTTGGTCCATAATACGTCGACGCCGGGCCATTTCGGTGCAACATCTATAAGCCTTACAAATGTAAATGCCGTTAGTAATTATAATGATGATATAGTGATACAGGATATTAGCGGGGATAGTAAACCCGATATATTATCGCTTAATGCCGCCCTCAATGCGGTTTATTTATATACCAATAAATCAACCCAGGGACAAACGACAGCAGCATATTTTAATAATTATACCACCTTCCCGATAATTATCATACCCGATTGCATAGGCGATTTGGATGGCGATGGCAGGCCTGACATAGTTATTGGCAGTGCGTTTGGGATAACTATTTACCATGCTACGTATGTCCCCCCTCAACAGGTAACCATACCTGCGGCACAGGGAGGTATGAGTATTTATCCTAACCCGGCATCGATGGCTACGAATGTAAAATATTATTTGCCCTATCCATCCAATGTGACGATTAGTGTTTATGATATAGTAGGCAGATTATTAACAAGCTATAATATGGGCCAGGAATCTGCCGGTACCCATATTGATGACATAAATGTATCCAGCTTACAGTTAGGCGTTTATGTAGTAAGGGTACAAGCCAGCAGCTTCAATAAGTCGGCAAAATTGATAGTGCAGTAAGCGGATATTTTAATGATTGTATTTAATACTGTGTTTTGGATTGAACGGACACTATTGATGCAAAAAACTCTTTAAATTTAAGGTATCAACGCCTGCATTATCGAATTGCCTGATAATATCGTCCAATTGAATATATAAGCTTTACGATGAAAATATTTCAATAGAATAGGTTTCATTGTCCGTTGTTACCAGTCGGTTCCTACTGCCTTATTGAGTTTTGTAACTTATCGCCTCTGCCCCGGTTTCTAAAAAATATTAAGCATTATATTTTATCTGCACGAAAAATATTTATCATAAACTATTGATTTATAGAAATTTATTTTTTTAATTTATTATAAATATCGGTTTGGAAGCCATATTATATTATTGATTTAAGCATAATATAAACATTTTTCCAAACAGGTAAAGAATGAATTTTTAATTAAGGTTTTATTTCGTCCTGGAAAAGCCTTATACCAATTATCATAACCAAAAATTGTAGAATTATGAAAAAATCCTACCCCACTTTTATCAAAGTATCTATTTTTCTTTGTGTCGTTTTTTTTACGCAAAATGTTTTTGCGCAATCATTTACATTCCCTTCAATTGCTGCGCAAACATATGGAGCGGCAAATTTTGCGCCGGGAGCCACAGCCTCATCAGGTGCTATTACCTATACCAGCAGTAATACGGCAGTAGCCACTATTGTTTCGGGTAATATACATATTACCGGGGCAGGCACTTCCACAATAACGGCGACAAATGGTACGAATATGCTGAAACAGACCTTAACGGTAAACAAAGCGCCGCTAACCATAACAGCCAATAACGTAATTGCAATACAAGGCACAACGCTGCCGGTGCTGACAGTAAGTTATAGCGGTTTTGTAAACGGCGATACCCAAACCGAATTTACCGCCCAGCCTACAGTAAGCACAACTGCTACCAGTTCGTCGGCTATGGGCTATTACCCTATAACAGTAAGCGGTGGATCATCAGCCGACTATACCTTTACCTATATACAGGGAAGACTGACCATGGTAACCGTAGCTTATTTGGAGGCAGCCACTTCAAGCACCTATGGCGCTGCTCCGTTTTATACCTTTGGCGTAGCCACTAGTGGTATAACCTATAGTAGCAGCAACACAAAGGTGGCTACTGTAGTATCAACTACCGGGTTGTTAACCATTACCGGTGCGGGAACTACTACCATTACCTTCGGCAGCGGCACCGGGAAGTTAACAAAAACCCTTACGGTAAATAAAGCTCCGTTAACAATAACAGCCAATAACGTAACTGCAATACAAGGCACATCGTTGCCGACACTGACAGTGAGCTATAGCGGATTTGTGAACGGCGATACTCAAACCGAATTCACCACGCAGCCAACGGTAAGTACAGCTGCTACCAGTAGTTCAGCCATGGGCACTTATCCCATAGCGGTAAGCGGCGGCTCATCAGCCGACTATACCTTTACCTATGCACAGGGAAAACTGACGATGGTGACCGTGGGCTATCTCGAAACAGCAATTTCAAGCACCTATGGTGCTGCCCCGTTTTATACCTTTGGCGAAGCTACGAGCGGTATAACCTACAGCAGCAGTAATGCTGGTGTGGCTACTGTAGCATCTACAACCGGCTTATTAACCATTACCGGTGCGGGAACTACTACCATCACATTTGGTAGCGGTACCGGGAAGTTAACCAAAACCCTTATTATAACTAAAGCACCGCTAACCATAACGGCTAATAATCAAACCAAAGTGAGCGGTACGGCAAACCCAACATTAACCGCAAGCTACAGCGGCTTTGTAAACGGCGATACACAAAAGAGTTTAACCACTCAGCCAACTATCACTACAACAGCCACTGCTACATCATCAGCAGGTATCTATCCCATAACCGCAAGCGGGGCTGTGGATGCCAATTATACTATTACATATGTAGCAGGTACGCTAACTATAACCTCATTGTTGCCGGTTATTAGCTATACCACCCCGCAAACCTACAAAGAGGGCACAGCAATTACTTCTTTAGCCCCAAAAAGCACCGGCGGGACGGTACCCCTGTTTATTTACGGTAAAACAACATTATTAGTAAACACTAATAATAATCTAAATGGTGCCGCGACTGATCCGCAGGGGAATATATATGTAGCCAACGGCACCTCAAATATTATTCAGAAAATTACCCCGGCAGGTGTAGTAACTACATTTGCGGGCAGTGGTAAAGCTGGCTCGGCAAATGGCACCGGAACAGCGGCAAGTTTTAACAGCCCAAGTGGCCTGGCTTCGGATGCCTCAGGCAATATATATGTAGGAGATGGAGGCAACGGCCTTGTACGAAAAATAACCCCCGCAGGCGTGGTAACCACGCTGGCTGCCAGCTATGGCAGCTTTGGTTTCCCTGCTGCAGTAGCGGTAGACCAGGCAGGCAATGTATATACAACTGATGGTAATGCGTCAATTTATAAAATAACCCCGGGAGGCGTGGTAACCACAATTGCTACCGGTTTTAATAGCCCTTTTGGCTTGGCTGTTAACAGTTCGGGCAGTATTATTTATGTATCAGATGATTCCAACCGTGTTTTTACAGTTACGCAGTCTGGCACGGTAACGGTACTGGCAGGCAGCGGTGCAGTGGGCGCCGGTAATGGCACGGGCACCGCCGCCACCTTTAATAACCCCAATAACCTTTCAGTTGATGCGTTGGGGAATTTATATGTTAACGACAGCAGTAACAACCTGCTAAGGGTAGTAAGCCCTGCTGGCGTAGTAACAACACTGGCGGGCAGCGGTGTGGCGGGCGATGCAAACGGCACAGGTACCGCAGCAACCCTTAATTTCCCTTTTGGTTCAGCTATCGATCCAACCGGTAACTATTTATATGTTGCTAATTCCGGTGGTGCGATACAAAAAATTGGTATTACCGGTTATTCTATAAGCCCGGCCTTGCCACCTGGTTTGGCAATTGACAGCACAGGCACCATAAAAGGCACACCAACTTATGCCAGCAATAGTACTAATTATACTATTTCTGCCCATAATGCTTATGGTACAGGTACTGCTGCACTAAATATAACGGTAACAGGCAGTAATTACCAGGAACTGCCCCCGGCTATTGTTTACGCAGGGCCGCAATATTACACTGAGGGCACAGCAATCCCACCTTTAACCCCGACAAATAACGGTGGGGCAGTACCTCTTTACATTTACGGTAAAACAACATTATTGGTAAACACTAATAATAATCTAAATGGCGCGGCAACCGATCCGCAGGGGAATATATATGTAGCCAACGGCACCTCAAATATTATTCAGAAAATAACCCCGGCAGGAGTGGTAACCACTTTTGCAGGCAGCGGGAAGGCTGGCTCGGCAAACGGCACCGGAACGTCGGCAAGTTTTAACAGCCCAAGTGGCCTGGCTTCGGATGCCTCAGGCAATATATATGTAGGCGATGGAGGCAACGGCCTTGTACGAAAAATAACCCCGGCAGGCGTGGTAACCACGCTGGCCGCCAGCTATGGCAGCTTTGGTTTCCCTGCCGCAGTAGCGGTTGACCAGGCAGGTAACGTATATGTAGCTGATGGCAATGCGTCAATCGATAAAATTACTCCCGCAGGTGTAGTAACAACAATTGCTACCGGTTTTAATAGTCCCTTTGGCGTAGCCATTAACAGTTCGGGCAGTATTATTTATGTGTCTGACGATTCTAACCGTGTTTTTACAGTTACGCAGTCTGGTATGGTAACAGTACTGGCCGGCAGCGGTGCAGTCGGCGCTGGTAATGGTACAGGCACTGCTGCTACCTTTAATAACCCCAATAACCTTTCAGTTGATGCGCTGGGTAATGTATATCTTAACGACAGTGGTAACAACCTGCTAAAGGTGATAAGCCCGGCAGGCGTGGTAACTACACTGGCCGGCAGTGGGGTGGCAGGCGATGCAAACGGCACAGGTACCGCAGCAACCCTTAATTTCCCATTTGGTTCAGCTATCGATCCAACCGGTAACTATTTATATGTAGCTAATTCCGGTGGCGCGGTACAAAAAATTGGCATTACCGGTTATTCTATAAGCCCGGCCTTGCCACCTGGTTTGGCAATTGACAGCACAGGCACCATAAAAGGCACACCAACTTATGCCAGCAATAGTACCAATTATACTATTTCTGCCCACAATGCCTATGGAGCAGGTACTGCTGTGCTTAATATCACCGTAAGCGGCAGTAATTACCAGCAACTGCCGCCGGCTATTGTTTATTCGGGCCCGCAAACCTATGCGGAGGGCACTGCAATTCCAACTTTAGCGCCTACAAATAATGGTGGATCAGTACCCCTGTTTTTTTATGGCAGGACGATATTATTAGCAAACACTAATAATAACCTCAATGGCGCTGCAGTCGATCCTGAAGGGAACATATATGTAGCCAATGGCACAACTAACATCATCCAGAAAATAACACAGGGAGGCGTTATAAGTACTTTTGCAGGCAGCGGTACGGCCGGTTCGGCAAATGGCACCGGAACAGCAGCAAGCTTTAACGGCCCGGCCGGCCTGGCTTCGGATGCCTCAGGCAATATATATGTAGGCGATACAAATAACGGCCTCATCAGGAAAATAACGCCTGCAGGCGTGGTAACAACTGTAGCACCAGGCTATGGCAGCTTTGGTTTTCCTGCTGCGGTAGCGGTGGACCAGGCGGGCAATGTATATACAACGGATGGTAATACGGCAATTTATAAAATAACCCCGGCAGGTGTGGTAACAACAATTGCCAGTGGCTTTAACAGCCCTTTTGGCATAGCCGTTAACAGTTCAGGCAGCATTATTTATGTATCGGATTTTTCGAACCGTGTTTTTACAGTTACACAGTCCGGTACGATAACGGTACTGGCAGGCAGCGGCGCAGTTGGTGCTGGTAATGGTACAGGTATTGCCGCTACCTTTAATAACCCGAATAACCTTTCGGTTGATGCACTGGGGAATTTATATGTTAACGATAGCAGCAACAACCTCATAAGAGTGGTAAGCCCTGCAGGTGTGGTAACAACCCTGGCCGGCAGCGGTGTTGCAGGCGATGCAAACGGTTTAGGGACAGCCGCAACCCTTAATTTTCCATATGGTTCAGCTATCGGCCCGAACGGCGATTTTTTATATGTTGCTAATTCGGGAGGTGCGGTACAAAGAATTGCCATTATGGGTTATTCCATAAGCCCCGCTTTGCCTCAAGGCATGGAAATTGACAGCGCCGGCAATATAAAAGGCACACCGGTTTATGCAAGCAAAGGTACTAATTATACCATTTCTGCCCACAATCCCTATGGTGCAGCTACCGCAGCGCTTAATATTACTGTAACCGGCAGCAACTATCAACTACTGCCACCGCAGATCCGTTATCCCGAAGGCGAGGAAACCTACACTGCGGGCACTGCAATTGCAACTTTGACGCCTATAAATACCGGGGGCGCCGTGCCTGATAGTACATACAATAAGGTTAGCACATTTGCAATCAATTTTAGCAACCCAAGTGCCGAAGTAGCAGATGCGGCAGGCAATATTTATGTGGCAGACCAAACCAAAAATGTTATCCATAAAATAACCCATGCGGGTGTTGTTACAACGTTTGCAGGCAGCGGAACGGCAGGCTCGGTAAACGCTACGGGTACCGCCGCCAGCTTTAACGGCCCCGATGGTTTGGCAATAGATGCTGCCGGCAATATTTATGTATCGGATTATAACAATAATCTCATCCGTAAAATAACCCCGGCAGGCGTGGTTAGTACGTTTGCAGGCAGCGGGTCTGCCGGAAGTATCAACGGATCTTCGGGTACATCATCTTTTAATAAGCCGGTGGGCCTGGCGGCAGATGCTTCAGGAAACATATATGTTGCCGATGCCGGGAACAACAAGATACGTAAAATTACACCAGCCGGAATGGTTAGCACTTATGCCGGTACAGGCACGGCAAGCCTGGTTAACGGCGCCGATAGTATTGCAACATTTCATAATCCTGTAGCTGTAACAATTGATGCAAGCGGCAACACGTATGTATGCGACAATGGCAACCAGGCTATCCGCAGAATTTCATCCGGTCTTGTCAGCACATTTTCAACCGGCTACAATATGGGGCCTGCAGGTATAACAGTTGACCTATCGGGAAATGTGTATGTAGCCCACACCTTAGCCCACGAGATCATTAAAATAGTCCCGGCAAGCAACAACGTAGATACATATACCCCGACGGCTTTTGTATTGGCCGGAGCAACCACCAATACCACAAGCCAAAACGGCATCGGAACAGCCGCCGGTTTTAGTTATCCCTCATCCGTCGCGTTTGATAACCTGGGTAATTTGTATGTAGGCGATGGCCCGCAGGTACGCAGGATTTCGCTGGTTGGTTATGCCCTAAACACAATTGTTACTGATAGTAGCGGTTATACCAACACAAGCTTCGCAGCAGATGAGCCGTTACCACCCGGGTTGAGTTTTAATCCTATCAATGGCGCAATAAGCGGTACGCCTACCACTGCCAGTTCCACTGCGACAGACTACAGCTATTTCATTACTGCCTATAATGCGGCAGGCAGCAGTACCACCACCATAAGCTTTGATATTAATGCCGCGCCGGCTACTGACAAAGCGGTAATATTGCCTTTTTTATCAGAAAACAACGAACCGGTTGTATCGTCGGCGCTTTCGCCAAATGGCGATGGTATTAATGATGTATTAACCATCACCAACATCGAAAAATACCCTGATAATAAACTGATAGTGGTAAATGCCAATGGCTCAAAGGTATTCGAGATGTCGCATTATGATAATGTAAGCAGAAACTTTAACGGGCATTCAAGTGTAACCGGCCAAATGCAGCGGCCCGGTACATATTTATATGAGCTGCAATATAACGACGGCGGTTCAATAAAGACTAAAACCGGCTATATTGTACTCAAATATTAACCCGGATGATATTAAATATTTGGTTTTCTGCATTTCGATATTTGTGCAAAGTGTTTAAGCCGGCTTTTTTAGTGCTGTTTGGCATTTTAATAGCCGGCTCCGGAAAAGCCCAGCAGTACGGGGAGTACACGCAGTATATGAGCAACCTCACCCCGCTTAATTCTGCAGCCTCGCTTTTAAACAGGGTAGGCTCAGTTAACAGTTTATACCGTGCGCAGTATGTTGGCATACAGGGCGCACCCAATACTTTTATTTTTAATGGTAACATACCGCTTAACAATATTGCAAGTTCAACCGGCCTGATCATCGATAATGACAATTTTGCAATAGAGCATCAGACGGTGATAAATGCTTATTTCGCCAAGGCTGTTCAGCTTAATTCAGGTGATTTTTTAGCTGTATCTATTAATGGCGGCTTACAAAATTATTTGGCCGATTATGCCAGCCTTGCGACCACAGATCCGCAATTTGCAAATAACGTGAGGGAAACTAAAGGTACCGTAGGCTTTGGTATATTGTATTACACCAATAATTATTATCTGGGTTTATCGGTACCACAACTCACATTCAGGAGTTTGGGAGTGGGCTCTGCCATCGATGATGCCTATTTCAAGAACCATTATTATTTTTCGGGGGCATACCTTTTCAATAATGAAGACAGTGGTATAGGGTTTAAACCGGCAGCCCTGGTTGCGTATGTAAGCGGTGCGCAAACTGTTGCTGATATTTCGGGCACTATTTATTTCAGGCATATACTGGGCATTGGCGTAGATTACCGAACTACTTCTGAAATGGCAGGGATAATTTCATACAATATCAATAACATACGCATAGGTTACAGTTATCAATTCAATAGCTCATCCAGTAACCTCGACGGGTTTAGCAACGCGGTACACGAAATTACCCTTAGTTATTTTTTCGGGAAAGATGATTCGGCCAATAAAGATTTATAGATGAAATGAGCAATACATTTCCGATGAGTCGACTGTGACTTTGAACGGCTACCTTCTTTTGTAGAACATAGGATCAACAAAAGGCTAAGTGCAGCCATCCTGCAATATCTAACGCCTTGATCAAACAATTTGTCGGTTACTGCAATTCGATCAGTTGATTTTGTAGTAGTGTTAAATACTATTTAAACTACGTATATAGTATGTAATTACTGGAACTTTCTGTAATATTGGTTGCCTGTAAAAATGTATTTCATCCTATATGTCCCAGCACACCATCCCGGTTATTGATTTTAGCGCTTTTGATGCAGAAAAAGAAAGTATTGCACGGCAGATCAATAAAGCATGCCTTGAACATGGCTTCTTTTATATTGCAGGGCATGGTGTTCCGCAATCCCTGCAACAGGAATTAGAGACATTGAGCCAACGTTTCTTTCAATTATCCGAAGAGGAAAAGATAGAAATTGCCATGTACAAGGCAGGAAGTGCCTGGCGCGGTTATTTCCCGCTGAACGGGGAGCTTACTTCGGGTAAACCAGATTTAAAGGAAGGGATTTATTTTGGAACGGAGTTATCAACGGATGACCCAAGAGTGCAACAAGGACTTCCGCTGCATGGCGCAAATTTATTTCCAGTACGCCCTGCCGGCTTCAGGGAAACTGTGCTTACCTACATAGAGGCCGTTACAAAAGTGGGGCATTTGGTGATGAAGGGCATTTCCCTCAGTTTAGGTCTGCCGGAAAATTATTTCTCAGCTAAATACCAGCAAGACCCGCTCATCTTGTTTCGCATTTTTCACTACCCGCCGCAAACAAAAACAGAAGGGCAATATGGCGTTGGCGAACATACCGATTATGGACTGCTCACCATTTTAAAACAAGATTTAACAGTAGGTTTGCAGGTTAAAAATGGCGATGACTGGATACCCGCACCGCCCATTGAAAATACTTTTATTTGTAATATCGGAGACATGCTGGACCGGATGACGGGTGGTTTATATCGCTCCACACCTCATCGCGTCATCAATATATCCGGCAACCACAGGTATTCATTTCCATTGTTCTTCGATCCCGGCTTTGATACCCAAATAGAAAGGATTGAAACGGCGACAATTCGCGAATCAAAAAATCAGCGCTGGGATTCTGCCAGTGTGCATGAATTCACCGGCACTTATGGCCAATATCTGCTTAACAAGGTCGGGAAAGTATTTCCCGACTTAAAAAAGAATTTGAAAAATTAACTCCTAATTATGTCAAGTATTATCGACCTGATAGGCAATACGCCTCTTGTAAAATTATCCAAACTCAACCCCAATCCAAATGTAGAGGTCTATGCCAAACTGGAAGGCAATAATCCAGGCGGCAGTGTAAAAGATCGCGCTGCACTCAACATGATACGCAGTGCTATAGAGCTTGGTGAAATTAAGCCCGGCACTAAATTAATAGAAGCGACAAGTGGCAATACCGGGATTGCGCTGGCCATGATCGCGGGCCTTTACAATCTTGAAATAGAATTGGTAATGCCATCAAACTCGACCAGGGAACGGACACTTACGATGGAAGCTTTTGGCGCAAAAGTGATTTTGTTGGATAATATCGAGGCTTGCCGCGACTATGCAGAAGAAAAAGGAGCAACGCATGGATATTACCTGCTTAACCAATTTGCTAACCCGGACAATTACCTGGCGCACTACAAAACAACAGGGCCTGAAATTTGGCGTGATACGGAAGGTAAAATTACTCATTTTGTTAGCGCCATGGGTACAACCGGGACTATTATGGGATGTTCGAAATTTTTAAAAGAACAAAATGCAGCTATACAAATTGTGGGTTGCCAACCCACGGAAGACGCATCTATACCGGGAATCCGTCGCTGGCCAAAGGCTTACCTGCCAAAGATATTTGATCCGAAACGTGTAGACCGTGTGATAGATATCGCCGAAACTGATGCTGTGCAAACCGCCCGCGAGCTGGCTAAAGTGGAAGGCCTTTTCGCCGGTATGAGCACGGGCGGTGCGGGCTACGCTGCACTGAAGCTGGCTGCAGAAATAAGCTCCGGCGTTATTGTTTTTATTGCCTGCGACAGGGGCGACCGGTATTTAAGCAGCGACTTGTTCGGGTAAACTCGCCGGGTGGGCATAAAGAAGGATTTAATACTACTAAATCAGTAGTTTTTTTTATGTTTGTAGCAGGTGATCACACAAGTAAACACATTTATAAATTAAACAATCTTCTATGAAGGATGATAAATCTGATGGCTTTATAGCGCTCCTTTATCAAACGCATAAAATGGAATGGGAGGCAACGCCCAGGACAAAGGATTGTGTGGCCTGGCTGTCGGACCTGTTTGAGTTTTTATTTCCGAATAACCACGCAAACAAATTGTCTGTTTACAGCGGGCAACTTAAAAAGAACCAGATCGACCTGGTCAATATCCTGTTAAGTTATCTCGACCCAAACGATATTGAAATTGAAGGCGCCGTGAGTTCCTTTTACGACTCACTGGAACAGATTTATCTTGATCTGCGGCAGGACGCATCCATGATATACGAAAAAGATCCGGCGGCTGTGAGTATACATGAAGTGATCGTTTCTTACCCCGGTTTTTACGCTATTGCTGTTTATCGCATTGCACACCGCTTAACCCAGCTGAATATTCCTATTCTGCCCCGGATTTTAGGTGAATATGCCCATGGTAAAACAGGGGTGGACATACATCCTAAAGCCAGCATAGACGTACCGTTCTGCATCGATCATGGTACCGGGATAGTTATCGGTGCAACGAGTATAATCGGTAAAAATGTAACGATTTACCAGGGTGTAACCATAGGCGCGCTGCAGGTGAGTAAACAACTTTCCGAAACTAAAAGGCACCCAACCGTAGAAGACAACGTGATCATATACGCGCGGAGTACCATATTAGGCGGTCAAACTGTTATAGGCCACGACAGTGTAATCGGGGGCAGCGTTTTCCTTGCTAAAAGTGTTCAGCCTTATTCACATGTTTTTAATACGCATCAATTGCGTATCGAAGTAAAAGAAAAAATATAATTTTATAATGCAGTCCGCAAGTACGGATAACTTGATTTATAGTGCGATATGAAAAATTGGAAAAAATACTTACTGCTATTCGCAGTAGTCGTGACAAGTAGTCACCTTAAGGCGCAAAAAGCAGATGACGACCGGGGTTACCTGGTTAAAGTTGGCGATCAGGCCCTGATGATTTTAAACTGGTATTGACCGATGGCCGGACCACCAGCTTAAAAGAATTGCGCGGAAAGGTGGTAGTGCTTCAATTTACTGCCAGTTGGTGCAGTGTTTGCCGCACGGAAATGCCGCACCTGGAGGCCGACGTATGGAAAGCCCACGAGAACAAAAACCTGGTGCTGATTGGTGTTGACCGTGATGAACCAATGGAAAAAGTTCAAAAGTACCATAAAGATATGGGCATTACTTATCCGCTGGCGCTCGATCCCGGTGCGGATATCTTCGGCAGGTTTGCCAATAAGAGGAGTGGCGTGACCCGTAATGTAGTGATCGATCCTACTGGAAAAATAGTTTACCTAACCCGGCTGTATGACACAGCAGAATTCAACGCTATGCTGAAAGTGATCGATGGATTAACAACCCAAAAAACGTATTCAACGGAATAGGCCGTTCCGGTTATATCAGCTTCTTCAATCTTTTTGGCCGCCGTAAATGGTATCTTCAACTAATTGCTCACTATTAACCATGTCTGCGATACTTGTATCCGATAAAATCGCGAGTTCTGCCTCGCGGATTTTAGCATAAATTTTTCTGATACTGCACGTTGCTTCATCAATACATTCTGCACAACTGTGATAGTGATATTCACTCACGCAAGACACCCGGGCAATCGGCCCGTCCATTAGCCTGACTATGCCGGGTAAAAATATTTCGGCGGCCGGTTTGCTTAATACATAGCCGCCATCTGCTCCTTTTTTGCTGTATATATATCCTGCATTTCTCAATTCCAGCAAAATTACTTCTAAGTATTTTTTAGGGATTTTCTCGAGTTCGGAAATTTTTAAAGCTGTTAATGGATAATTATCCAAATTTTTCGCCAAAAGTATGAGCGCTTTAATGGCATATTTGGCTTTTTTTGATAGCATGTTACTCTTTAGTTTCGCTTGACTCCTTTAAGCAGGCTTATAATTAAAAACTCAAAATACAACCCATCAATCTAAGTAATATATTAAAGGTATTCTTCAAAGTTAAAAAATAAATATAAAATCTATGGGCAATATAGCATATTTCTATGATACATAGTATCGGTTATTCAACATGTATATAGAAGGAGGGCCATACAGCTATTTCTGCCATATATCTGCCAATGCCCGGCGGGCAGCGTGGTAACCACACATACCATGTACGCCGCCGCCTGGCGGTGTTGAGGCCGAGCAAATATAAATGCCCTTTGCACCGGTGCTGTAAGGAGAAAATTTGAGCACCGGCCGGGCAAATAACTGGCCGATATTCATCATACCGCCATTAATGTCGCCGCCGATATAATTGGGGTTGTACTTTTCGAGTTGCATGGTGTTTATGGTATGCCTGGAAATGATACGGTCGCGGAACCCCGGTGCAAACCGTTCTACCTGTTTCTCTATCGCAACCGTACGGTCTGCCATTGAACCGTTTGGCACGTGGCAGTAACCCCATAATACTTGTTTGCCGGCTGGCGCACGGCCTGTATCAAATAAACTTTGCTGCGCCAGTAATACAAACGGTTCGCTACTCAACTTACCTGTTGCTGCGAGGTATTCGGAGCGGGCTATCTCCTGCCAGGTGCCGCCAATATGAACCGTGCCCGCTTCACGGCATTTCGGCGCCGAAAAAGGGACCGGGCCATCCAGCGCCCAGTCGACCTTAAAAACGCCCATACCATATCGGTAATTTTTAAGCCGGTAACGGTAAAATGGGTTTAATTCTTTACCGGCTATGCTAAGCAATTGTTTAGTGCCCACATCAAACAGTACTGCTTTAGCGGCTGGTAATTCTTTTAAGCTATTAATCCGCCAGCCGGTTTGTATCGTACCGCCGATGGCGGTAAAATAGCTGCCCAAAGCATTCGCCAATTGTTGTGAACCACCCTTTGGCAGGGGCCATCCCTTCAAATGACCATTTGCCAGCAGCACAAGCCCGATAGCCGCTGTCGACCACTTGTTGAGTGGTAATACGGCATGCGCTGCCATTCCGGCAAATAGGCCCTTTGCAGCAGGCGTATTGAATTTATTGATAATATTCGATGCCGGCTGCAACGCCTGTAAACCAAATTTTGCCATAGCAAAAGGATGTGCCGGAACCCCAAGCGGCCCAAGCACATCCTTAACCAATTGAGGCCAGTTTTTGACGATAGGCGCAATCAGTCGCAGATAATTTTCCTGATCGAAACCGAGCAGCGATGCAGTGCCCTGTATATCTTTTTTTAATACTGCTGCGCTACCGTCATCAAAAGGATGCGCGGCCAATACCGGCGGATCGATCCATTCCAGGCCGTATTCTTCCAGCGGCAGTGAACTGAAAAAGGGTGATGCAGCAGCCATGGGGTGAATGGCTGAACAAACGTCTGAAATGAAGCCAGGCAGTGTAAGTTCTGCGCTGCGCATTCCGCCGCCTATAGTGTCATTACCCTCTATCAATAGCACAGATAAGCCTTCCCGTTGCAGGGTAATAGCTGCTGCGAGTCCATTCGGGCCTGAGCCAACCACTACCGCGTCATAGGCATCTTTTCCCATACTTTACTTTGCAGGCTGCTCAAACTGGGTTACTGCTGTACCGAGGTCGAATATCTCCTGGCCGGGCAGGTATTTTTTGAGGATACTACTACCAGCAGCCGAGCGGTAGCCCGAGCTACAGGTAACCAGTATAGGCTTATCAGTAGGCACCTCGCCAATCCTTTTGGCCAGGTCCTGCAAGGGGATATTAATGGACTGACCGAAGATTTTCTCCTCTTTAGCTTCCTTTTCGGTCCTTACATCAATAATGGTATATTGGGTGCCCTTAGGGTCGAACTTACTAACATCAAAGGCAGTGAAATGGTTGCCATCCTGGGCATCGTACACAAATGCGCCTTTTATAAACGGCTCGTAGCCAATTTTTGCCGCTTTACCTATAAGTGTTTGCAGATGATCGGTATCTGCTGCAACCAGGTAAAAATGCGTTTCGGGGGCGACTACGCTGCCCAGCCAGGTCTCAAATCTGCCGCCGTCTTGCAGGTTAATGGCGCCGGATTGGTAAGATTGCTTGAATACAGTTGCCGGCCTGCCGTCAATGATCAACGCATCCGGGTTGGCTGCATAGTTCTTCTCCAGGCGGGGAACGGCATCAATTCCCTGCTGCCTCGCTGTTACGCCATGAATATTCAGTGTAACGTCATAGGCGAAATATTTCGGGATAAAAGGCAGGTCGGCAAGCAATAAGGCAACAAATGCATCTTCGCTCCGGGGTTCAAAAGCGTAATTATGCGCTTTCTCATAACCAATGGTCGAACTTGGCGCATCCCGCATCGCTTTGCCGCAAAGTGAGCCGGCACCGTGTGCAGGATAAACGATCACGTCATCATCCAATTTGGCAAATTTGTCATTTATGGTATGATACATTTGCGCGGCCAGTCGTTTTCGCTGGGTCAACGCATCGGTATGCTGTTCACGCAAGTCGGGCCTGCCCACATCGCCAATCAGCAGCGAGTCGCCCGAAAATACGGCAATGTCCTTCCCGTTCTCATTCAGCACCACCGAAATATGGTCGGGCGCATGACCTGGTGTAAACAGCGAACGCAGCTTAACAGTTTTTGAAAGCTGTATAACCTGGCCATCATCAAATGGCTGAAAAGGGTATGCCGGCTTCGTCAGGCTGCTGGCATAAATGGTTGCGCCCCCGTTATTATGTATTTCAAGATGTGCGCTGGCAAAGTCGGCATGCGGATGCGTTTCGATTATACCGGTGATCTTTACACCACGCTGTTTTGCAAAGTCATAATACTCCCGGGCATCCCTTCCCGGGTCGATGATAAACAGGTTGTCGCCTGACAGCACGGCATAAGAGTAATGTGCTAACCCCTTATCCTTAAACTGTTCGATATGATAATTCTGCTCATCATTTTTAGCCCGGCTAAGCCTTGGCGCTAATACAGCTAATGTGCCTATCCCGGCCGCATGAATAAACCTTCTTCTTTTCATATTTTATTGTACTACAAAATTGATACGGTCAACGCCGGTATTACCTGTCTTGGCATTATAGGCATAAACATCCAGTTCGTAATCGCCTTTTTCCTTAACTTTTAAGGTGCCCTGGAATATATTCTGCTCAACCAGTTGTAAAGGTATTTCGCCGGTTTTTACGCCTTCTTTTTTTACTATTGCATTTACCTGGATGTCGTCTGAATTCCATACGCCGCCTTTGGTTATCGGGCAGCCGCATTCCAGCGTAAGGCTGGCCTTAAAGGTCAGGTCGCCATTTTTAATGCTATCCAGTTTAATGAATTGGTGAGTTGTGGGATAAATCACATCCAGTATAAATCCCGGAATCTCTACGATGATGCCATCGCCTGAAATATCTTTACCGGGGATCAGCCAAACCTGTGTAGTGGCTTTTACTGTTCCGTTACGACGGTTAACAGGCGCTGTTACTTCTATATCTGCAAAAGTTGGTTCTGTAATATTTACCTGTGCAACAAATTTGGCAGTGGCACTGTCGGTAATAGACTGGCCGCGTACAATCGGTTTTTTCAATAACACGTCTGTATTGCCCGAGCCGCCTGTAGTAAGCCCTTTGGCCAATATTTCGCCGGTAAGGTCATTCCTAACCACTACCAATGCACCGCCTATGGGCGTACCAATAAATTTTGCATCCTTCGCTCTCGCACGGATAGTGATTTTTGTTGTTTGCGCTTGCACCTGTAAACAAGCCAGGACTATAAGAGCAACTGCGGTTAATTTTTTTATCATGATTGTAATTTTTAGTGTGGGGTTATTAAATTATTGAGTGACAAATTGTTGTGTGTATTTACTGCGGTCGAGCCTGAGGGGATAGGATTTTTTAACCCGGTCGAGCACCACATAAATCGAATCTTTATGGTCGTTTAACCCGGATAGAATAATCCGGTCTGCCGAAGGGCGGGAAAAATTCCAGACTAATTTTTGATCATCCTTTTTACCCTTTTGGCCCTTGCCTTTTTTCTTTGCTTTAGCTGATGACTTGCCCGCATCCGGGTTATCTTCATCAAAAAGTGACGGACGGTTTTTATCCTGCAAAACCAACTGGCCTTTTTTCAGATCTGCTTTATAGTAAAGAAACCTGCGTCCGCCTGCAATACCTGCGAGTTCATAATTCCGGTCAACGTCTTTCGGGTTGGGTGTACCATTTTGCAGCGAGATGGAAAACGGTTTGTTCACCTTATAAACAAGGGTGCTCCATTTTTCAAAAACGGCGTTTTGCCAGCGCACCGAGTCCAGTGGTGAATAGGGCAGGTCTTTACCGTTCAGCCGAAATTCCGTAACATTGTAATAGCCTTCAGCACCCTTCAGGCCGGGTGTTATTGGTTCCTTCAACTGCCCTACGTGGTAGTGCACATCATAGCGGAGGATGCCAAACAGGATAGTAAACACGAAAATAACCACATACTTTGCAGAGTGGAAAGCTACGCGCTGCCACTTTTTGCTAAGTGGAGGATAATAATAATGCGGCGTAACATTTTCGCCTTTAATGAGGAGTTTCCATAGATGCGGTATATATGGAATCAGCACAAATAGCGATAAAAGCACAAAAAGGCTGCTGTACACATGTACGCCACCGTCATAGGCGATATTGGCATGTGCTATATTATACAGTACCCCGGCAACCAGTACCGCACCAATAGCCGTAGTTTGGCGAAAGAGCACCAATATGCCGCCTAATATCTCCACTATACCCAACACAACCTCGTACCAAATAGATACGCCAACCACCTGCCAGTATATCTTATAGGTATTATAATCGCCAAAATTGGTATCGAGATTTGAAATAGATGGCGTAGGCATCTGCATAGGGTAAAATTTCAGGAAACCGAATGCAATAATGCCGATAGCAATACGATAACGTACGATAACACGTAACCAGTAGTACAGGTTATTGTACTCCGTTCTTTTGCTTTTGCGCACCAAAAGCGTCCAAATTGCAGCTCCCGCCAAAGCGATCAATAATGATACTCCCCAGGCGCTGTAAGCACCAATGCCCCAGCGCCCGCTTTCTGTATGCAAGGGATAAAAATTTACCCGGTACCCGGTAAGTGTGTTTAGAAACGCAAAAAACGTTTTAACCGAGAACAGTTTTAAGTACCAGGTATAATCAACCGGTATTATCAGCAGCGGAAAAAAGATAAATGCTACCCTGAACAGAAATTTCTCCCATCCCGTCCATGGCCGCCCGGAAGCCGCAGTCGCACCAGTTTCATGCGATTGGACCGGGTTTTCCAATGTTAATGTTGCCATAATTTGTAAGTTTTAATTAACGGTTACCGGCTTCCGGCGTCCCTTATCCAATAAATATTGTTTCTTTATCTTATCCAGCACCACGTACAGGCTGTCGCGGTGGCCATCGATACCAGAAAGGATAATGGTTGAGGCATCAGGCCTTGATATTTTGAAAATAGCCTTGTCTGTGTTCGAATTTTTGTTCGTAAGTACAATGGTGCTGTCTTTGGCCGAATAGCGGTAAAAAACGCGTCCGCCGTTACCCTGCGATTCATAGTCACGCAGGCTGTCGGCCTCATAATCTATCTGCGGACCTGCAAGGTCTATTGGTAAGTGTTTGTTTATCCTTACACTCAGCACGTTCCACTTTTCAAAAACAACGTCCTGCCAGCGCGTGGTGTCTGTTGCCGAATAAGGTAGTTCGGTATTGTTTATTTTAAACTCCCGGACATTGTAAACACCATAAGCACCGGGCAAACCAGGAACATCTGCATAAGGCCATTTGCTTTTGCTGTAGCTGGCATAGGTGAGCGAAGCATAAAAGACGATAAAGAGCAGCAATGCGATCTTGATACCGTAACGGACGGCAGGCCTCAACGAGGCGAGAGGTTTAAAGTCATCTGCTTTTGCAAAGCGCTCTTTTACCAGCAAGTTATATAGGCGCGGCACATCATAAGCCACAATGAAAATGGCGAGAATGAGCAGGTAAACGCTGTAAACATGATCGCCTAACTGGTAAGCGAAATTTGCCAGCACAATGTTCACCAACAATGCTACGGCTATGCTGGCCCCTACAATTGCGGTGCGCCTGTAGAAAAGGAGTATTGCTGAAAGTAGCTCGATTGCGCCAAGCGTTTGCTCGTAATGAGCAGAAGCTACGCCTGTTGAAAGGTAATATATCTTCCAGGGCAAAAAATCGCCGTAAGCGGTGTGCAGATCGCTTAAAGTAGGATAAGGTATCTGTACCGGGAACAATTTGATAACGCCATAACCGATAAGCGCCAGCGCAAGCCTGAAACGAATGATTACGCGTAGCCAGTAATACAATTGCCCGTAATTATCGGCTGGTTTTTTTTCTGCAAATCCCCAAACCAGCGCACCGGCAATGGCAATAAGCAGGGTAATGCCCCAGCCTGCATAGCTCGCTATGCCCCAATAAGAAAAATTAATAAACCTGGGCACATAGTTGGTAACCTGGAACAGGTCCTGGAAATGCAGGTGAAAAAGGCTGATCGAAAATATCCGCCCGTAATAATGCCAGTCGAGCGGAATGGTCAGCAGCAAAAGGAAGATGAAAACAATACGGAACAAGACGAGCTGCGACCTGCTCCATATTGCATGGCTGGTAAGTTGTTGTGCGTTGCTCATAGCTGTTTTTTATGTAATCTGGTTAAATGAATGGGTAAACCCCGGTTAATAACCGGGGTTTTGAGTAAGATTAGGGTCAACTTGTAATTGTGAGTACGGAACCGGCAACAACAATTGGTCGGTACTGGTAAGGCCAAGTACAGCCTGCGCACGTCCGGTGCGTACCAGGTCGTACCAGCGATGGTCTTCAAAAGCGAATTCTACACGGTTTTCATTCTCTATAGCCAGCAACAGATCGCTTTGCGTAGTTGCAGTAGTAGGTGCAATACCGGCCCTGGTCCTTATCGCATTCAAATCCGTCGTTGCATCAGTAAGGTCGCCTGTTTCGGCTTCTGCCTCTGCACGGATCAAATACAACTCCGATATACGGATGAGATATGCCGGGTCTGTTCCAGCTGTGCGGTAATAAAGATTGCCAAAGTAGCTGGTTACACCCTGCGAAACCACGGTTTCAATCAGCGCACTCCTATTGCCGCCCACAGTCGGATCGAGCAGCAGGGAGACTATACTGCTGGTAGGTACTACCCAACCCACGCCGCCATTGCCTGAAGGCTGCCATTGTGAGGCCTCTTCATTAGTAACGGTGGTGTTGTAATACAGTTCGAAAACAGATTCGCTGGTATTAGCGGCGTTATTCGCGAAGAATCCACTATATGGTGTAACCAATTTATAATTATTATCGTTAATTAATTTGGTTGCATAGCTGATAGCGGTTGGCCAATCTTGCTGGTACAGGGCGTAGCGCGCATGCAGCGCATAAGCTGTTTTCAACGTTGCACGTATGCGATTGGTGGTATTTGGCAATAAAGCCTCCGCCTGCGTTAAGTCGCTTAATACCTGTGCATAAGTAGCCGCTAAACTGCTGCGCTTAACATTGGGCAGGCTGCTGGCCGCAGTGGTTGGCGTTAGCACCAATTGCACACCGCCCCAGGTACGTGCCAGGTCAAAATAAGAAAGGGCCCGGAGAAAATAAGCCTCACCTATAAGCTGGTTTTTAAGCGCAGGGGTAAAGGTAGCAGTTGTAGCCAAAGGCGGCACCTTGGCCAGCACGTTATTAGCCTGGTTGATCACGGTGTAAATGGCAGCCCATGAGGTGTTGATTGCAGCCAGGTCGGAACTTACATCATGATTAGTGAGTTGCTGGTTAACAGTTTGCGAGCCTACATATTTGATGTTATCGCCTGAAAAGAAACCCAGCGTTTGAAAAGTGTATCCGTAATAGTTGTTGGATTCCAGGGAATTATATATGCCCCGCACAGCGGTTTGGGCAGAATTCCCGTCGAAAATAGTTTGCGAGTCCGACACCTGGTCTACAGGATTTACGTCAAGAAATTTCTTGCATGAAGCTGTTGCTAAAGCAAGAACGCCCAGTATTAAGTATGTTGTCTTTTTCATATTGATCACGTTGTATTAAAGTGTGGCGTTTATACCGAATTGAAATGATTTTGGCTGAGGCGGAACACCAAACGAACCCAGGCCCTGTGCATTGGGATCGGCAGTAACGCTCGACTCGGGGTCACCCGTATATTTCGTCCACAAGAAAAGGTTTGCGCCTACAAAATATAGCCTCACTTTTTGCACAGTGAGTACCTGGGCAACGGATTGTGGCAAGGTATAACCAAAATTCAGCTCCTTAAGGCGAAGGAAAGAAGCGTTTTCGAGATAACGTGTGCTGTTATCGATACCATAGTTATTACCAACTGAAGTTAACCGGGGAATGTCGGTAATCTGTCCAGGGGTTGTCCAGGCGTTTAATACGTAGGTATCTACCGCACCACTGCTTGGGTTCCGTTCGCGGAAATAGCGGTTAAGGTTTAGCTCGTCGTTACCAAACTGGTAAGTGAACAATATACTCAGATCGAAATTTTTATAGGCAAAGGTGTTGGTGATACCTCCATAACCTTTTGGATAAACCGAACCGATAATTTTTCTATCGGCAGCAGTAACTGTTCCGTTTGCAGATTGCCCGGCAAAAATTACAGCGCCTGTTTGTGGATTTACGCCGGTTTGCTGGTATAGCCAGAACGAGTTCATTGGGTAGCCCTGCTGCATAATTACCCAGTTACGGGTATAATCTGTAATCGGTGTGTTCAGTTTAGTGATAAGATTTTTGTTACCGGAAATATTGAAGCCGGTGCTCCACGTAAATTTGTCGGTATGAATATTTACGCTATTGATAGCAAATTCATACCCCTTATTGCTCATGGCTGCATCATTAGTATAGTAATTAGAGAAGCCCGATATTTCCGGAACCGGATCCAGTACCAGTAAGTCAGTAGTTTGTTTGTCATACACGTCAAAGGTCACCGATATACGGTTATTCAGGAAAGCAGCATCAAATCCGAGATCCGTTTGCGCCGTTTGTTCCCATTTCAGATTGGGGTTCCCGAGTTGATAAGGGGCGGTACCAGGTGCAGGTGTGCCGTATACGTCGGCATAGCCGCTGCCGCCATTCCACAATCCTTTAGCTGCGAAATTGGTAAGGCCAGCCTGATTACCCGTGATACCATACGAAGCGCGGAACTTCAGGTCGCTGAGCCAGTTCACATTTTGCAAAAACGACTCCTGTTTTAATCGCCAGGCTACTGAAAATGCAGGAAAATAACCCCACTGGTTATTAACCCCAAATTTAGATGAACCGTCTGCACGTACACTGGCGTCGAAATAATATTTGCTGGCGATATTATAATCAAACCGCCCGAAGAAGGAAGCGAGTGTGGCTTTCGTCCAGGTTTGTGTAGCGGTACGCACTGCCGCCGAAGAAATATCGCGGTAGGCATCATTTGCAAACTGCGTTCCGGTTGCAGAAGTAAGTGCGTCAGTATTGCTTTGGAAAGAGTTACCCAGCAAGAAGTTGAGGTGATGTATACCGAAATCCTTCTGATAGGTCAGCGTCTGCTCATTTGTCCAGGTGCTGTTTTGGGTCAATGCGGATATGGCTTCGCCATTATTTGCCTTACCGATACTGGTCTCTGTGTCCCAATAAGCCGATTCATCGTAGTTGTCATAATCCACGCTAAAACTGGTCTTAAACTTCAATCCATCAATAATTTTTGCCTCCGCATAAACATTTCCCACCTCTCTTAAGCTGATAGTGTGCACATCATAGTTAGCCATCAGGATATAAATGTTGTCCGTTCCATTTGATGTACCGTTGGCGGCATATTTGGGAGTATAGGTTGCGGTGCTTATTGCTGAATTCCATAGATTCACACTCGGTCCGTCACCATCAAAAGCCTGGCTGCGGTAGCTGCGTGAAATTTCATTGCTGACACCTATTGTAACGTTTTTGGATACTTTTGTATCGAAGTTGAACTTCAGGCTTTCGCGCGAAAAATCGAGCACTTGAATTAGCGCGTTCTGATCGGTATAACCTGCGCCTACATAATATTTCGTATTGTCAGATCCGCCTTGTATCCCAACATTATAATCCTGTACACCGCCATGCCGTAACAAATCGTCTATCCGGTCAAAGGTTTGTTGCTGGTCAGGTGTACCCAGCCCGCCGTCTGCTACCGGGCGGAAAGGTTCGTTAGCAACGGTTTGATTTAGCGCCGGGTTATCGATACCGGAATTTACCCAGTATTCATTGGCCAGTTCAGCACCTTGAGGGCCGGTAACCAGTTTGGGCAGTGTGGAACGGTCGGCCTGTACCCAGCCGCCGGAAATATCCAGTGTAACACGCGGCTTATTATTATAGGCGCCATGTTTGGTAGTAACAAGTACTACACCGTTTGCACCGCGCGAACCGTAAATAGCAGTTGCAGCAGCATCCTTTAAGACATCTATACTTTCAATATCGGCAGGATTAATGTCGGCCAGCGGAGAAGTGCTGCCGCCACCCAGGCTAAGCGTTTGCAAGCTGGTATTGTTGAGAAATACACCATCAACCACATATAATGGGTCGCTGCTGGAGTTAATGGAAGTGGTACCGCGGACCCGCACAAATATCGACTGGCCCGGAACGCCTGAAGGATTGGTTACCTGCAAGCCGGCGGCCGTACCCTGTAACTGGGCATCAAAACTACCAACAGGAATTTTGTTAACATCGGCATCGTTGATCTTGGCCACAGAACCCGTAAGGTCTTCTTTTTTCTGTGTGCCGTAACCTACTACTACAACATCGTTTAGCTGGTTGTTCCCTGTTTTTAAGCCGATAGTGATCGCATCGCCGGTAGCGGTGACTTCTGTACGATCATAACCGATATAGTTAACCACCAGCACATACGGTGGTGATTGCGTGGTGTTCAGGGTGAATTTACCTGATTTGTTTGTAGCGACTACATTTTTTGTGCCTTTTAGCGTAACAGTAGCGCCGGGAAGGGTTTGATGATTGCCGGCATCCTCTACGGTCCCGGTTATGGTATGTGTTTCATTTTGCGCCGCAGCGGCAAATGGAAGTAACAAAACTGCGAGATAAAAATATATAAGGGGTACCCGCGTTAATTTGGCATGGAGAAATATTTCCATATCTTTAAATGGTTTTACATTAATGATTCAATTCGTTTGTAAAGCTGGAATGAAGTTTGGTGTGTGATTGGCGTTACGTCACCAGGTATTCATTTGGATAAACCGGCAAGGCTTCCTTGCCGGTTTTATAGTTTAATGGGGTACACTATTTCATTTTTTTGTAGTTTGTTTAACCAAATTATTTAATTAGGGGGCATGCGGCTTGCGCTTGGCACAGCCAGCCCGTGTTTCGGGCGGTTCAGGTATAAATCAAGGATTGTTGATAATACGCTGCAGATCAGCAGCAACAACAAAACATCTGGCTGGTGGTGCCGGATTTTATTGGGGTGAGGTTGCCCTCGCAAATGACAAATTGTAGAAAGGTGTGCATCGCATTTATTTGTATTGCACGGCAAAGATATAATCTTTTTTATAAATACTACTAAAAAGGTAGAAATTATCGTTTTTGTTACAATTGTTACAATCCTATTACCTATTTGCTATAACGATTTAAATCAAATTTTCGCAATCGCAACTCAAACATCTGCGGCAATCCACCGGTTACACCGGCATCGTTTTGATAGTAGCTGCAACTTTATTAAAGTAGCGGCGCTTCGGGAAAATGTAAGGGATATTGAAAAACCTGCGTTAAATAGAATAGATTTTTTGTAACGGGATGGCATCAACCGTTGTCTTAAGGTTATGAAATTTTCACGTCTACTTTTCCTCAGTCTTTTTATATGCATATTATTCAACTTCGCCCGGGCACAAAGTACCGGCGGTAAAATTTCAGGGGTGGTGCTGGACAACGCCAAAAAACCACTCGACGGGGCAACTGTCACGTTATTGGCTGCAAAAGATTCATCAGCCATAAGCAGCCAGTTGGCTGGTTTGGATGGCAGCTTTATCTTCCAAAACCTGGAAAATAATACTTACCTGGTAAGGGTGACTTATATCGGTTATCCGGATTTTTTTAGCGGTAAGGTGATCATTAGCGGGCGGCAAACGGTTAAGCTACCAGCGTTTATTTTAGCGTCCAACGGTAAAACGCTGAACGCGGTTTCCGTAACTGCTCAAAAATCCTTTATCGAGCAAAAGATTGACCGCACGGTAGTAAATGTTGGCGCACTGCTATCAAACACCGGCACAAATGCCCTTGAAGTGCTGGAAAAAACACCCGGTGTACAAGTGGATGCCGATGGCAATATTACTTTTAAGGGAAAAAGCGGCGTGTTGGTGATGATAGATGATAAACCCACTTATCTGTCGGCGGCCAACCTGGCTACTTACCTGAAGTCGCTGCCGGCATCGGAATTAGACCAGATAGAATTGATGGATAACCCGCCTGCCAAATATGATGCGGCCGGGAATGCAGGCGTGATCAATATCAAAACAAAGAAAAATACTAAAAGAGGGTTCAATGCTGTAGCATCTGCCGATTATGCCCAGGGCTTTTACGGGCGCAGCAGTGAAAACATTAACATGAATTACCGTATCGACAAAGTAAACCTGTTTGCCAACCTGTCATACGACGAACAACATAATTTCCGGAGGCTGGAGATTGACCGTGATTATTTTGATGCGAATGGCGATCAAACCTCGTCATTAAAGGATATTTCCTATTTCAGGCCGACGAGCTATAATACAAATATCAAAACGGGGATGGACTTTTATGCATCCTCAAAAACAACATGGGGCATCGTGTACACCGGTAATATAGAACGCGACCACGATAACAGCCCGGTATACAGCCTGCTGTACGGCGCAAATGGCGCCCTGGATTCAACCATCAATACTTCCAACGCCTCCAAAAATAGTTTTAACAGCAACGGCATCAACGTAAATTATACGCATAAGTTCGACAGCACCGGGCGCGAGCTTACCTTCGACCTGGATTATATCCGCGATGTTTCAGGCAGCAACCAGCTATTTGTAAACAACACCGTGTTGCCGGATGGTACTTTGACCAATTCGACAACGCTTAGCGATAACCTGCCGTCTTACATTGATATTTATTCCGCCAAGGCAGATTATACGCACCCATTAAAAGGAAAGGCTAAGCTGGAGGCCGGCGTTAAAAGCAGCTATGTAAATACCGATAACGCCGCCAATTATTATAACATTGCGAATGGCATTAGCACCATCGACTACAATAACACCAACCGTTTTTTATACAAAGAAAATATCAATGCTGCCTACATTAATTTTAATAAAAGCTTTGGCCGGTTCTCATTGCAAACCGGCCTGCGGGTAGAAAACACCAATGGCGATGGCAACCAGCTGGGTAATGCCGAAAAAGCCGATTCGTCGTTTGTTAACCATTACGTTAACCTGTTCCCAACGGCCTATCTCTCCTATAACCTGGATACGGCAGCCCATAACGTGCTGGTGGCATCATACGGCCGCAGGATAGGCCGCCCAAATTACGGCAGTTTAAACCCTTTCACCTTTTTTGTGGACGAGTTTACCTACTTCTCCGGCAATCCCTTCCTGAAACCGCAGTTCACAGATAATTACAAACTGGCCTATAGCTTCAGAAGCCTGTTTACCATTGCGGCCGCCTATAATTACACCACCAATGTGCAGGGCGAAACAATACACCGCGACGGCGATATATTTATAAGTACTACCGGCAATATCGGTCAGCAAAAAACGCTTGACTTTTCGGTCAACACTAATCTTCAACCCGCCAAATGGTGGACGATAAACTTGTATGCCGAGGTATACAACAACACTTACGAGGGTGCATTTTATACCGGCTATCTCGATCAGTCGAAGGTTACTTTTGCGGGCAATGGCACTAACCAGTTTACTATATCACCCACCTGGAATGCTGAGATCAGCGGTTTTTTTGATTCCGGCGGCACCTACGGACAGTTTGTTACATTGCCAAAGGGTATGCTTAATGCCGCCCTTCAGAAAAAGATACTCAATAATAAGGGCTCCATTAAACTAACTATGCAGGATATTTTGCACTCGTTTAGCCCGAGCGGCACCATTACCAATATTGCCGATGCCACAGCAACTTTCCACAATACGGTAGATACTCGGGTGGCAACTTTGGCATTTACATATAGCTTTGGCAAATCAACCAATACCCCGCAGAAACGTGAAACCGGCGGCGCCGATAGCGAACAAAGCAGGGCGCATTAATGGAGTGGATATGGGGGCTATATTGACTGCCATTGGTAATTTAGGTTTGCTTAATGGGCGTTAAAGCCGGTCCTGTTCTTCTTTTGTCCCGTTACTATTGTGGGATGATTTTTTATTGTTCGAACCAAATGAACGGCTGTAGGATAGCTTGATAATAGGCCGGAAATGGGTTTCACCCTCGAAACGGACATAAACATTGCTGTCAAAAGCATCGCTAACTATTGCACCGACGTGCCCGCGATAGTCACTGGTGCGGAGAATGTCGGATATACTTAATTGAAAACTGCCGTTATTATTTTCGAGTTCCTTTTTAAAGCCCAGGTTGCAAACGGCATTTCCGTTGTTGAAGGAGTTGCCGCTGTAGGACGAGGAGTTATAATAGCCGGACAGTTCAATAGCGTAAAGCCGTGGCAGTTTAAAACTCTCGGTAAAATTAAAGGAATAGCTGAAATAACTTTCCAGCAGCAGTTCGGGGAAATAGCTGATCCGGTATTCATGCCATCCGCCTATAAAATTATAATTCATCTCCCACCAGTTTGTTGGCTTTACCGGGATGGTCGCCTGCACCGTAAGATTATCTTGCCAGTCGGCGTTTTCAGGCATCAGGTAAACCAGGCCCTTGGTAGGGCCGGGCACACCCTGTATACCCTCGATAGGGTCAATATCATGACTGTAAAGTATTGAAAAGAGATAATCCTGCCAGTTATATGCCAGTTTGAAATTATGGGTGATCGTTGGTTTCAGGGCGGGGTTGCCCGTGAATACAGAGGTCGGATCGTTATACGAGACATAAGAAGCCAGGTCGGAAAATGATGGGCGGGTAATGCGTTCCGTGTAGGACAATTGTAATTCTTCTTTATCATCCAGCTTGCGGCTAAAAAAAACATCCGGAAACAATTTGCCTAATTGGCGGTCCACGAAATATTCCGCATTGAGTGAATGACCGGTGGTATTGCTTGAATATTCGTACCTGGCCCCTGCCGATAGGCTGGTAAGGCTGTCGGGTTTCCAGTTCAGCACTGCATAACCTGCAGCGATCAGTTCCCTGGTAGCCAGGTCGTTCGAGGTGCCCGCTCCTATAGGCACCCACTGGCCATTCACCAGGTTTTCAATGCTGGCTGTGCTTTCGCTTGGAGTGTAGGTACCTTTTAAACCGGTTTCCAATTGCAGTTGTTTGTTAAATGAATTGCTGTAATCTGCTTGCGCGACAAATACGTTGATAGTCGAGTTTCCCACGTTGCGCTCACGCGGCGAAAACAGGCTATCGCTAAAGTTGCTCTGTATCTGTGTAGGACTGTTGCTATAAAGGCGGAAATAATCCAGGTCGATATTGAGTTTTTGAGCTTTGTTTATATTGTGTTCGAGATAAATGCTGGGGTGCAGGTAATAGGTGTGGCTTGTGCCGGTCAGTTGCGAATCGAACACCAGGTTGGAATCGGGCAGTGCGTAATTGCCAAAATTCTGGTTGTTTTGCTGGTGGGCGCTGATGCCGTAATAAATGTTACCGCCAATGGTGGTTTCTGTACTTGCATGATAATCCAGCCCGCCGCCAAACCCCTGGTAGTTATATGTATTATCCCCGTTTCCGTTATAATGAAAAGAGTTAGGGGCGCCGAGGATGGCAGCATCTTCTGTACCCTGCGCAAAAAGGAAAGAATAGCTGTGGTCGTGGCTGTAATCATAGGAAGCGTGCAGGCTGAACTTGCCGCTGTTATGGTTCAGGTCGATATCGGCAGATGCTTTATCGCCTTTACCATAACCAACCGAGGCAATTACTGAACCGCTGGTACCAGCTTGTTTGTTTTTTTTGGTAACGATATTGATCAACCCGGCATTGCCATCCGCATCATATTTGGCGGGCGGTGTGGCGAGCAATTCGATTTTTTCGATGTCATCAGCAGTCATACCATTGAGCAGGGCGGCCACCTGGTCGGCAGAGAGGCGCAGCAGTTTACCATCCAGCATTACCATAACCCCTCCTTTGCCGTTCAGGCTGATGGCGTTTGTCTGCTGATCGACAATGACACCAGGCAAGCGCGATAGGACCTCTAAAACATTGCTGCCTTTGGTCATAATGCTGTTTTGCATATTTACCACCAAGCCGCCGGCTTCTTGCTGTACCAAGGGCTTGTTTGAGCGGACCACCACTTCGTTTAACTGTTTACCGGCAGTTTTAAGCAGGATCGTCCCGGCGTTATACGATGGATGCGATTGATCCAGCAAAAATGGTGATGAGAAATAGTTAGCATAGCCTATACTGGTCACTTTAACCCGGTAAGTGCCGAATGGTGCGGCATTGAGCACGAAATTCCCTTTTTCATTTGATAATGAAGAACGTACGATCGCACTGTCTGTACTTTTCAGCAATGTAATAGTGGCAAATGGTACCGGGTTGCCATTGGCATCAGCCAGCTTGCCGCTTACCTGGCCTTGGGCGATGGTGGTAAATAATAATAGGCAAAGGATTAGTAGTGACGCTTTCATACCCAAAGGAAACCCAGCTAACCCGCTTACGAAAATCAGATTGACCACCTGTGTAAGCCAATTGACGAATTGCAGGAAATCGAACATTCGGAAGCTTTAGGCCATAATATCAGGTAGATTTACCGGTTATCCTTAACCTGTCGCATTTCGTCAATTAAATGCCGCCACTCGTACAATCGTCTACGGATATTGATGAGATTAATCCTAATTTTATGAATTATGCATCAGAGCTGGTTTTTTAAATACAAGATTTACCACATCCCTTTCTGGTTGTTGTACAGTTATTTGCTGTGGTCGCTGGAGATTGGTAGTTTTTACTGGGCCGCACAGGAATATTTTTTCTCTGTTTACGCGTTTAAGTGTTTCTTCTATGTGCTTTTTCCCGCGTTAGCTGTGTATTTAAACTTATATTTTCTTATCCCGCGTTACCTGCAAAAGGGGCATTATGTTTGGTATATCCTCTTGCTCGCATTAACCATCGTCACTTCTTCGTTCCTGATCATTCCCGGGTATTACCTCACTGCCTGGGTGGCTGGTAGTAACGCAGAAAAAATGTTTAAGATCAGCGGCAACTGGAACAGTTTTTACCAATTGGCCAGGGGAGAACCTTTGAAAAACACTATAGCTGCCATTACGCTGGGCATGAGCATTAAGCTTGCCAAAAACTGGATAGAAACCCGCCGGCGGCAACAGGAACTGGAAAAGGAAAAGCTTGAAACCGAACTGAAATTCCTGAAATACCAGTTCAATCCTCATTTTTTGTTCAATAGCATTAATTCCATTTTTTTCCTGATCCATAAAAATCCAAATATGGCTTCAGACTCGCTGGCCAAGTTCTCGGAGTTGCTGCGGCACCAACTTTATGAATGTAACGACCAGCAGATCGCTTTGGATAAAGAGATCGCCTATCTCCAAAACTTTATCGAACTGGAAAAGCTGCGACAGAACGAGAACCTGGCTGTCGACGTAAATATGGAGCTTGCAAATCATCCTGACATGGGTATCGCACCCTTTATCCTGATGACCTTTGTGGAAAATGCATTTAAGCACGTATCCAGGGATAAAGATCATGCTGGCTGGATCGATATCAACCTGTCCGTCAGCGGAACACAGCTTCAGTTCAGCGTGGCTAACAGCGCATCCCTTGATGCCTCAACCGAAGTCATCAATTACGGCGGGATAGGTTTAACGAATGTAAAACGCAGGCTGGAGCTGATCTATCCCGGCGAATACCAACTGGATATTAGCCGGGATGTTGAAAGTTTTGTTGTTAAGCTTGAATTGCAATTAAATCAGCTGGAAATAGCTTCACGCGTACCATTCATAACAGAATTACATGATTAAAGCAGTAATAGTTGACGATGAGCCATTGGCAAGGGAAGGCCTGGCCAGCTATGTAAGGGAAGTGGATTTCCTGAGCCTCAGCGGCGTTTGTGAAAACCCGCTCGAACTGTTGCCGCTCATCGACCGGCAGGCTGCCGACCTGGTATTTCTTGATATTCAGATGCCTAAAATGAACGGTATCGAATTCCTGAAGATCCTGCAAAAACCACCTATGGTGATCATTACCACGGCTTATCCGTCTTACGCGCTGGAAGGCTTTCAACTGAATGTGCTCGACTACCTGCTTAAACCCATCACCTTCGAACGGTTTTTTAAGGCTGCGACCAAAGCGAGAGATTATCATAAGCTGCTGACAGGCGATCCTGCTAAGCAGGTGGAAGACTATTTCTTTATTAAGTGTGGCAGCAAGTACGAAAAAATATTCTTCGATGATATTTTATATATCGAAGGCATGCAAAATTACGTAACCATTTTTACGGTGAAAGGCAAATATGTTGCTATGCTTTCGCTGAAAAGCCTGGAAGAAAAACTGTACGGGGCTGCTTTTATACGGATTCATAAATCGTATATCGCCGCAGTTAACAGGATTGATAGTATTGATCCGGCTGAGTTAACGATAGGGGGCAATCGTATCCCGATAAGCCGGGGCTATCGGGAGGTGGTGATGGAGCGGGTATTAAATAAAAAATTGCTGGATAAAAAGTGATTTGGTTTACCATGTAAATGTCTGCTTATTAACCTTGTCTTAATATCTGTCAATTTACCACAAGCGGAGACGTTTTCGGGAGTGGGGTCAAATAGAATTATTTATATTTGGCATATGAGTAACAAAGCCCAAATAGAGTTTAAAAATAAAATCGGCAAATGGTATAATGTTGATAAAGAGGTATATGTTATAATTTTTGAATTAGCCAAACAACGACTTGACGATTTATTGGATGAAACGGAATCCGTAACGAGCAAGTCAATTAAAATAACTACAGGATTGTTTGCGTTTGTTGGTGTTTTTGCGGGCTACCTCTCAGCAAACGAGAAATATATAGTAGATAACACTTCACTATTAACATGGAGTTGTTTGCCTGTTTTCGTAAATATTGTTTTATTAGTTTGGCTGATATTGCCAAAAAATACTGCAAATAAGGGTCTGGCGCCTGAAGTGGCTTTGGTGGATAATTTTGACAGTCCAGAAGACAGTAAAAATCAAATGCAGTTACTTTATTATAATTGCATCGTTGTTTTGCAGGATAATATTGATGAGACAGTAAAAAGAAACCAATCAAGGTCTAAGATATATGTTGCTGCCCTTTGTTTATCCTTGGGACTTATAGTCTATATCCCTGCAATAACAATTTACGTTATCTTGAACCGCTCTTAGTACCCGTTGTTGGCTGATCGTGGGTAGTTTGTACTTCTTCTCTTGGCATGATCTAAATTTTTGCAATACAAAGCTACTGATATTTTTCTTCTTATAAAATCTTTCAGATTAACTATCAACCGGAAATCAATCTATCACTGTGATATCACCCCGACTCAGGTGTGAGTATAAGGAGTGGGCTATGGATTACTATTCCAGCCTATGGTCGGTTTTTTCACCGCACCATCTGAAATACCATCCAAAATGCCATCATCCTCCAAATTCAGCGTATGGTCGGTGTTTTTACCATAGACGTTCGGAAAAAGATCCAGGCAACCTACCGGGTGCTGACATTTATTTGTCAGTGTAGCTTTTGTAGCCTGCGTATACTTGTATTCGTAGCTACAATGCTACATTTTAGCTGTATTTCAGGGGTAAAAAGGCTTACAAGTGGCATCATTATATGGGGGCTTTTTTCCTTATTTTTACTAATTTTTAATCAAAATTACCACCAGTAACAAAAAAGCTCCCGAAAATTCCAGCCTATAATTGGTGTTCTCACCGCACCATCCCCAAATATTTTCAAATAAATTTGCGCAACTAAACAGTTGCGTTTATATTTGCAATCAAACAGTTGCAAATAATATGAGACGAGACGTTTTCCAGGCGATAGCCGACCCAACCCGCAGGGCTATACTCAGCCTGCTTGTATTGGGTGCCATGACACCCAACGCGCTGGCCGAACACTTCGACAGTACGCGCCAGGCGGTATCAAAACATATCAAAATACTAACGGAATGCGAGGTGGTAACACAAAAGCAATCCGGCAGGGAAATTTATTATCACGTAAATCCTGAAAGAATGAAAGAAATAGACATTTGGCTGGAACGCTTCCGCAAGATGTGGGAAGACCGCTTTGATCAGTTAGATAACTTATTAAAAGACTTATAAAACTAAACAATCATGACAAACAATTTTGTATTCGAGGCAGATGTGCACGCAAAAAAAATTTACTTATCACGCGAATTTAACGCGCCGATAGATAAAGTGTGGAAAGCTTTTACAGAACCTGAGCTGCTTGCAAAATGGGTAGCGCCGAAACCCTGGAAGGTTGAAGATCAAACATGGGATTTTAACATTGGCGGCGCATCAAAGTATGCTATGGTTAGCCCTGAGGGCCAGGTACACTGGATGTATGATGAATTTACCGCAATAGAAAACGGCAGCAGGATTTCAACAATAGGGATGTTTTGTGATGCCGAAGGTAACCCGAACAAAGACGGGTCAAAATCATATACCGAGACTAAATTTTTCGCTATTGAAGGCAACAGGACCAGGATAGAAACAACACACATTTTTGACAGTGAAGACACTATCAAATGGTTTGTAGAAGGCGGCTTTAAAGAAGGCACTGCTGCTACTTATACCCAACTGGATGAAGTGCTGGCTTCGGAATAAATATTATAATGTCTCCCTTATATCGTTTAAATCAATTTTATGAAGAAATTACCAGGCTTTCTGTTCTTTAGCTTTTTTTTAACGCAGTTTGCCTATTCGCAGAAAACGGATACGGCAGTGGCCAAAAAGCTTATGTCGGGAGTTTTTCCCAATATTTCCGCTAAAGATGCAGGCGCTTTTGTTTTTGCGCTTACAGTAAAAGACGAATATAAATTAGGTGAAGATTCTAAAAAACAAAAAGGCGTTCCTGAAGGTACGGTGACGAAATATCACATGGCAGATAGTAAAATATATCCGGGAACAGAAAGAGATTATTGGATTTATGTCCCAAAACAATATGATGTTAAAAAGCCTGCCTGCTTAATGATTTTCCAGGATGGGGAAAATTATTTAACGGATAGCTCTTTTTTGGCTGCCAATGTTTTAGATAATTTAATTTATAAAAAAAAGGTACCGATTATTATAGCCCTTTTTATAAATGCCGGCGACAAAGGGCCGGGTACACCCGTATGGGGAGGAGATGGCAACAGGAGTGTTGAATACGATTCTGTAGGGGCCGCCTATCCTAAGTTTCTGATAGAGGAAATGATGCCAAAAGTTACGCAATTGTACAACATCACTAAAGATCCTTGGGGAACAGCCTTAGTAGGCGTAAGTTCAGGGGCCGTAGCAGCATTTAATGCAGCCTGGGAGCGGCCTGATGTTTTTGGGAAAGTGATAAGCCACGTTGGAAGTTTTGTCAATATCCGGGGCGGTGATAAGTTTCCGGATTTAATTCGCAGAATGCCCAAAAAACCGATAAAAGTGTTTTTACAGGATGGCGAAAACGATCTGAATTTAATTTTTGGATCATGGACCCTGGCAAGTAAAGAAATGGCGGCAGCCCTTGAGTATAGCGGTTATGATTACAAATATGTTTTCGGGACCGGTGGCCACAACCTGCACCATGGCGGCGCTATTTTTCCTGAAACCTTGAAATGGCTTTGGAGCGATTATGTGAAGCTGTAAACCACGCTTTATGGAAAAGTAGAAACAAGGAATAACTGGCAAATACCATCACTTTTAAAAAACAATTACTATGCGAAAATTAAAATTACAGATACAAATGACCATTGATGGCTTTGTAGCCGGGCCAAATGGCGAGGGCGACTGGGCGTTCATAGCTGGTAAAGGAGACCCGGAGGCTTTACAACAGGTTGTGAAGTTCAACGTGGAGCTTGCTTCCAGCTGCGATACCTTCCTGATGGGCCGAAAACTAGCTACTTCTACATTCTGTACACACTGGGAAAACGTGGCCGATAACCAGCCCGACAACCCCTGGCACCCTTTGGCACAGTTGATAGCCAATTATCGCAAGATAGCTTTTAGCCACAGCGAAACAACCCTCCCCGGCCGCAACCTCGAAGTGGAAAACGGCGACCTTGCCACTGTTGTACAGTTGCTCAAAAACCAACCCGGCAAGGATATCCTGGTTTATGGCGGCGCTGATTTTGTAAGTTCGCTCATCAGCCTCAACCTTATTGATGAATATTATCTCATTATTAACCCCGTTGCCATTGGTGCCGGCCTTTCCATTTTTAAAGAGCAAAAAATATTGAAATTGGAAAGTTCAATGGCTTTCAAACACGGGAAAATAGTCAATAGATATTTGCCGGTGTAGGTTTGTTGCTCGTTTAAACCTCTAATGATTCTCATGTCTTATGTGTGAGCGTAATAGCCCATCAAAAGATATTTCATGAACCGTTCTGATGGAACGTAATCAATACAAGACAAGTCCTTCGCCCGGAGGGCTGTATCGTGGTAAATTTGGCTAATACCTGCTATGTTCCATTGGAACATTTTGTGAAAAGTTGCATGCTGTTGAATTAGGGCTATTACTTCTGTGAAAAGGCAAGAATTCTGCAATTAAATAGCCCCTACTGTCGGCTTAATGTAATTTTTTTTCTTAGACTTCATTCTTTTTTGTGTTTTTAACCTATTAATTGTCAATCAATTGTATTTTTATTTGCCCGAACAAATTGATTAAACCTAAAAAATGACCTTTTCCTTTAAGCCAAAACCCAAAACCAGTTTTGATTGCTGGCACTTACTATGCAGCCAGGTTCGCCTAAAAATTGATGAGAGTGATCCTAAAGACTTTAAACAGGCTTTTAATGAAATACGCGAATTATTTTTTGACGATCATTTTTCAGAAATATATTCTTTATCTACCCCACTCACTGACGGGCAAAAGACAAATTTATATACCGCTATTGGCGAGCTGTGTATATGTTTAAATAATAAATTCAAAGACCGGACAGACTGCCGCGAAGAATACCAGCAACTCAAATATTTAATAATCCGCCGTTGCGAGGATCTGAGCCCATTGCTTGGCCTGTTTGTTAAAAAAAAGCTTGAGGAAACCAGCAAACACAATGCTCCACCCGCAGGTTTTATCAAAACCGTCGCTATTGAGATTAACCAAAATTATTTTTTTGACAATTCCCCATTTGCAACTAAAGAGGATGAGGGAAAGCCCAACCCTGCAGACAAGAAAAAGAAGCCTGAAAAAAAGAGCTGGAAAAGGCGGTTTTTGCCAAAATTTCTGCATAAAAAAGAACTTGAAGAACCACCGATAAAAACGGAGAAACCTTTTATCGGCCGGGAAGGAATCCGGCAACTCTTCCTGAAATTTTTGATCAATTGCGGCGATCCCAGAAAAGGTGTTTTCCTGGTTACTGGCTACCGGGGAATGGGCAAAACGAGTTTTGTAAACCAGGTGATCAATGATTACCAGGCCATTCGAAAAACGGAGGGGCTCCAGGTAATCCCGATCAGTATTAACCTGGCACAAACACAACCATCCGAGATTGATATCCTACGCCTGATGGTGGCCCATGTATATGATAAACGGAGCAAAATTGACGGTTATATAAAAGCTGAAACAAAGAAAAAAAACCGGGATAAATGGCCAAAACTGATTATCCTTACGGGAATAACCCTGGTAGTCCTTTTATTGGGTTTCCGGTATCTCGAGTCCGGCCATAGCCCCGTTCATTTACCCTTTACACCGCACCCGGCTGTAAAAAGCCCTGGTTGGAACTTTATCCTAATCGGAGAGAACTATTATAACCTTTTGTATGCGGTTATGCTTATTTCATTAGGTACTATTGCTTTTGGCATTATGCGATTGCTTTTAGTTTCCTATAAGGACGACAGTAACCTCACTATGCATGAACGTTTAGAACTTTTATATAAAAGGGTTTATGCTTCCGTGCGCACCGAACAATTAAGTCAAAGCGATTTTACGATCGAGCAACTCGGTGCAAAATTAAGTGGTGGAAGCCAACGGGAAGTGATCAATTATCCGCTGGCCTCATCAAAAGAAATAGAATACGAGCTGATCGAATTTTTAAGCCAGGATAAGGTTAGGGAAAAAACCGAATTTATATTTATCCTGGATGAACTGGATAAAATCGAATCGCCGGCGATCAGCACCAATTACATAGACGACCCCGGCCTTGCCGAAAACAATCAGAGGGCTTATCTTCAGCAAATCCGCGACAGGAAGCAAGCCATAATCAACATCATTGCCGGATTGAAGAATTTTTTGACGATAGCGCCTGCCCGCTTTATATTTATTGCCGGCCGGGAAATGTTTGATGCCACCCTTGCGGACGTTGCCGACCGGCAATCATCAGTAGGCAGCATCTTCAATTATGTTTTCTATGTTGAAAGCTTCCTGAAAGAAAGTATTGGAAACGACCTCAATAGCAAGGTTTCCCTTAGCGGGCTTATCGAAAAATACTTAAAAATGATGCTTATCGGAAAAGCTGGCTTCGATGATGACCGGGAATCGTTATACGAACAGGTGTATCAAAAATGTTTTCATCAAAAAATACATAATGCCAAATTAGAAATAGGCCAACTTGGTAAAATAAAACCGGTGTTTATCGAGGTTTTGGGGATGGAAGTAGAAGATATAAAAAATGAAATGGAGAGTTACTTGTCCGACGTGCGGTTCCAGTATATGAAGACCATGGTATTACTGCAAAACTATGTCAACTATCTTACTTACCGCAGCAATGGCTCTCCTAAAAAAATTATCAAGAGTGTTCATGAATTTATTCGTGTTAGCGGACCGGATTATTCAAAGGACAGTTTGTTTTTCGTAGCACCCTGCACTAACTGTACTGACAAGGCTCACGTAGCCTATTTGTATTTTTCGTTCCAGGATCAGTACCGGATTGGTTTTATCAATCACCTGTACCGGCCCTTTATTGTCAAAAATGGTGAAACGTTCAAAAAATATAGTGATAACATCATTATCGCCACAACCTATCTTTTCGACCATTTGCTTAAATTTCATCCTTTCGCTTTTTCATTCTCAAGCCTGGAGTTGATCCCCGAAGTACTTTCGACCAGCAAAACGCCATCGCTGCGAAACCATATACAGGTAATTATGGATTACCTGTCGAACAATCACCTCCGGGAAACAGAGATTGGGATATTCGATTACAAATTTTACAGCAGGACAGTCAATGAACTCGTTTACCTCTCTAAAGTGTTTGAAGAGGAATCGGCGGCATTTAATTTCACACTGGATGAAGCTTACCTGATAAAACTGCATATCCGCCGCGAATTGCAGTCGTTACGGAAGAATTTCGGCGACCGGCTGGAGACCACATTTTCGGCAACTCACCTGAACGGTATGCTGGCTGATCTTCATTTTTTCGACCAGGAATATGATGCAGCGATTGTCGCTTATTCCAATGCGATCAGCGGTATTAAAACAGCCATCGGCGCAATGTCACTTATTGATTTTGTTGTTATGGTGCGGTACAAACTGAAACTAGGGCTGACCTTTGAAAAAGTAAAAAATTATGATGAAGCGCTGTCTTTTTATGCGGATGCGGCTGAAAACGCCAAAGTGTTCATAATGGCGCGACTGGCCGAAGGCGGATACCTGGGTCCGCAGCCCAATACCAATACCAATGTCGATAGGGTCCCGTACAATACTTCCGTATTAAGTGACCTGTTGCAGATTGTTAACCAGGCATTTATTGCGAAAATTGTGTTACAGGAAAAAATGGGAATTGAAGGGATAACAAATTTAAAGTTTGGGATCGCTATGGGCGGATTTCTCAGCCTGTCGAAAAATGTGGCCGCAGTTTGCGGCCGCAGTTACATGATCAATGCCAATCTTTACCTGGTAGTAGGTAATCTGCTTTTCTTTAAAAACAGCAATAAGGGTTTTGGCATCCAAAAGCTAAAAGACGATGGTGAATTGGAGAATTTTATAGCAGCTTTTGACGAAAGGGAGTTGAAGAAATTCTTTTATTTACGTAATAATCTTGAATATTTAAATAATGATGAGAAGCGATCTCCGCTTCTCGCTCTATGCTTATATGTGATCGGCCTCACCGAGGTAATCAATTCCCGCACAGAGGCAGAAAACAGCTTGGATTATCTATTCTTTACAAAAGAAAATGAAGTCACCGACGTTTTTAAAGATTACAATGAGCAGGAATTTCGCAAAAAGGAAAAATATGAACCCCAGCAAAACCTGGCAAGAGAAATTATTGGCTATTTAACGGAAAAAAAGATCCTTGACTCACCCGTATTCTCAAAATCCCATAATAAATACATCGCTATGTTTCTTTCTCATATAGGGGATTGCCTGTTGAGTATGGTAGAGATTAAAGGGTTGGATAAATTGCTGATAACCGAAATATTCGACCTGAAAAAGTTTGGTGAGGCGGAGAAATTTCCTGATTACCTGGCTGGTAATGTACTTGGCGAAAAATGGGCGCCGGCTATTTCAGATGTGCTTTTATGCTATTACTGGGCCGCCCAGTTTTTTCAAAAGCGGGGCAGGATGGTAAGCTATAGCTTTCAGTTGAGAAAAATATTGTACACGCTGCGGCTTGTTTTAAAAGATAATTCAGAAACTCCCCGCCAACCGGGAAGCAAAGAGGATTTAAATAAAATTCTCGGGAAACTAGAAGAAACTGTGTTAAATCCGATACTTGAAATTGCCAGCAAAACGTCGGAGCACAGTGATCGCTACCTGGTAAAAAAATATGAGGATATCTTTCAGACTGCATTTGATGAAGGCGAAGCTGTGCCGCTTTACTCGGCTTTCATAAAAAATAATATCGCCAATCATCCGGACAGCCGGGAGGCGATTTCGTTGTTTCTTCACATTAAGTTGAAGATACTTCCCCTTTACAAAAATGTGTATAATAAATATAAAAATTTCGTGAACCCCTATGATACCTTTGCCACACAATATACAAGGATTTTTGAGCTCGCTTTTTGGGGGAAAATGAATAAAATAAGGTTCAAAAACTACGAAAAAACATTGGGCGTAAAAGGCATATCTTTTGATAAAACCATTAAAAAGCTGGAGAAAGAAAACCATAAAGATGCCAGTGAAATATTTTCCTGCGCTAAGGAATATTTATTTTCTTTTTTTGCCATCATTCATATCCTGGATATTTATGGGCTGGATTATATGATCAGCCATACCTTCAAAGCCTACATACACAGGCATATCGGCGAATTTCTTACTAAATACCCGTCCTTCACAAGTAGTGTCATTGAAAGTATCCGCAGCCGGTTCGGGTACCATATACAGGGCTCTTTAAATGACCCTTATTATCATTACTCAATGGCAAAAACGCATTATGAAAAAGCAATACAGGTACATACGGTGGGCCCGGAGTATTTAAAATACATGGACAACATTATCTACCTCGAAGATGACATTAACGACAACGCATACCATTTTGGAGCGGCCATGGACCGTTTTTTACTCTTCAACAATATTCTTGAAAATATGCGGGTAAAATGCGAAAAAAGTTTAGCCGACATTGGGAACCATCTTGATGATTACCTGGAAAAATCTGTGATTTATAGACGCTCAACGGCTGTTAAAAAACCTGTTGCCACCCCTGTTGTAGCGCCACCAGGCCCGTGACCTTCCTTTATATAATTTTTGCAGCTCGCCGCTGCTTTCCTTTTAAGTTTTTCCAGCCATTCGGCTTATGGTCGTTGTTTTCACCGCGCCATTTAAACAAAAAAGCCTTCAGGCTAACGGCTAAAGGCTTTTTGTATCTGTGGTAATCGGACCAGCCCCCTCAATCTGACACGAATGAAGATAAGGGTTGTACACATGCATTCCGTGCCCGAATAGTGCTAAAGCCGTTTATAGAATTCAAGAATTCACAGCATAGATATGCCTTATTCTGCCCATTCTTAAGTTCTATAAATTCGGGTTCAGACAACCCCGCGCTATGCTGACATTTATTTGTCAGTGTAGCTTTTGTAGCCGGCGTATACTTGTATTCGTGGCTACGATGCTACACTTTAGCTGTATTTCAGCCGTAAAAGGGCTTATAAGTGGCATCATCCTACGGAACTTTTTTTCCTTATTTTCACTAATTTTTTATCAAAATTTACCAAAAAAAAACAAAAAAACCCTCAGAAATTAATCTGAAGGCTTTTCGTGGTATCAGTTGGAATCGAATCAGCGACAAGGATTTTCAGGCTTTCCCTATAGTCCACCTTTAAACGGTGCGAAAACCGCTCTGTAAGCGTTTCTAATTTAATGGTTTTCAGGGTTTATATTTTTAACCCAGGCAACTTCCGAACAAGGAGAAGAGAAATTTCTTTTTAAAATTCTTAAACGTCGCTGCCTGCAAGCACCCAAAACCACAAAAATTATATCGCGTACATGAACATATATGCCTTGAGAGCGTTTACATTAATACTTATATTTAAGCAATCTATCATACTGGTTAATGAGCAAAGTATTTACAATAACCAACGGACTGGAAAACATGGGTGCTTTGCGCACCGGTGGGCAAGGTTCTGTTTATAAGGGCCGCAGAATTGGCCCCATCATTACAGCAGTAAAGATACTGCCGACACCTATACACGCTGAAGATGATGAAGATAAGAATTACCGCAATTTCCAGAACGAGGTATCCAAGCTGAAGAAAGTAAATGAATTGCCCAATCCCAATGTGGTAACTATACTTAATTCAGGTCTTACAGAAAGCGGTTCATTTCCATTTATTGAAATGGAATTTATAGAAGGGCCCGACCTGGAGGAGTTGCTGGCTGCTCCGCACGACCCGGTATTTACGTTAAAAGAGGTTTTGAAAGTTGCCGATCACCTGGCAAACGCCCTGGCGCATTGCCACATGGTGGCGGTAAAACATGGCGATGTAAAAAGCAACAATGTAAAATACAATATCCATTCAGGCAACTATGTGCTGCTGGACTTCGGACTGGCCATCATGTCAGACGAACAGCGCCGCACCAGTATGAGGCATGCCGGAGCCATTGAATTTATGGCGCCCGAACAAAATACCGGCGCCATGTATTTCCAGACGGATATTTACAGCTACGGCATCATCCTCTACGAACTGCTTGCCGGACAGGTGCCTTTTCCACTGCACGACAGTGGCGAAACATCCCGCAATGCGGTGATGAGCGCCCATATGGAACAGGAAGTTCCCGACCTTATGGAAAAGCGCCGCGCCAATATGCCAAAAGGCTGGGCGAAAGAAAAATACGAGTTGGAAATGCGTGTACCGCACTGGCTGCTGCAACTGGTGGCCACCTGCCTGCAAAAAGACCCGGAGCAACGTTACCCAAGCGGTATGGCATTACAGGAGGCGTTATTTTCGGGTAGCTTATCTGCCGATCAGCCAGTTGTGTCTGTTGATCAGTTAGCTGAAGGTGTTAAAGCTGAAAAGACGGTACCGCAAGCTGCCGGGGCAGGTCCTCAGCAAGGAGTGGTGCGGATGGCCACCCCCGTTTTTATTTTATTGATGATGCTGCTGGTTTTTTCGGTTGGTGCAGCGGGTTATTTATTTTTCAACCGTAAAGCCCGGCAGCCGGTGGTGGTTACGCCACCAAAAGATTCGGTTAACAAACCAGGCCCCGACACGGTAGCGAACACACCGCCTGTGCCAAAAACGAGCTACCGAAAGCGCCAGGAGGCCGCCGATTCGGTCACCCAGCGCGCGATACAGGACGAAATAGAAAATGAACGGAAGAACCAGGAAAAGCAAGATAGCACAAACAATAATCAGCAGGACACCACCCACGGCGCAACAGATCAATAACATTACATGGAACAAAAGACATCAATTTGGAAACGGCTGGGCGTACAGGACTGGTTTTTAAGTGCGCCGCAAACCGGCGCCGGCAAAAAGCAGCAAGCGCTTACACCCGACGATGTTTACACTTACGTATTATCAAAATTTAATGCATCCGTTCGCGAACTGTCATTTGCCGATAGGATAGTGTTTTACCACGAATATATCATCTGCTTTAATCCGGCCGATTATACGGCCTTTATTAATAACAAACAGGGGCTTTTCGGCCTTATCGTAAACGAAGCTATAAAGAAGTTTTACGAGACACTGAAACAATACCGCACGGCGGGCAAAACCGTAAAGCCCTCCAGTTCCAAATGGGTATTTCGCCTGGTATCACACCCGGATTATGGGCCCGGCGACATCGGTTTTATCGGTAAGCTAATGCCCGGCAATACACAAAAAGACGAAAACCTGAAGGTAACCTTTATACCGCGGCATACCGGTATCGCACAAACGCTCGATGTAAGCCTGGATGTGCTGAAAGGCTTTAACTACTATACGGAAGGCTATTACGAAGTGCCCTACGATGAGGGCCTGGAGACGGACGATGAAAAAAATGCGCCCCGCAATCAAAAACACTATGCCCGCTTTGAGACCATACTCCCTGAAAAACAATTCGCCGGTAAAAAAGTGGAATTTTTGATGATGGATAACGAAATTGTAGTTTCGGGAAATGAGGAAACACGTGGCGAACGCAATATTTTCAAAATACCTACCGACTGGGTAAATACGCCGCATTTAAATATTCGCTATAACAGTTCGGACGGTAAATTTTACCTGGCATCTTTTGGAGAAAAGACGATATTGAACGAAAACGATGTTACACAAAGCGATGTGAATGACCCAAAGTGGGTAGAGTTGCCGGTAAACTCGAAAATATTACTGAATGGTATTGTTGGTGTAAATATTTTTAAATCGTAAATAAAATGATTGACCAGGTGCTGTCATTCTGCTTATTAGCTACAGGCGTTTTGCTGCTGGTCTTTCATTTTGCTGAAATTAAAACCCCGCAAAAACCCAATGGCTGATAACTTTTTTGGCGCAACAGATATGGGCCGGCAGCGGCAAAACAACGAGGATGCGTTTATAGCGCAGCAAACCCTGGGTGGCAAATACATTATCGCCTGCGTAATAGACGGTGTAGGCGGCTATTCGGGCGGAGAAGTTGCGGCTGCTATCACGCACGATGTGATCATCGATAGCCTCAATCACCTAAACGGTGAAGTGGTCCCGGCTTTGACGGCCGCGCTTGCGGCTGCTAATAAAAAGATATGGGAAGACCGGCAATCGATAGCCGCTCGCGGCAAGATGGCTTGCGTTGTTACGCTGGTTTTAGCTGATATCAGTTCCAACCAGTTCTTTTATGCCCATGTCGGAGATACGCGGCTTTACCTGCTGAGGGACAATTCGTTAGTAAAAATATCGCACGATCATTCATTCGTGGGTTTCCTGGAAGATTCGGGCCGTTTGTCAGAAACGGAAGCGATACGTCATCCGAAACGTAATGAGATAGACAAAGCGCTGGGTTTTAAAAGCGACTTGAATGAACCGGATTACCTTGAAACCGGCCAGTCGCCGTTTTTACCGGGGGATATGCTGCTTTTATGCAGCGATGGGCTCACCGATATGATCGACAAAGCGACGATCACCCGTATCCTCACGCGCCAGGATTCGTTGGAAAGTGTTGGCCAGGAGTTGATTAAAGAAGCAAACCACGGTGGTGGCAGGGACAATATCACCGTTGTACTGGTGAAGAACGATAAATCGAAACAACCGCATATCGCAACAAAGCCGGTTGAGAGTGCAAAGATCGTTGCTCCCGAACCCGTCATAAAAAAAAGCTCTAAAGAGCTGAAAAGTAGCATAATAGTTGACCATAAACCGGCTAAAACTTATAAAGGCATTGCTGTCCTGTTACTTATAATAGCGATAGGTTTAGCTGCTGTTTGTGCCTGGCAGTATACCAACAGCCCACATTCAACAGTTCAGGACATCCCCCCTGTAAAGGATACGGTTGCAAAAGTCAAAGGGCCTGACCCGCAGGCCGTGAAACTGCAAAATATCATCAGCCAAAGCAAGGGGAGGATGCTGGTACTGACGGATTCCATGTTTAAAGGGCCAATTATCATCAGCCAATCGATCGTCATTGACCGCGACAGCCTGCACATTAAAGCCAAAGGCAACATTGTTATCCAATGCGATTCGGGGTTCAAGCAACCAGCGTTTGTGGTATCGCCAAAAGTAAAAAAAGTGGTGTTGGACAGTCTCATTTTTAAAAATTTTGCGGTTGCGGTTTCAGGGCATGACCAGGCGTTACAGCTGAAAAATGTCCGTTTCATTAATTGCGATGTGCCGGTAGAAAATGGGTACCACTTTGGCGCAGGCAAGCCCATCAGCGGCAACACAGGGCCGGCCGCATTTAAAACGGATTCATCTCCCAAAAAGAAATAAGCATGCCCGCCGAACAATCCACTACGCCGTCGCGCAAAAAAGAACGCTTATTTCTGCTTGTTACCCTGGTTATTTTGCTGGCCCTGTTCGCCCGGTTGTTTGCGGTGTTACAAGCTAATTTTACCGATGTGCCAAAGCGGTTGCAGGAAGGCACGATGGTGAACCTGAACGATAAGCATGCACCTGCACAGGTTGCATTTATGCTAAAAAAGGGTTACTATTTCGACGATCAGAAAGATATCGACTTAATAGAGCAAGCGTTCATGAAAGGCAGTGCTTCAGGTTCCGAATTTGATAATATAGGTGAATTGAACAAAAAGCGGTTTGATATAAACGCCGATGAAGCCTTTGCTGATGGCGGAACATCATTTAAACAGCGTGTGACGGTCTCGCGGGAAGCGTTGGGTTATACAGGCGATGATTCGATACGGTTTGAGCAGGAGCAAAAAGCGCCGCCATCCTTTCCCGCAATAGCGGATATAAGCATGCATGGACCTTCGATCAGCGGAAAAGTTACAGATAAGCGGCAGCCCGTAAGCGGCGCGTTGGTTAAACTACAGCTGGTGTTGCCCCAGGACAGTATTTTCAGCGATGAAGAAGCTGATCTCACCAAAAACGTTACGCAAAAAGGCCAGTCCTATACAGCAACCTACATTCCCGACCAGGCAAAAAAGCTGCACCTGCAATCGCTGATTGCCTTTGCACGTACGGATGAAAATGGCGATTATTCATTCAAAAACCTTCCGTCTGCACGTGCATTTGAATTATTGCCTTTACAGCCGGGTTACCAATTCGGCAGAATGCAGGGCACGGAAAACCTTGATGACGATGCGACTTTTAATTTTTCACGCGCGCCTCATACTATTCACTTGCTATCGCTAAAGGATTTCAATACCCTCCGTAAAGAAAAGTCGTTAATCATCCGCATGCCCGGTTATTTTAATTTTTGGTATTGGGTTATCGTCGCCGGTTTTTTTGTGGGCTTTATCGTCGTGCACATTGTACTGAGCGTTAAAACGCCGCAGGCAGATCAGCTCATCTTACCGGTAATGATGCTGCTAACCGGCATATCCTTTTTAACCCTGCTCAGCTTACAGGACCCATTGCGCGACCGTTTTTTTGCAAAGGACTCGATGGTTTATCTGGCCATCGGTTTTGTTAGTGTGATCATTATGCTGATGTTCAATTTACGGCGCTTTACACCCGATGCAGGTTTTTACAGGCTGTTTGTTTTCAAACAAAACGCAAAGGCCGCCAATGGCTGGCCGTGGATAGCTTTGGCGTTGTTGCTTTTAATGCTAACCATTAAATTTGGCACCGGGCCGGAGGGGAGTGGTGTAAAGGTGAACTTATTTATCTTCCAGCCGAGCGAGATCGTCAAATACCTTGTTATTCTTTTCCTTGCGGGATATTTCTCCATGAACGAAAAGTTTATCAGCGAATATGCCAGCTGGCGCAAACGCTGGTCGTTTTTTTCCTTTGCGCTCATCGCCATAGGGGCGGCGCTCATGCTTTTCCTGCTGTTAGGCGACCTCGGCCCGGCCATGGTGATCTGTTTCACCTTTATTATCCTGTTTTCTTTCTCGCGCGGCGATTTTATTCAGATGGCTATGGCGGTGGTGTTTTACGTATTGGTTACCTGGGCGTTTAAAAATGTATGGATATCTGCCGGCGCCTCCATATTGTTTCTCATTGGCCTGTGGGCAGCCAACCGCAGGCAGATCAGTGAATCCGCTATTATGGCAATACTCGTGATTGCGGCGTTTATGACATTGGATAAAGTACCGCACCTTGCCAAACTATTCCCCGGTCCTGTAGAACGCCTGGTAGAACGCAAAGCCATTTGGCAAGACCCCTGGAACAACGAAGTTTATGGTGGCGACCAGGTAGCCAACGGCCTTTGGGGCATGGCTGGGGGCGGTGTAACCGGGCAGGGCTTGGGCCGGTCATACGCAAAAACCATACCTGAAGCGCATACCGATATGATCCTGCCATCCATCGGCGAAAATTTTGGTTGGGCAGGTATGGTGTGCATCTTTATCATGTTCATGCTTTACCTGCACCGGTGTATCATTATCGGCAGGCAAACAGGTACGCCGTTCCTGTTTTACCTGTGCGCAGGGGTGGGGATATGTACCTTCGTCCAGTTTCTGCTTATCGCAGGGGGATCAACTGGCGCCACGCCACTGTCCGGAGTCGCCCTGCCTTTTGAGAGCTATGGCGGATCGTCGCTGGTGGCCAATTTTATTGCGGCGGGTTTCCTGTTATCGGCCTCAGTGGTAAAAGGGACTCCTGTGCAAATGGCTTATCTTACCAAACAGCAGGATAAAAACCTGGTGCCAGCCTTGCTGGGGGCCTTTATCGGGTTGGTTTTGCTTACGGTAAGCCTGTCGGGATACCTGTTCCATAATGCGCAATGGGTGGTAAAACCTGCGCTGGTGGCCGATAAGAGCGGGGCGCGAATGTTCAGCTATAATCCACGCATCGCCATATTGATGAATAAGCTGCAAGCCGGTACTATTTACGATCGCAAGGGAGTGATATTGGCTACCAGCGACCCGCAATTAATTGAAAAACAAAAAAATAAGATCAGCGATGCCGGGGCAGGCGAATATGACCTGGATTCTGCCATGCACAAAAGGCTGACGCGTTATTACCCTTTCGCTGATCAGCTTTTCTTTTGGCTGGGTGATGCTAATACCATGGTTTTCGATGGCAGTACCAACGGCTACTTTGCCGAATACGAGCATGCCGCTGAATTGCGTGGGTTTAAAATGCCAATATCCAGTTACACGGTTAAAGCATCGCATTACCAGGAAGACCGCTTTTTACCACGCGGCATGAAAGAAATGGCCGTAAGCAAAAAAGATTACAGCGCCATTGCGCACTTGCTGATAGCAGGTATCAACAGCACGGCGGTCGATTCATTTAAAAATAAGAACCGCGATGTGCAGTTGACAGTGGACGCGGAGCTGCAAACAAGTATAGAAAAATCGATGGCGGCTGATACTTCATTAAACGATAACCGTGTGTCGGTAGTCATAATGGAGTCGGCGACCGGCGATGTGCTGGCATCAACACAGTACCCGCTGCCGCCTGTAAAAAACTGGGATATGTTAACCATGAGTGTACCTGATCAAAATAAACTATCGCAATGGGTCACTACCTCCGACCTTGGATTTACCTATGCCACGCAGCCAGGATCGACAGCAAAGGTGCTTACTGCTATGGCAGCCTTTAATAAATTGGGCGATGCAGCAGAAAAAGTGGTTTACCCGGTTTACGCTTATGAACGTATACGCACCAAGGGCATTGAGCCCGATGAAACCGGCGATATTACAATGGAACAAGCAATTGTACACTCAAACAATGTTTACTTTATTAAGCTGGCCAATCAACAGCATTTGCAGGAAGATATGGCAACGCTATACCTGAAAACAGGGATGTTTTTGCATGGGGTAGGTGGTTATTATTACAATAAAAAATCGGACAATACTACCAGTGCACAGGAAGAAAAATGGCGCGAATTATGGCGGAAAACCGAGTTCAATACTAAACCTCAATATGACCCGAATAATATTCACAAAACACGCGCAAAAGGTATTTCGGGTATGGCCTGGGGACAGGGTGAACTGATCGCTACCCCTGCGGCTGTAGCCAGGCTGGCATCGGGCGTCGCCAATAACGGTATGCTGATGGCTAACCGTTTTGCACTAAAGGTGAACGATACTACCATTCCGCCTAAAACTTCCGAACAACTGACACAGGCCGCCTATGCTGCCTTATTAAAACAGTATATGATAGAGCAAAGTGCGCCGAAAGTTCCGATATTAGGGATATCGGTAGCGGGTAAAACCGGTACACCAGAACGCATCTGGAAAGGCAGGAGCATTAACGATGGCTGGTATGTGTTTTTCGCTCCAAACCCGCAAAACAGCGGCTACGTGGTTACTTGTATCCGTATTGAATCAACAAAAGGATCATCGGACGCGGTGCACCTTGCCGGGGAGCATGTAATACCGTTTTTGCTGAAGCTGGGCTATATTAAAAGTATGAATGATAACAACGATCAACAGTAATGTTTAATTTTTTAAAAAACAAAGAAGAAAACCAGCCCGGTGGTGATGTAAAAACCATCCGCGCTGCCATTCTGCTCGCCATTAAACAGGAACTGCAAAAGGCCGAAGGAGGGGAGGGTAAAAATATAAAAGGTATAGACCTGTTTATTACCGCGCCGGACAGCGAAAAACATATTTATGAGGCCGCCGTATATAGCGGTGACCCCGGTCACTTAAAAAATGATGTTCAGAAAATAGCGGACGATTATGCACTCGATCTGCCCTCGGCCTGGGTGCTGGAGATTAGCTATGTGCCGGAATTACCGCCCGCAATACGGCCTGTAAAAGGGGCAGATGCAGGGTTGTTTATTCGCACCAAAGAAAATACGGTACAGCGTTCGGCCATAGCCTATATAAAAGTGTTGAACGGCGAAGCGGAGAAAAGTATTTATGAGATCCGTTCTGAAAGCGGTAAACAAAACATCGGGCGCGACGTTAGCGCACAGGCAGATGATGGTTTTTTCAGGCTGAACCAGATCGCTTTTCCAGGCAATATCGACAATCACATCAATAAATATATCAGTCGCCAGCATGCGCACATCGAATGGAATAATGAAACCGGCAGCTTTATGCTTTACGCTGATGAAGGCGGTGTGCCGCCAAACAACAAGGTAAAAGTGCGTTCGGCAGCAAGCGAAATGCTGAACAAACTGGCATCCACCCAGGTAGGCCACCGCCTTGAAGAAGGTGATCAGGTAGTGCTCGGGGAATCGGCGGTATTGCTTTTTAGTTACAGGGCATAAAATGGGCAAAGTTTTTACCATAACGGAAGGATTAGAAAACCTGGGCGCTTTGCGCACCGGCGGCCAGGGTTCTGTATACAAGGCCCGTCGCACTGGCTCCTACATTACAGCGGTAAAATTGCTGCCGACGCCGGTTGCCGCCGAAGATGAAAACGACCGGAACTTCCGTAATTTTAAAAATGAAGTAGAAAAGCTGAAACGCGTGAACGAGGAGCCCAATCCTAACGTGGTGCGCATCCTCAGCTCGGGGGTAACCGATAGCGGCTCATTCCCGTTCATCGAAATGGAATATATTGAAGGGCCTGACCTTGAGGAACTGCTTAGAGCGCCGCATGACCCCTTATTTACTATAAAAGAGGCAATCAAGCTGGCCGATCAACTGGCCTGCGCGCTGAGCCATTGCCATTTTGCCGGCGTAAGACATGGCGATATAAAAAGCAACAATGTAAAATTCAACATCCATTCAGGCAACTACGTGCTGCTTGATTTTGGTTTGGCCGTCATGTCCGACGAGCAGCGCCGCAGCAGTATGCGCAATGCAGGGGCAATAGAATTTATGGCGCCCGAACAAAATGAAGGTCAGATGCTGTTCCAAACCGATATTTACAGTTATGGCGTAGTGCTGTTTGAAATACTCACCGGGCGGGTACCTTTCCCGCTTAAAGACGGTGGCGAAACCGCACGGAATGTTGTACGTGTGCAACACATGGAGAAAACTGTTCCCGCACTACTTCAGCTTCGCCGGGAAAACCTGCCGACTGACTGGAGTGAAGAACGAAAAGCCAGGGAAATGCAGGTGCCCGACTGGTTGGTAACGGTCATAAACACCTGTTTAAATAAAAAGCCTGAAGACCGTTATCCAAACGGCATGGCCCTGCATGAAGCCATCAGTGCGCAAGCCATTTCGGGCGGCACCAACGCCGAACTGCAGGCGGAAAATACCCTGCTGAAACAAAGGCTTACGGATACAAAACAGGAGCCGCTCCTCGTTCCCGATAGTGTGCTTGCAAATGCCCGCTATGTATCCATGCGCGAGGCGCTGAGCAAACGGGCCGTAAGGGTTTATCGTAAATGGGTAGTATTCCTTGCTATTGTGCTTGCGGTATTTGCAGCTTATGTGGCCTTTGACGCTTTTTCCACCAGGAACGGCCAGGCCAGGATCGATTCCCTGCGGGGTTCACTCACTTTGCTACAGGCAAAAACGGCGCAAGATTCCATTACCATAAAAAGAATTACCAGGAAATATAACGCCAGCCTGAAAATACAGGCCGCATTGCGCAAAACCATAAAGCAGGACAGCGTTGCGATGGAGCATCCATTCCGAAGTCTCTTTTCCGATTCTACAAATCAAACCAACCGGCGGAAACGTAAACGATTTTTGGGGTTGTTTTAAGCTAACCCCGGCAGGGGCTATTGAATTTTGACCATGCCTCAATGAGGGATTAAAGGTCATATATAAGCGCCTTGAAATAGCTCCTATCACTTTTTACTGGCCGAAACATAGCTTTGCCAGTTTAGCTCGTAACAAATGAAGGACAGGGTTGTCCTCATCAGGTGAGTGCAAGTCTAAAAAGTGCCCAACTATAACAAAAAAAGGTCTTTTCCGTTATGAAAAAGACCTTTTAAGTGTTGTGGTATCAGCTGGAATCGAACCAGCGACACAAGGATTTTCAGTCCTTTGCTCTACCGACTGAGCTATGATCTTTACAAAAGAAAGCATTATTAATAATATATATTTGCCGGTGTAGAGTTAGGACTTTGAAGAGTTGTTGTGATTTATCGTGAACCTTTATAGGTGAAAGTTTGAGTGAAAGTTGTTCGCGGAACAGCGGGGTTTCCCTGTGTCATAATATACTGAACCTGGAATACTGAACCGGGCTGGCCCGGAGAGCCCGTAGTATAGGTATTCACTCCCGAACTGCTTATCACTGCCGAGCGCTCATAGTCTCCGGACAATTGACCATAATAATTTGTTACTGCGGTAACTGTGTTACCGCTAAAGGTAAATATTGGCGAGAACGATCCGTAATAACTTCCATTTGGTGTGTTAAACAATTCGGCGAAACCTACATTTGAATCGTAATAAGCATCGGTATTAGCTCCCGTAGTTTGAAGCTCTATAGTTTCGGGATACAAACCATAAATTGCAGGATTTGTGTTATCCACCAGCGATCCTGTCACCACGTAAGTGCCATCATATTGATTTTTAACCTGAATGCAGTAAAGCACTTCGTTATATTTATCAATGGTAATATCATTACTAGCGCTTTCAAGCTTAATCGGCAGCAAATAAATCTGCGATGGGTCAACCTTACTTGTAATAATGCTGATGTTTAGATAACTGCTAGTCTGTCCTGCCGGAATACTAACTGTCCACCCAGGAACAGTATAATCTGCGGCTGGCAGCAATGCATAGTTTGTACCATTTGCATTATTATAAGCAATTATTGCAGTGTTGTCTAACCCAAAAGTAGCAGTGGCTGCTGTACTAAGCGCCTTAGAGGATGATATGTTAACCACGCACTGAATCACTTGCGGAGTCGAATTGATCAGTAAAGGCTCCGCAACAATATTGCCTACGCCATTATTGGCCGCTAACGGCAGTTCAGCTGATGCACTAAAGTTAGTGTTATTATCGTCTCCTTTATGACAAGAATTGAAGCTAAACGTTACCATCGACAGAAGAATGATGACTAGTAAATAGGTTATATTTTTCATATTTCTTTGCGATTTGTTTAACCCCAAACAATTTTGGCGTAAAAACATCTATGATCCCTCCATCGCAAAGGAATCTTTTAATGATTTTTAGGTCTTCTTCAAATTTGAGAATTAAGATTGACAATGCAAAAATTTTTTTTTCTGCATTTACCCGCGCTGACCGATCTCCACTTCGGAAGAATATATCTGTAGTGGCTGCGACTAAAAAATAAAAAAGCCTTTAGCATTACGCTAAAGGCTTTCTGTGGTATCAGCTGGAATCGAACCAGCGACACAAGGATTTTCAGTCCTTTGCTCTACCGACTGAGCTATGATACCGTCCCGTTGGGGTTGCAAATGTAAGGTGTTTTTTTGTTTGTAGAAATTTTTTTGTAAAAAAGGTTTCAAGCCGATGATTTTCAGGCTATCATTTTTAATTTGCGCCGGCTTATGAAACGACAACCACTCCTAAATTTACTATCCCGATACCATACCGCTGATCCCGCCGAGCGCATCATGGTGGAACGGTGCATTACATTTGTCAGCAATAATCCGGATTGCTTTGAGCGTTCGTTAGCAGAGGGCCATGTAACCGCCTCTGGATGGATAGTAAACCATGATCTTTCGCATGTTTTGTTGATCCATCACCTTAAACTCGACAGGTGGATGCAGCCCGGCGGCCATTGCGATGGTGACCCGGATGTGCTGGCTGTTGCCATAAAAGAATCCTTCGAAGAAACCGGGCTGCAAACAAAACCGGTTAGCGATGCGATATTTGATGTGGACATACACACCATCCCGCAACGAAAAGAAGTATTTGAACATTTGCATTACGACATACGGTTTTTGTTGCAGGCAGATATGGCTACTCCTCTTGTATTAAACAAGCTTGAAACCAAAGGCCTGAAATGGGTGCCGCTGACCCAAATAAATGATTACACTAAAGAGCGTTCAATAACCCGCTTATGTGAAAAGACGGAGGCGTTAAAACTGGAAAGGGCTAAATAATTCTGCGCAATAAAACTCTGTGCTTCTCTGTGTCTTAATCTTTGCGCTCTCTGTGGTTTAAATAACCACAAAGGACGCGGAGGTGAAAACACAGAGTGCGCAGAGGCGAATATAGAGTAGTCGTCAAAAGTAAGGTAATACTTATTTCAAGTGCGAGCGTAGCATCCAGGCCATTTTCTCGTGGTCTTCCATTAGTCCGGTTACAAAATCGCTGGTGCCGGCGTCGTTATATTCATTGGCAAAAGGATTGATATTGCCCCTGATAAATTCAATGATGCTATCGTGGTCCTCAACCAGTTCGCGTATAAAACCCAGGCTGTCGTTAGTCCTTTCGGTCAGTTCGGCCAGGTGGGTAAGCTGTAAAAAGCTTTTTAAAGTAGCGGGTGCATAATGGCCCAATGTCCTGATGCGTTCGGCAACGCTGTCCATAATCTCATCCAACTGCTCGTATTGCGATTCAAAGAATACATGCATCGAATGAAAATCAGGCCCTTCAACATTCCAGTGGGCATTGCGGGTTTTGGTGTACAGCAAAAATTCGTCGGCCAGTAATTTTGCAAGCTGTATAGATACTGCTTTTTTGTCTTCTTCAGAGATTCCAATTTGAGTTTTCATGGTGAGCTATTGATTTAATCTATTGGGTTTATGTATAGCAAAATTAGTAGTTGAAAATGATTATAGTGTCACGGTTATGCTTTTTTAAAGACGGGAGAATACCTCATCAGCGAACAGTTTGAAAATACCCGTGCAGCAATTGCTATTTATGAAGAAGAAATGCGTAAACGCGCCTCGGAAACTGCAAGGATAACTTTGGAGCAAACTGCATCAATGCATTCACACAATGCTATTCCCAATCTGTTGAATATGTTTAATCCGGGATAAAATTTAAGGTGTCATTATATAAGTGGCCGGAAAAAGATTTATCTTGGAATTCATTTTTTCCAGATCGTGATTAAATCTGCCGCTTATATAAAAAATAGCTTTTGGGCTATAACAGGTGTAATGCTGTTATGGATATTGCCCTCCCGGTTAGCTGCTCAAAATTTTACACCAGCGGAGGTTACTGCATTTCAAACCCAGGCAAAAAACGTTACCATTATCCGCGATAATTGGGGCATACCGCATGTTTACGGCAAAACAGATGCCGATGCGGTTTTTGGCGTGTTATATGCGCAATGCGAGGATGATTTTAAGAGGATTGAACTGAACTATATTGAAAAACTCGGTCGCCTTGCCGAAATAAACGGCGAACAGGATATTTTTAATGATCTCAATATCCGTTTGCTGATCGATTCGAGCGAAGCTATCGACGATTACCGCCATGCCCGGCCCTGGTTTAAAAAACTACTGGATGCTTATGCAGCCGGCATCAATTACTACCTGTATAAAAATCCGCAGGTGAAACCGCTGCTGCTGCACCGTTTTCAGCCCTGGTACGCACTGTTGTGGACAGATGGCAGCATCGGCGCTATCAGTACCTCCGGCCTCACCATAACCGAGCTAAAGAAATTTTATACCGGCGACTATTCGGCAACTTTGGTGAACGAGGTTAAAAAGGACCAGCAAAGCGGCTCAAATGGTTTCGCTTTTGCACCGGCAATAACGGTTTCGGGGCATGCTATCCTATACATCAACCCGCATACCACTTTTTATTTCAGACCGGAAGTGCAAATGCAGAGCGGGGAAGGGCTGGATGTTTACGGCGCGGTTACCTGGGGCCAGTTTTTTGTTTACCAGGGGTTTAACCGGCATTGCGGCTGGATGCACACTTCCAACGATGTGGATGTGGCGGATATGTACGCCGAAAAGATCACCAAAACAACTAAAGGTTTGTTTTATGAATACGACGGGAAGCAATATCCCGTCATTCAAAAACAGGTAGATATTAAATATAGCTCCGGCGGTGAACTCAAAACAAGGAGTTTTACCACATATTTTACCAACAACGGGCCGGTTATGGCTGTACGCGATGGCAAGTGGATCAGCCTGCGATCAAAAAACCGTAATACCACCAGCCTCATCCAAAGCTGGCTGCGCACCAAGGCCACCAGTTTTGCCGGTTACAAAAAGGTGATGGAACTTAAAGCAAATGCATCCAACAACACCGTTTATGCCGATGCCGAAGGCAACATCGCTTACTGGCACGGAAATTTTATCCCTGTACGCGATCCAAACCTCGATTGGTCGAAGCCTGTCGACGGTTCAATATCGGCCACGGCCTGGAGAGGTTTAACGCCGGTTAGCGATGCCATCCATGTTTACAATCCACCGAACGGCTGGCTGCAAAACTGTAATTCAACCCCGTTCAGCGTGGCCGGTGAATTCAGTCCTGATAAATCAAAATATCCGTATTATATGGCCCCTGATGGAGAAAACTGGCGCGGTATAAACGCGGTTCGTTTATTAAGCCGCCCTAAAAAATATACCATCGACAGCGTGATCAAATTGGGTCATGATACCTATTTGCCTGCCTTTGCGGTGCTTGTACCGGCCTTAGTAAAGGCGTACGATCAATTATCGCCAAATGATACCCTCCGCAATCAACTGCAAAAGCCTGTTGAGTTATTAAGGACTTGGGACTACCGTTCGGGTGTAAATTCCGAAGCAACCGCGCTGGCTTTTGAATGGGGGCAGCATTTAAGCCCGGCTATTATGAAGATATACATCAAACAGGGTGAAAAAGATCAGGTTGAAAACACACGGTATTTTGCCGCCAACGCGCAGCCGGCCGAATTGCTGCAACCGTTGGTACAGGCGGCAAAAAGTCTTGAAAAGCGCTTTGGCAAATGGCGGATCGCCTGGGGCGAGATCAACCGCTATCAGCGCTTAACCGGTGCGGTTAATGAGCGATACAATGATACTTTGCCGAGCATCCCGGTAGGGTTTGGCTCGTCGCTATGGGGGCAGCTGCCATCGTTCCAAAGTCGTACTTTTCAAACCAACAAACGCTACGGGTATAGCGGTAACAGTTTTGTTTGCGTGGTGGAATTTGGCAAAAAAATAAGGGCAAAGTCGGTTTTGGCAGGCGGTGAAAGCGGCGACCCGCACTCCAAACATTTTACCGACCAGGCACTGCTGTACTGCAAAGGACTTTTTAAGGATGTATTGTTTTACAAGGCTGATGTTTTGAAAAATGCTGAGAGAATATATACACCCGGTAACTAATACCACGGCACACCTAAAATATAAGATTATGAAACGGCTGATATTCTGTTTTTTGATATTGTTCTGCATTTCGGCGCATGCCCAAACCGATTCGCTGTACCTGTTTAAACCGGCGCGGGTTTTTGATGGCGTGAATATGCATACCGGGTGGGTAGTGCTGGTAAACGGGAATAAGATTGAGGCAGTAGGGCCGATGACCTTTAAATTGCCGGCCACAACTATCATTATCGAATTGCCGAACGCTACGCTGATGCCAGGCATGATAGAAGGCCATTCGCATTTATTCCTGCACCCGTATAACGAAGTGAGTTGGGACGACCAGGTTTTGCGCGAAAGCCGTGCCGAGCGTACGGCCCGCGCTGTAATGCATGCCCGTGCTACCATTATGGCAGGCTTTACCACCACCCGCGACCTCGGCACCGAAGGCGCAATGTATGACGATGTGGGTTTACGCACAGCCATTGAAAAAGGCGTGATCATTGGCCCGCGGATACTGGCCGCCACACGCGCCATTGTGGCCAAAGGAAGTTATGGGCCGAATTACAGCAATCCTGATGTTGACCTGCCGCAAGGGGCAGCTGAAGTAGCCAACCCCGATGAAATGGCAAAGGAAGTATACACCGAAATTGGAAAAGGCGCAGATATAATAAAGTTATATGCCGATGGCCGTACCGGTTTAGAGGGCACTGCCGCGCCCACACTGAGCGAAGAAATGATAGCAACAGCTTCGGCAATTGCCAAAAGCAGCGGGCGTTTTACAGTAGCGCATGCCTATACCAAAGAAGGCATCCGCCGGGCGATAATGGGCGGTGTGCGCACGGTTGAGCATGCCGATTTTGCCGATGATACTTTATTTAAGCTGATGAAAGATAAAGGCGTTGCTTATTGCCCCACGCTTAATGCCGTTGAAGCAGTAGCAACTTATCATGGCTGGAAAAAAGGCATCGATCCCGACCCAGTGCGGGTAGTGCAAAAAAAGAAAAGTTTCGCGGCGGCATTGCACAGCGGCGTAACCATACTAATGGGCGGCGATGTTGGCGTATTTGCCCACGGCACCAATTACCGCGAAATGGAGCTGATGGTTGAATACGGTATGCAGCCGGTAGATGTGCTGCGTTCGGCAACGTCGGTAAATGCGCGGGTGTTTGGGCTGGGCGACAAGATCGGCAGCCTGCAAAAAGGTATGCTGGCTGATATTATAGCCGTAAACGGCGACCCATCGCAGGATATAAAACAGGTAGAGCAGGTTGTTTTGGTGATGAAGGATGGGAAAATGATAACGAGAAAATAAAACAGTAGACTGTAACCAGTAATTTGTACAGCTGTCATGGTGAGCCCGTCGAACCATATTGCGTAAAGGCCTTCACGTGTCCTTCGACAATCAAGTTATCAAATATGTCATTTCGACGAGCAGAAATGGGTTGGGGGGCTGACTGCGAGGAGAAAACTTTTTTGCGCCATAAAAGAAATCATCTGCACGGCGCAAAAGATTTCTTTTTCGCTCCCGGCACAGGGCTACGCTTCGCTCTATCGAAATGACATGATTTTTATTTGCATTTCACTTTTAAAGTTGTCGAATTCTATAACCCAAAAAATAAAAACCGGCAGTAATGATCTTTACAAACCATTACCGCCGGTAAATTTTGTTTGGTTACGCCCGGCGGATAACGCCAAGGATTAAAGCTATAATAGCTATAACCAACAATAAGTGTATAATGCTTCCTGCAGAGTAAGCAAAAAAGCCGATCGCCCAGCAAATCACCAGGATAACCGCGATGGTGTACAATAAACCTGTCATAATAGGTAGTTTTTAGTTGTTTTTAGTTGGTATATTATAGCTAAAACTATTCCAGTTGATGAAACCTTGCTTTAAATCCTGTTTTAGCGGTTTCGGTACTATCTGCCGATAAGAACTGGCCAAAAACCAGTAAATTTTTGTCGGGCATTTAGGGCATAATTTAAATTACCCTTTTGTGTACAATATGTTGTGATGAAGGGACAGTACAGTTCTTAATCCAAAACCTTTCTTTCAAGTTAATAAAACTTTAACTTTTTGTAAATCAGCCATTTTATTTTAACAGGGTTTAACAGGCATGAATATTACAGGTTGATTGATAATTAACATAATTGTAAACTTTAAAGATTACAGCAATGGCAACTAATCAAAAAAGCAATCCGGCAACCGGAAGGCAAACAAACCAGGGCAGCCCGAACAGGTCATCAGGCAGCAACAATTCAGGGAATTTTGCAAATATGGATGACAATAAACAAAGGGAAATGGCCAGTAAAGGTGGCAAAGCTTCCCATTCAGGCGGTTCAAACAAAAGCCATTAAAGAGAGTTAGGAATCAAGAAGCAAGAGTCAAGAAGCAAGACAAAAACAAAACCTGCTTCTTTT